>Ga0209006_10002358_pt1 | contig 17245 bp, 12 predicted proteins | sample JacPin_JW_Ref_O2_FD_188567 | JGI IMG/M metagenome (GOLD analysis project Ga0209006, IMG submission 188567) | Forest soil microbial communities from Algoma, Ontario, Canada - Jack Pine, Ontario site 1_JW_Ref_O2 (SPAdes) (version 2) | ecosystem: Environmental > Terrestrial > Soil > Boreal... | reverse complement strand
TCGTTTCGCTGGCCGCAGTGAAGGCCAAGGTGCGAGCCTCGGAGGCGGAACCGAAGCTGGCTTTCTCCATGTAGGTAAGGGACGCCAAAGAAACCGCACCATCGAAGAGAGTCACCGTCATGAAGTCGGCGTTCGGAATGCCCCCAAATGCTAAGCCGTTCGTATCAAATGACAGGACATAGTCGGTGCCGGCAACGGTCGTGAACGATTGGACCAGTCCGCCACCTCGCTGATCTTCGGGCAGATCGAGCGCGGCCGAAAACAGCCGCTGAATCTCGCCCTTCAAGCTTGTGCTCCGGGTCCATTCACTTCCCGGTGAAGCCACGCGAGCGCGTGCCGGAGTCCGTGCCGAACCTTGTGCACGGAAATGCCCGTGAGTTCTGCAATCTCTTCCGCCGTCATTCCGCCGTAATAACGCAGCTCGACGAATCGCGCTTCCTCCCTGTCGACGGCGGCGAAAGCCGTAAGGGCGTCATCGATGGCAATCACGCTCGACGCGCGCTCGGGGGAAAAATCCAGTGCCTCGTTTAGTGTTAAGGTGACACCGAGGGATCGCTTCGCCGCGTGCCGGCGCCGCGCATGTTCCGTCAGAATCTGCCGCATCAAATATGCAGCAACACCCAGAAAATGCGTGCGACTCGCGTAATCAGGGTTCTTCGTGCCCAGGAATCGCAAATAGACTTCGTTAATCAGGGCGGTGGGCTGCAGGGTGTGCTCGGGCCGCTCGCGCCGCAGGTACCCGGAAGCGATCTTGTGCAGCTCACCGTAAACGATGGGCACCAGGTCGTCGAGAGCTGCGCGGTCCCCATTGCGGACACCATCGATCAGGAACGAGACGTCGCGATCCAGGTGTCCAGTGTAGCGTTCCGCGTTTTCGCCGTCGAACGCAGCCAGCACCGAAGGCAGTTGCCGATAATGTCCGACATCGGGATATTTCGGGTCGTTGAGCACGAGCACTTCTCATCGAGACTTTTCACTCTTGTGCTCGGTCGGGCGTGACCGCGACAGGTACTCCCGTATACAACCGAAAGGACTTCACGGCGGTCAACTTTCGTCGTTCGCGAGGTCAAATCGATCCTAGGTTATACGGCGACACAGACGCTTGTCAGTCTCAAATAGCTACCGATTCGGAGGAGTGTACAGGTCCGCCACGCGGTTACTCCGGTAGATCGAGGCTCCGGGAGCGTCCAGGACATACACGATTTTTCCGTTCGGCGTCACTTCGATTGCCTTGGCCCTGACGTTCCCGTCTTTGACGACGACTCCGGTGTTGAAGTGATAATTGCCATTGCTCAACCGGTGCGCCGATCCCATCGCGGGCGCGTACACGCCGAGGTCGGCGTTCATGACCAGGGTTGCGGTTTTGGCCTTCTCGTCGATCTTCCAGACCTGCCCGCGCGAATCCGGCTCCTTATCCTTCTCCTTGCCGTCCTTGTCTTTCTCCTTCTCCACCCGCCGGTGGCCGTTGTCCAGCAGCACCAGCATGTTGGATCCGGGCGGCTCGAATGCGGCATCGTGCTGAAAGGAAAACCAGGGTTTGGGGTCGCTCGACTCGACCTTGAAGTCGCCGTCCTGGCCGAGCTTCCAGAGCACGTTTCCGCTTCCCTTGCCATGGTCGTAGTCGATCTTAATGACCCAATCCTGCTCCGGCATGGATAGCGTCAGGTTGCCATCCTCACGAGTGTAGGAAACGGCATTGCCGTGGAGCCAGTCGTTGGCAGTCTGGGTCAAAAACACGGGCGCGCACGGCATGTTGCCGCCCGGCTGGCGGCAGTGGCTGTCGTCCTTGGACTTGCGCTTCACATCCAGGTGGTCAAAGGCGTTCCACACCCACTTCACCTGCATGTCCTGGTCCAGGTCGATGAGCAGCGTTGCGGCGATATTCACCGGATCGTCCGAACCCTGGGCGCCGGAAGGAAAAACGCGTTCCATCGTCCCGATCGTGATGATGTGCCCGTTGGGCAATCCGATGGAGTCGTGGTGGAAACCGGAAACACACTGCTGCCCGTTTGGCTTACAGATCGACTTGATCCCTGTCATCATCTCGATTTGCTCGGCAATGCGGGGCATGTCGGTCTCCCGCAGCGTGTGTCCGACAAGATCGACCTCGCTGATGGTTGTAGTCTGCGGGCCGTTGCCGAAAACTAGGAATCTCCCGCCCGGGAGCATCCGCGTAGCGGATCGATCTGAGGGCAGGTACCAGACCAGATTCCCCTCGGTATCGGTAGCTAAAGAAGCCAGGTGCGACCTGCTAAAGGGCGAAAAGAACATGACGAACGGTTCGCCCCGGCTCGCCCCTTCGCCCGGCGGCACCGCGACCGTGAACTGCCCGAAAGCCTCGTCCACCAAACCTGTGTGGAACGGAACAGGCGGTCCTGGCTTGACGCTGTCGCCGGTGACGACCTCGGCGCGCAGAGTGTAGTCCGAGTCGGCGCGCATGCCGGCAACATATATGTTGCTGGTCTTCGAAGCACGGCAAGGACTCAGCCCGGTGGTCCGTGAGATGGCGTCGCCCTGTCGTTGGAACGCGACCCGGAACTGGCTGCCCTCCGGACACGCGGGAAAGCTGAATAGCGCAACCAGGGGATGGGAAGTATGGACGGCAACAGGCGTCGGCCCGCTCACACGCGGTGTAATCCGGAACGGCAGTTCGGCTTCCGCCATCTCCTTGGTCTTGGTATTGAGCACGGTCACTTTGATGCGCGCCTCGTGCTCGTACAATCCGGGCATCCAGGCGAAGTCGGACGAACGGCCGAAGTCACGAACAATATGGAATGTGCTGTCTTCGCCGGCCACACTGAACCGGTATCGCATCAACGGAAAGTATTTCTGCGGCTCGCCTTCATCTTTCACGAGCGCGGTGATGCCGATAACTGTCCCGACGGGTTGGGGAGAAGTGCGTTCGGCGAAAAGTTGAACGGTAGGGGCGGCGGCCCAGCCGCCACTGACGGCGGCAACAATCCAGCAGAGCAACGAGGTTGTTCGGCGCATATCGGCAAAGTATGGCACAAACAAACATGCTGTTTGTGCGTGACGATTCCGCGACACCGCACGTCTCCCATCTCGAATCGTTTAGCACCCTTGCAACGTCAGCCACCTCTTCGAGACCGCGGCGCGTGGACGCCCCGCTCCGAAGGCCACGTTTCCTCGCACCTCCCCCCGCGCAACCCTAGTCGCGGGCAGCCAGCATGTGATCTTCAACTGGCCCGCGACCCGAACGCAAGTAAACACGGCCCGGTGCCTCCCGCCCCCCGCGGATTACTCCCGTGAAATGCCGTTCCAGGAATCTTTCACTTCGACCTCCGGCGCGCTCGAACCTCGCAGAGTTACTCTAGCCACTTCGCTCCGGAGTGTTTCGATATATTGTGCAGCGCTTCTTGAACGAGACGGTAAAGACATAAAGAAACATCCCACGGTCCGCAGAATTGGGCAGAAAGCGCGTATCCCAAACTGATCCATTACAACAAGCTCCCCAAGGGCGGGCACTTTGCGGCCTGGGAACAGCCAAAGCTCTTTTCAGAAGAGGTCTTAGCAACGATAGGAGGAGAGCGGGCGCTTTCTATGGGTGAAAGGGGTGAGAGCGCCCGCTGTCGTAACGGGGATTTAACTATCTGTACAAACGCTTCCGAGGCACCCAGGGTTACTGTTTTGCAAAGATCTTTTCTATTTCTTTCGGAATAAGCCATTTGACTGAAAATGTGCGTGGGGATTCGCGAGACTCGACGCATCATCGACTCTGCCAAACGGCACTGCTACACAACCACCTTGCCGGACTTGGCAAAAACCCGAAGGCTCTCGCTGGCCGCGCCTTTAGAAAGAAGCACAGTTATTTCATGGGACTTCTCCCGTTATGGTTTGCGTTTTGGTTGGCCTCAGCCCAGTTCGCAGAACTTCAGAGAACAATTGAATCTCTTCGCACCAAGCTCTCTGGTCCAATCCAGTGACTTCTTTTTATGAATCCGTCCCTTCGGCCTGTGACGCCGATTCGAATTAAATCCATTTTCGCGATTTTGTCAACTACATGATTACCCTGTAAAGCCTGAGTGCCGCTAATGTTCGCTCGGTCTTCCGGTGAGTTGCGCCTCCATCGTCGCGGAGTTGCAGAGCGAGACTAACCTCGAAATCTCTGGATTCTAGATGTCAGACGCGAGCCACGCGCGGTCCTTCAATAAAGCATGACTGGACACGATTGCAATTGATACCAGAGGGTTGGTTTCGCGCGGGTGAACGCCGAACTTCGCGAGAGACTAGCTTTGAAGACACCGACCAACGCTTCGTTCTCCTATTTGCAGCAGGGCACACTGCCAGGTCCGAGATGCGCCGCTAGATACTTCACGATGACTTCGCGCTGCTCGGGCGTACCCGCCATTCCCCGGTTGCCCATATCGTTCACCGTCTCCCTCCATGCGCCTTCCGATTGGTTAAATCTCGTCACCACGGTGGGAGAGTGGCAACCGGCACAGAGTTCTTGAATCAACTTTCGTCCGGGAGCGTCCGGCAGAGCAGCCCGGTCAAATTCGGCCGCGACTGTGGCATCAATGGCGGTCATTTCTTCCGGATTGGGCGCCGGGCTCATGGAAGGAATCGGCTCGTGCGCGTCCAGCGCAAAGGCATACGCTCTGCCTATAGCGGCTTGGGTACCTCCCCGACCAGTGAATACCGTGATGTACTGCTTGCCTTCCAGAATATAGGTGATCGGATTGGCAAAGCCCGGAGCCAGTTGAACGGACCAGAGCTTTTCTCCCTTATCAGCCGTGTAGGCGTTGAAGGTACCATCGTTCGAGCCATGAAACAACAGATTACTCGCCGTCGCGACGGTGCCGCCTGTTACGCCGGGACGTTCGAAGCGGATGCGCCAACGCTCTTTCTGCGCTACCGGGTCCCAGGCCACTAAATAAGCTCCGTGCTGCTGAGCGCCTCCTGCCCCGACCGCTTCCGGCCCGATGCCTCTCTCCACGGCCTGCCTAGCCGCACGTTGTGCCCGGCGCCGTCCCGTATTCATTCGTCCGATCTGATGTTGGAAATCCGGATCGAAGGAATAGACGCCGCTGGTTTCCTGACCGGGAATATACACCAGGCCAGCGATAGGATTCCAGGCCATTGCGTGCCAGTTGTGAGCACCATCTGATCCCGGTGAGATCGTGGATCCTTCCGCGCCGTAAGCCGCCTCCGGTGTTTCAATCGGCCGACCCGTCTTGGAATCTACGCCGGTAGCCCAAGTCACTTTAGTAAACGGCTTACCTGAAATGAACTCTCCCGTAACACGGTCCACCACATAGAAAAAGCCGTTCTTGGGAGCGTGGAGAATCACCTTACGCGGCCGTCCGTCGACGATGAGGTCGGCAAGGACTAGCGGCGGGGTGCTCGCGTAGTCCCAACTATCTTTTGGAGTCTCCTGGAAGTGCCAGACATATTCGCCAGTCTCCGGACGCAAGGCCAGGATGCAGGCGAGATACAAATTATCGCCTCCGCCCGGGCTGCGGAGGTCGCGCGGCCAGGGTGAACCGTTGCCAGTTCCGATGTATAGCAGATCCAAGTCAGAATCATAGGCCATGCCGTCCCACGCGGTTCCGCCGCCACCATATTTCCAATAGGGACCGTTCCACGTCTTGGACGCGGCCTCCATAGCTTTATTCTCAAACGGCAGGGTCGGATCTCCCGGCACAATCCAGAAACGCCAAACCTGCTTGCCGCTATCGGGATTGTAAGCCGCCACAAAGCCACGCACACCAAACTCGGCGCCCCCGTTGCCGATAATGATATTTCCTTTGATAATACGCGGCGCCCCCGTGATGGTGTAATCATCCTCCCTGCTGGCCACAGCCGTCGACCAAACCTGCTTTCCAGTCTCGGCGTCAAGAGCCACAAGACGGTTGTCGAGGGTTCCGAGAAAGACCTTACCCCGATGGTACGCGACTCCCCGATTGACGGGACCGCAGCACATGCTTGGGCCGCGGCGATACTTGACGCCGCGAGCGTCAGTTACGAAGGTCTCGTGTGGAATCTGAGGATCCCAGCGCCATTTCTCCTTTCCGGTGCGGGCGTCGATTGCAACCGCCACACTCCACGGAAGTGTCCCGTAAAGCGTTCCGTTCACCAATAGTGGAGTTCCTTCGATCTGCCCAGCGTAGGACTTGGCGTCGGCTGTCCATGCGAGGCCCAATCGCCTTATATTCGAAGGGTCGATCTGCTTGAGAGGACTGTAGTGGGTTTCCGAATCATTCAGACCGTAGCTTGGCCAATCCACTTCCACACCGCTTTGCGCGACAGCCTGGCTCAATACACTGGAATTCTGTTGAGAAAATCCGATCCAGATTGCCAACGCGCCGAGAAAGAACGAGATCGGTTTTGCGAACACTCTTTTAAAGTAAAGCATATGCCAAATCCCTCTCAGGAATCGGTTGTCGAATGCGGGTCGCCAAGCTCAATATATGTTTGTTAGGAACGCGATCTTTTCCCGGTTCGTCGTCAGTAGAGCACAAATGACCAGAGCCCTTCTCCGGTGGCGGCGATCAGGTACTGCCGGCCGTCAAGCATGAAAGTTTGGGGTGCATTGGTAACCGCACCGATGCGCGTGTTCCACAAGGGCTTCCCCGTCGCAGCGTCATGTGCCACCAAGTTGCCCGCGCCATCGCCAGCAAAGAGAAGTTTTCCCGCCGTTGTCAATAATCCGCCACCGCCGCCATCTCCATAATACGGACGCCTCCACGCTACCTTCCCGGTCTGGTAATCGATAGCGGTAAGGAATGTTCCACCCGACCCTACGACCACTTCTTCTTTCCCGCCGAGGCCCATTGATCCGCGCGGGTCCACATCGGTCAGATAGAAAATCGAAAAGGCGTTAGCCTCCGCCACGAAGAACAGCCCAGTGTCGGGAGAGTACGCTGGTGGCTCCCAGTTAGTGGTGCCGTGGGCGCTCGGCGACACAATCGACCCGCCGACCGTGGCATCCTTTCCCGAATCGCGCTTCGGTCCGGCATACTTGGTCAGACCGTCCGCCCAGTTCGTAAATAAGCCGTACTTGCTTGTCACAAGATGCTCACCGGTTAGACGATCCAGCGTGAAGTAGTAGCCGTTCCGCGCCGCCGTCAACACCAGTTTCCGCATCTTACCGTTGAACATCCCGTCGACAAGCACCGGGGTTTGCGCGGAATCGTAATCATGCATATCGTGAGGCGAGGTCTGGAAATACCAAGCCATTTTGCCAGTGTCGACGTTCACGGAAACCAGCGCGCAAGTAAATAAGTTGTCTCCATCGCCGCGCGTGCCAGTGGTGTATGCCGGCGTCGGATTGCCGGTGCCGAAGATATAGAGTCTCGTCTCCGGATCATAAGCCCCGGGGATCCAGGTTTGAGCACCACCGTGGCGCGCCGCATCCATGCTGGCCCAACTGTCAACTCCGGGATCGCCCGGTTTCATCGGCACGGTGTAGAGCTTCCACTGCAACTCGCCCGTTTCAGGATCGAACGACTGAAGGAACCCAGGGGAATCGATGTCATTTCCCGTTCCCGCGATTACATGATTTCCTACGACGATAGGAGCCGGGGTAGAGAAATATCCTTGGGCGAGATCGGCGATCTGCTTGTGCCAACGCTCCTTGCCTGTCTTCGCGTCAAGCGAAACCAGATAATCATCGGGCGTCTCCATGTACACGTAGTTGTTCCACATCCCCATCCCACGACTGCCGATATGGGTACCGCCTTTGGTCTTCCAGAAGTAGTGCCACAATTCGCGGCCATCGCGCGCGTCCATGGCCCAGGCATTGTCCGGCATCGAGAAGTACAGCGTGCCATCGACCTCCAGAACCGAGGCCTTGATGGTGCCGCCACCACCGGCGATATTGCCCGTTCCCTCACCGCCGATAATGATGTTCGTTGCCCCGCCTCTTCCACGGCCACCCGCATTCCCGGCGCCGGGTGTCACCCGGCTCATCCAAGCAAGCGTAAGGTGAGTCACATTTGATTGGTTCAATTGCGTTAAAGCGCTGTAGCGTTTGCCGGAGTAGTCGCCATTATATGTCGGCCACGAGTCCTTGAGAGGCTGGAGAAGCTCGGCCGGACTCACACCATGGCCCTGTCCCCTCAGGATGACCATCGACAGGAGGACAACTTCGGCCAGCAACAGTTTTCGAAGCTTCATTTTAATGTCACCAGGTAGGCAGTTACATCATGCATTTCTTTGTCCGTGTAGGTTGTCAGCAGATTCCGGTGGACCGCCATCGAATCGTGGATCTCGACCTTGGGGACATCGCCATCCCGACGGAGAGTGCGCGTCGTTCCGTCGGATAGCGCCAGCGTGACCAGAAAGTCGTCGATTCGAACCAGCCGTCCTTCTACTTTGCCTCCAGAAGGCAGAGTGATGGCTACAGTAGCGGGATGGATGCTCGACGTCATCGGCACGCCGCGACCGCCACGCCCTCCGCCCGCCACCCATCTGTTCTGCAGTACCTTGGGATCGGGAATCCTGGTCGCGATCCCTTCCAGGTCGCCGGTGGGCGAGTGGCAGCTACTGCACTTGGTGGCGAAATAAGCCCGGCCCGCGGCCGCATCCCCTACCAACACACTGGGCGGCGGCAAGCCAGTGGAGGGCGGCATTCCCTGTCTCCCGATGGTTTCCACAACACTGCGGACGTATGCTGCCACCGCCAATCCATCCTCGCGACTGATGTTTATCTGGGGCATGCCCTCGTTCTGCCGGCTGCCCTGAATGATGGGTAGAATCAACTCGCCATTCTGGTCACTCAGCGAAACCTGTGATCGCAGGAGATTGGGCCCTCCGATATCGCCCCCACGCAGGTCCGCGCCATGGCAGCCCGTGCAGTTGATCCCGTACATCGCTTTTCCTTGTGCGATCTGGGCCGGATCGCCAGGAGGCCGCTGTTGCCCGGGAACGAATCCGCCAATGCGTCGTTCTCCGCCTTGCACCGGAAGATTCTGGCTGCTTGCTGCGGGCCGCTGCGGAATCTGTGACTGGCCGGCCGTGACGGTCATCAGTCCTGTCAGCATCGCGGCCGCACCACCGCTTATCACGCGCATCGCACCTCGACGTCGCAAAATACACCTCACTCTGCTGTAAATGTAGCGTCGCTCTCAAACCTTCAGCTTGCGAAGATACGGCACGCTGGCTTTCATCAGATCCGGGTTCATTTCGACGAAGTAATTCTTGATCCCGCCCACCTTGGCGGCGCTGAAAATGGCCTGCCAGTCGAGCGTTCCCTGGCCCACCGCGACGATCTGCTTGCTCTCTGCCGACCAGTCTTGCACGTGCATCGACACGAACCGGCCCGGGTATTTTCTAAAATACTCGGCGGCGTCGTAACCGGCGCTGATCGTGGAAACCTGAAACTGAAACTTAATCAGTGCTGGATCGAGCAGCTCCATTAACGCGTCGTAGGTCCGCCGGCCGTCCACCGTTGAGATCTCGAAGTTCTCATTATGGAGGCCCTGCTGGATTCCCGACCTGGCCGCCACTTTGCCCATCTCGTTGTATTCCTCAGCCGCGCGCTTTACATCGTCCATCGTCGGCTGCCGAGGTCCGCCGAGGCTGGCCACCAGCATCTGCGTTAGTCCGGCGTCTTTTGCCCAGGCGATTCTCTCCTCCTGATTGGCCCACAGTTCCTTCATGCTGAAGTGAGCACTCTGGCAATTGACACCTTGATCGCTCAACATCGTCCGGATTTCGGACCCCTTATACTGAGTCAGGCCGCCGAAGCCCGCAGTGGCATAGCCAACCGGAGAGCACAGCTCAACGCTCTGAAATCCGTCGGCTGCAAGATCCTTGATCGTGCCCACAAAATCCTTCGCAATCTGAGTCCTGACAGGCCAGGACTGGCAACCGATGGGCATTCCAAGAGGAGTGGCCTGAAGACCAAGGAGCGCGCCAAAACCTGCGGCCGTTCCGGTCAGAAACTGTCTTCGCGAAGTTGTAGGCATTTACCAGCTCCTCTTCAGACGTGGCAGACAGCCGTGGGTGCGGGGTCCGCGTCCGGGAGAATCTGTTTCCAGATCCGGATGTAATTACCGCCGACGATAAGGTTGATCTGGGCGTCGGTAAAACCGCGCTCCGACAGCATTCCGATAAAATTTTCCCAATGCTGGCGCATAGTCTGCGCCTTGACGCCGCTAAAGGTTTGACCGCCCTTGGAGTAACCGGGAATGAAATTCGGACTGGGATTTCCTACGTCATGGCCGAGCCAGCCCACTCCTATATGCTCCACTCCGATTCGTTTGGCCAAGTCCTCGACTTCGTCCCCGAGTAGCTTATAAGGCGTTTCTCCCGCGATATAGCGGATGCCGACTATGCCGCCTGTTTTCGCGACGGCTTTTACTTCCTCGTCCCCAGGCAGTTCATCTCCTTGACGACGGCCACACCGAACTCCGACAGGCCCATCCCCATTTTTCCTTCCCCGATTCCCTGTCCCAGCATATTGCGCCCGTTGTGGGTCAACTGGAGCCCGCGCATGCCGAGGCGGAAGAACTGGCGCAGCAATGCCATACGCCGTTCCGGGTTGTAACCCGGCTCCGGCTCTGGATCGGAGATCGACGCGCCCCCTTCCATGTCCAGAAAAACCTGGACCTTGTTCCGGTTGGGCTTCTCGGGCAGGTCGGATTTGGTGCGAACGATCGATACCTTGCCGTTCGTTTTCTCGACCTCGGTGAGCAACATGTCGAGAACCCGCATCGATCCTTCAAAGAGAGGATCTCTGGCTCCGCGTTCGTCGATCGAATCGCCGCCGCAGGGCATGATGACCACGCTGTAACCGCCGTCAATCAGCCTCGGAGCGATGAAATCACGCAAAGGGCTCCACTGGCTCTTGTCCCTAAGCGCGAAGCGGCCGTTGAACTCCCAGATGTCGCGATGGCCCTCGACAATCATGAAGTCGTGCGGATCCTTTGGCGCCGCCGCGGACGAGTTTCCCGCCAGCATGCCGGCCAGCGCGGATGTGCCTGTTAACGCGCTGGAGCGTTTCAAGAAGGTCCTTCTAGTTGTGGAGTCTTGCATATTTCTCCTAATCATCAGAATTGCAAACGTAGCGCAAACTGCATGTTGCGTGGAAAGTTCTGTTGGCTGAGAGTGACTACTCCGAACAGCGCGTTGGTGATGGAAGTATTCGGGCCCATGTAGATGGGTGTATTGGTCGCATTGAACGCCTCCCCGCGCAGTTCCAGGTTCATGCGATCTTTGATCCGGAAGGATTTGAAGACTGACAGATTGACGCTCGGCGCCCAGGGGTTGCGGACATTGGGGAGATAGAGGGAGCCGGTCGGCAGTTGGTTGGGCAAAAGCTGCTGCCAGACGACCGGTGAAGAGGGGGACGAACAACCGGAGCGGGAGCCATTTACCAGTTGTGTGCAAGTGTTGAACCATTCGTTGTAGGTTTGATGGGAGAGGCCCGGATTACCCACCGCAATAGCATTTGGCCATGCCGTCGGCGTCCCCGTCATGTATTCGAAGATAACGTTTGCTTGCCAGCCGCCTGCCACCGCGTTGAGAGGCGCATTCCAATTGGAGCCGAAGTGCCTGCCTCGCCCGAACGGCAGTTCCATTAATGTGGCGACGGTGAGGTGCTGGCTTCGATCAAAGGGCACCAGGGTATGATCGAGAGTCGTGTCCTGGGGCGCCAGGTAAGTGATAGCCTGCTCGTCCTTGGAGAAGGTATAGGACGTAGTCACTGAAACTCCCGAACTCATTCGTTTGCTCAGGCGCAATTCAAAGGCGTTGTAAGAGATGGTGCCGATAGGAACCCCGTTCTCGGTAACCGACGCGAACTGTGGATAGGGGCTCAACGCTTGGGATTCGGGAATGGTGGGTGAATTCAGGCTGGTTCCCACCAGTTGTGAGGCTCCATAAAATGGGTTCGGCACGGCCTGCGTCAGATAGGTGGGATTAGCCACGCCTTGCAGCACGGCGGCGAGAGGAATGGCACTAATCACTTGCGAAACCGGGTAGCGGTGCGTGCGATTGCCTACATAGGAGACTTCGATTACGGACTTCCACGGCAGATCGTAGGCGAATCCGACGTTAAACAGATAAACCTTCGGGACCTCGTACCCGGGGTCTGTAAAAGCGACTGCCTGACCGTAAGGAACGGCCGGAAGCGCGGGCGCTAGAATGCCATTCGGAAAAGGCTTCGCCAGCGTTCCCGTACCGTTGATCCCAGGGATGTAGGTATTGACGCCGCCGCCAAGAGTGGGCACGAATGGCGTGGTAAACGAGAATCCGGTCTGATCGACGGCGCCGCTGCCCCCGTCGCCGTTCAGGGGGACTACGGTGATGCCGAAACCGGCGCGCACCACCAGTTTTTTATTCGCCTGCCATGCGCCGCCCACGCGAGGCTGGAAATCGCCAAGCTTTGTGTTCCACGGTTGGCGGTTGTCGGAACCCGCGAAGACGAGTTGACCCGTCGCTTGTGATGGACCGAGCGGATACGTATCCGTAGTATCGAACGTGTGGATGTCCCGATTGTAGCGCTCCGTCGGAGCGGTCTGCACATCCCATCGGAGACCGACGTTCACGGTCAGCTTAGCCGTCACGCGGATGTCGTCTTGTATGTAAGTGCCGAATGCTTTGTTCTGCGCTGAGGCGTTTGTATTGGTGGTCGTGCTTCCGCTGGCCGGATATCCCAGCAGAAAGCTAGCCATGTCGTTTCCCGAGGTCGTGCTGGCCGCCAGAGGATTGGCTTGCGTCCAGGCTGGCGTAAAGGCGAACGCGCCAAACCACGGGCCGGTATTGGTGATGCTGCTGCGCACCTGCTCGGCTCTGACTCCGTATCGGATCACGTGGCGGCCAAAGACCTGTGAAACGTTCCCCCCCAGGGTGTAGGTGTCGATCGGCAGGTAGTCGTCTCCCGTATTGCCCAGCGCAATGTAGTTCGTGAACGTCAGCGACGGAAAGTGCGGTACCGGATTCGAACCGGTGGGGCCCAGGAAACCCAACTCCGAACCGTTGCTTTCGTCAGCCGACGTTTCGTGCAAATAGGTCAGATAGCGGTCCCAACCGGCTCGTACATCGATGACCGTCTTGCTGTTGGCGGTATAGACATGGTTCAGAGTCGCGCCATAGTGATTGCGCCGCGCCGGGTCGGATCCTACTTTCGCCGGATCTCCCGTCGGCAGTCCGTTGTTGCTGCTGTTATTGGAACCGTAGTTCTGCGTTTCGCTGAAGAACGTTCGATTCTTTTCATTCCAGTTGTAATCGAACTTCATGAACCAGGCATTGTAGCGGAAGCGGCCCACGTTGGGCGCGACTCCGAGATTATTGAAGTTCGTCACCGCATTCGTGGTGATGTTCGGCAGTGGCACGAAGCCCAGAATATTCGTCGATACCGGGGCAATACGGTTCGCGGGAATAATATTACCCGGAAACGCCAGCCGCGTGAAGCCGGTGCCGGACTGCACCGTCGAGAGCGGATCGTAGACGGTCACCAACTGGCCGGAGGCGCTGCGCGTCTGCGAAAAATCCCCCTGCCGCTGCTGCAGGGTCGGCACCGTCTCGGTGACCGGGCGGGGCACCCGATCCCAGAAGGTTTCAAAGCTTCCCAGATAGAAAAGCTTATTCTTGATAATCGGTCCGGTCACGACGGCGCTGCCCTCGTTAAACTGGTGCTGGTAGGGGCACTGGTAACTGGCGGTAGCGCAGGAGGCCTTTTGCTGCGTCGTTTCGGCGTCGAATAACTGGTTGCGAACGTAATAGCTGAGGACGCCGTGGATGTCGTTGCCGCCGGACCTCGTCGACATGTTGACGACGCCGCCGCCCGTCGGCCCAGCGACGCATCGTTCGTCGGCATCACCACCTTGTACTCCTGAAGCGAGTCCACCACCGGTGAAAAATCCCATTCGCCGTTCACACCCAGAGGAACCCCGTCCAGCATGAAGCCGTTGCTTCCAAGGCCGCTCGAGGCGTTCACGTAACTGCCCTGCACGGTCCACTCTCCGTTCACATCGTAAGCCCTGGTGCCGGAAAATCCGCCGGGTCCGAAGAATTGCTGCGTGAACACCACGCCTGAGGAAAGCTGCAGCAACATGAACACCTGGCGGCCGTTGAGTGGAAGCTCGCTGACCTGTTTGTTGTCCATCAACTGTCCGGTAATGTCCTGGTTGGCCTCAACGCCTGTCAGTTCCGCCGTGACCGCCACCGAGGTGGCTACATCGCCCACCTCCAGCTTCACCTCGACGGTCGCCTTTTCCCCCACCGCCAAGGTTATTCCCTGGCGCACATAACCTCGGAATCCCTGCGCGCTCACCACCAGATCATAGTTTCCCGGAGGCAACTCGGTGATGACGAAATTGCCGTCGCTATCGGTGTGCTGCGTGGTGCGGACCCGAGTCGCCGTATCGACCGCCGCTACCTCCGCTTGCGGAATACTCCCCCCGGTCGGATCGGCGACCTTGCCCGAAAGAGTGGCGCGGAACTGTTGTGCCGCCGCTGGGAGACAGGCTGTCAGAACCGCCACTAATAATGTACGAAACGCTTGTTTAGGCATTGCTAACCTCCAGCCGTGCGTTCAATTCCTGCGGAACTCCACGTCCAAGTGAAGATATGTTACGCCGATCTGTGAATCTTTGCAAGATAATTTTGAAAATTATGCTATAACTTGTGACAAATCCCTTGACATCACATGGGAAGTGTCCTATCGTACTTCCTTCGGAGCCAATCAGATGAGGCTGAAACGAGCCTGCCTGCGCGGCGGTTTCCGGACCGAATGGATGCCAATTCCGCCCCCCATCGACAAGCGCACGCTGATTTGCCTGGCCACACTTTCCAACATGGTCTACGGCATGATCGTGTCCCTGGCGGGCGCCATCGTGCCACAACTTTCCGGGCGGCTGTCGCTTACTTCTCGCGACATCGCGAACATCTTCCTGGCCCAGGCCGTTGGAATGGTGGTCGCGTCGATATCGGCTGGACCGCTCGTAGATAATCGAGGCAAAAAGTGGGGCCTACTGCTGGCGCTTATTCTGATCGGCCTGGCGGTGTGCGGCCTGCCAGCTTGCTCGACGGAGGCCATGGTTTTCTTATGTATGGCGGTGCTGGGGGTGGGAGGAGGAATCCTCTCGACGGCCACCAATACTCTGATCAGCGACATCATTCCGGGGAAGCGTGCGACGCTGCTTACCCTGCTTAAAGTGTTCTTTGGCATCGGAGGATTCGCCATGCCGTTTCTGGGAGCATCGCTCTTCAAAGGCAACACGCTCGCCCTCTGCTATGTGGTGGCGGGAGTGGCTGCCGTGGCGCTGATACTGGGAATAAAAACACCGATGCCCGCGCCCTCCGACTCACGCGTATTTCGATGGGCGGAGGCGGAGGTTCTAACCGGCCAACCGGTGCTCTACGTGTTCTGCCTCATGGTATTTCTCTATGTCGCCTGCGAGGTGGGAACCTTCAATTGGCTGGCAAAGCATCTGATCGCCCAAGGCATGAGCCAGCCGAGCGCGCTCAGGGTCACCTCGGTTTTCGCTATCGGTTTGATTGTCGGGAGAATCGCATTCGCCGGCATTCTGATGAAAATCCGTGCCAGCGCGGCGACGTTGTTCGGATCTGTCTTGATGGTCATCGCCACCGTCGCGATGCTAGAGGCGAGAGCGCCTGCTGTGGCTGGAGCGAGTGCGTTTCTGGCGGGCATTGCCATGGCGCCCATGTTTCCGGCGTTGCTTTCGATGACGGGAGATCAGTTTCAGCGCATGACGGGAACCGCCCTCGGAGTGGTCCTGACGTGTGGCTGGGCAGGGTCGGCGGTCAGCGCTAAATTAATAGGCGCACTGGCAGGACCTGCTCCAAGCGGTATTAAGCGGGGACTGATTATCCTGCCCGTATTCTCGGCAATCCTGATCGTGATGAACCTCCTGCTCCGGACGATGCTCGGGAAGAGGCCTCGGCCAGAGGGATTGCCCACGTACGAAGGCTAAGCGGCGGTTACGCCATTTTTGGCGTTTTTAATGATGCCACGCATGTATTCCGCTGCCAAACGGGCGTTTTTATCAACGAAATCGATGCCGACCGAATGTGCGCTCCCTTTGGGGAAAGGGTGGCAAAGTTCGTAACCGGTGAAGCCTCGATAGCCGATATCCATCATCCCGAGGGTGAAATTTTCATAAAAATCCTCAGGATGAAGGCGCCCATCGCGGCTCCGGACAAATCCTCGAATCGTGCCGTCCTCATCCTGGTCGTACTCACCGCCGAAGTGCGTCAACACCTGCAAGTCTCCCAACTCCCCCACTGCAGCGCGCATTGAGGTGAACCCCTGCTTGCGTCCTAAGGGCGCATCGAAACACGCTTTCACCACCGGAGACCCGATTTCCCGAATCATTCGCAGCATACTTTCGTGAGAGCGGACTACCTCCGGGTGGTTCTGCAAAGCCAAAGTGATTCCCGCATCGGCGGCAAGACGCGCGCATTCCTGCAGTCCCTCCCGGCAAAGAGCCCACGTTTCCTCGGGATCAACATCGCTGTGGGTGTCGTTCCAGATCCTCTCGGCGATATCGTATCGACCTCCTTCTTTACTTAAGGTTACGCCGGGCCATGCGGCAAAGATCCGAAGCGCGGGTGTACCCACGCAGCGGCACATTTCAATGAGACTCCGGACATAAGCCAACTGGCTTTCGCGGTGTTCAGGAATCGGGCTACTGAAGTCGTTGTTAGCGGCCACGGCATAGATCTCAATACCGGCGTCTTCCGCTTGACGGCGCAACTCCTGGCAGTCCTTTGTCGAAACCAGGCACGGATCGAAATGGGGCCGTTTGGCGTCGAATTCAACGCCATCATAACCGAACTTCCGGGCGCGATCGATCACTTCAGAGAGCGTCAAAGCAGGGCCGCGATACCAGATCCCTAAATACGTGATGCTATACAATCCGACTTTCAATCCGTGCCCTTTCTGACATCTGAGGTGAGTGCTTCCTCCGCGAGCGCGGATTCTTCAGCACTAGGCCCCAATCTTACGATGAGCGGCTTGAATTGTCAATACGGATGGGCTACTTATTTCTCATTTTATGTGAAACATTGCATGATATGATGAAAGGAAAGGCGGCGGGACATTATCCCTTGCGAGAGATCATCAATCCTTTGTAGAGTCTAGGTAGAGAGTCCTATGCGGCGTGTGGGGTTTTGTTGGTGGTCGACCAAGAGTGTGCCAAGGATCATGATCGCGAAGTGTGTCGCAAACATATGGAATCGAAAATTGAATCGAAAGTCACTCTCGAAGCCGTCGCGAAACTATCAAATGTGAGCGCGGCTACGGTCTCGAGAG
>Ga0209006_10002357_pt1 | contig 17248 bp, 17 predicted proteins | sample JacPin_JW_Ref_O2_FD_188567 | JGI IMG/M metagenome (GOLD analysis project Ga0209006, IMG submission 188567) | Forest soil microbial communities from Algoma, Ontario, Canada - Jack Pine, Ontario site 1_JW_Ref_O2 (SPAdes) (version 2) | ecosystem: Environmental > Terrestrial > Soil > Boreal... | reverse complement strand
CCCGGATCCGATGACGCCCGACCCGGTGGTGACACCCGTACCGCAACATAACGGGTGGTTATGCGCCAGGATCACCGCGGCATAATGGCAGCGCGCGAGTTCGACCGCGGCCTGCAGCCGGCAGTAGCCGACGCTGCCAAGCCCGGGCACGCCCACACTATGCTGGCGCTGGGCCGAGAGCAGTCCACGCAGGGATTGATGGCGGCTCAGGAGGCCGCGCGCCATCGCCACCGCGTCCAGGCCGCGGCGCCCGGAGCCGCCCAATAACACAGCCAGCAGCTCGGCGTCCGAGAGCGAATCCGCGCCATTGGCGAGCAGCTTCTCGCGTGGGCGCTCGTTGACTGGCCAGTCCTTGATACTCATGTGTCAAACCGTGCGCCCAGTCTGCAGCGACATGACGCCGGAGTGCGATCCTCATATCGTGCGCGCACGGATCAAAAAGCCGATAATCGGGCAATGCAAGGCAAACGCATCCTGCTCGGGGTAACCGGCGGTATCGCGGCATACAAAAGCGCCGACCTGGTGCGCCGGTTGATGGAGCACGGCGCGCAGGTGCAGGTCGTCATGACCGCCGCGGCGCGCGAATTTGTCACGCCAATCACGTTCCAGGCCTTGTCCGGCCGCACGGTGCGTACCGACCTGTGGGACCCGGCAGCCGAAGCCGCGATGGGCCACATCGAGCTGGCGCGTTGGGCCGAGCTGGTGCTGGTTGCTCCGGCGAGCGCCGACTTTCTCGCGCGCCTTGCCCATGGACTCGCCGACGATCTGCTGAGCACGCTGTGCCTGGCGACGGAAGCGCCGATCGCGCTGGCGCCGGCGATGAATCAGCAGATGTGGCGCAACGCCGCCACGCGCGCCAACGTCGAACTGCTCAGCGCTCGCGGCGTGCACCTGATCGGCCCGGAAGTCGGCGAGCAGGCCTGCGGCGAGCACGGCCCCGGCCGCATGCTCGAGCCGAACGAAATCGTCGCGCGCACCGCAGCGCTGCTCGCCCCGGCCGGAGCGTTGCGCGGCCGGCGCGTGCTGCTGACCGCGGGGCCGACACGTGAATGTATCGATCCGGTGCGCTTCGTCAGCAACCGCAGTTCCGGCAAGATGGGCTTCGCGCTGGCGCAGTCGATGCGCGATGCGGGTGCCGAAGTGGTGCTGATCAGCGGGCCGGTATTCCTGCCGACACCCTCAGGCGTACGCCGCATCGACGTCGAGAGCGCCGAGCAGATGTACGCTGCCGTACAGAGCGAATTGCCTGGCACCGCGATTTTCATCGGCACCGCCGCCGTGGCCGATTACCGGCCGCTCGCCTGCGCCGAGCAGAAGATCAAGAAGACCAGCGAGACGATCGCGCTCGAACTCACGCGCACCACCGATATCCTGTCGCAGGTGAGCGCCAGCGCGCAGCGGCCGTTCATGGTTGGTTTTGCCGCCGAGACCAATGCGGTCGAACATTACGCACGCGCCAAGCTGCTGGCGAAGAATCTGGATCTGATCGCGGCGAATGAAGTCGGCCACGCCAAGGCCTTCGATTGCGACGACAATTCGTTGCTGGTGCTATGGCGCGGCGGCCGGGTGGAACTGCCGGTCGCGAGCAAGCGCGAGCTGGCGCGGGCGCTCACCGGCCTGATCGTCGAGCGATACCTGGAGCAGCTTGCCGAGCACAAGACCGCGGAGCCTGCCGAAGCAACGCGGCGCACGTGGAATACTCAGACAGGGTCCTGACGCATGGACGATTGTACACGCCGGGCCTTGCAGGTCCGGATCCTTGACGCGCGCCTAGGCAGCGAGTTTCCGCTGCCGCAGTATGCGACCGCCGGATCCGCCGGCCTGGACCTGCGCGCTTGCATCGCACAGCCCGTGACGCTCGAGCCGGGTCAGGCCGAGCTCGTTCCCACCGGGCTTGCGATTCATCTGTCCGATCCGAACCTCGCGGCCATGATCCTGCCGCGCTCGGGCCTGGGTCATAAGCATGGTGTGGTGCTCGGCAACCTGGTGGGGCTGATCGATTCGGACTATCAGGGCGCGCTGATGGTGTCGTGCTGGAATCGCAGCGCGGCGCGCTATGAGATCCAGCCCGGCGAACGCATTGCGCAGCTGATCGTGGTGCCGGTGCTGCAGGTGGCGCTCGAGATCGTCAGCGATTTCAGCGCCAGTGCGCGCGGCGAAGGCGGATTTGGCCACAGCGGCAGGCAGTAAATCTGCGGCACTGATCAGATCAGCGGGGCGCCTTCAGGAGCGCGATTTCGACGTCAACTCGCGAAAGCGCTGAATATCAGCCTCGAAATCCGCGCGCATCACAGCCTGTTCCTTGCGCTTGACGTCGAGTGACTTGCGTTGGGTCTGCGCTTCGTTCGACACGCGCACCAGCTCCTCAGCCAGATCGTCGGGCATGCGGCGTGCGTTGCTTTCACTGCTATAGGGCTTGAACTGCATCGCCCGCTCCTGCAGTGCTCCGAGCCGTGTCGCCAGCGACTCCAGATAGGTGGAGGAGGCCTGCAACTGACCGTCGATCTGCGCCAGCCGCTCATCGCGCAACGCCTCGATATCCTTGGCCGATACGTAGGTCGACAGCAGTGTCTGGTCTCGCTGCGCGCGTTGCCGGGCATCTTCCGCCGCCCGTGCTTCCTGCGCCAGCTCCGCCGGAGTCTTGCTGCGCGAGACGTGGCCGATCTCCACTCCCTGACCGTTGAGCACCGAGCGCTCCTTTTGCGCATACTCGGACGGGACGCTATCGCCGTAATGCACCTCGCCCTTGTCGTCCACCCAGCGGTAGGTCTGGGCCGGGCCGGTGGTGCTTGAGTTTGCGGCCGCGACGGCCGTCGCCCACGCGAGCGCCGCGGATAGTGCCGCCAGATTCAGAAGAATGTCCCGCCCGCGAAGCATCGGTGTCATTGTCCACGTCGGGGGCCGCTGCGCAAGCGGGCGTGGCTCAGGGTGTGCGAACGCCGTATTTAAGCCGGTAGCCGCGCATTGCGGCCAGCTGGTCGGCGCTCGGCGCCATCCCTGAGGGCGCGCCGGCAGCGCCGGCGGCGCCGGCTTCGGCTGCGGGGGCGTGTCCGGCGACGGCGGCGCCTTCCTCCAGCGCGGCAATCAGTTCGCTGAGCGTCAGAATCGTAATGCAGCGCAGTCCGTACAGCGCTTCGAGCTCCTGCACGGCCGAGCGCTCGCCCTGGCCGCGTTCCTCGCGATCGAGCGCCAGCGCGACCGCGACCGGTTCGGCGCCGGCCGCACGAATCAGCTCGATCGACTCGCGCACCGCGGTGCCGGCGGTGATGACATCGTCCACGATCACGACGCGTCCGCGCAGCGCGCTGCCAACCACCTGCCCGGATTCACCGTGATCCTTCGGCTCCTTGCGGTTGAAGGCCCACGGCACGTTGCGTCGGTGTTGCTCGGCGAAGGCGATGGCGGTCGCCGTGACCAGCGGGATGCCCTTGTAGGCAGGCCCGAACAACAAGTCGAATGCCAGCCCGGAGGATGTCAGAGCCGCGGCATAGCAGCGGCCGAGGGCGGCGATCGAGACGCCGTCGCTGAATAGGCCCGCATTGAAAAAGTACGGGCTGACGCGCCCGGACTTGAGCGTGAATTCGCCGAAGCGCAGCGCCTGGCGCGCGAGCGCTAGCGTCAGGAATTGGCGTTGGTAGTCGTGCACGGGCTGCCCTGCAGACGAGATGGCAAAGGGTATCATTGCCGCATGCGCATCATCACTGTGAACGTCAACGGTATCCGCTCGGCCGCGCGCCGCGGCCTGTTTCCGTTCCTGGCACAGCATAAGGCCGACGTGATCTGCCTGCAGGAGACGCGTGCGCACGAGCATCAGCTCGAGGGCCTGGAGTGCAGCGTGCCCGGCTATCTGAACCACTTCTACTCGGCGCAACGCCCGGGCTATGCCGGTGTCGCGATGCTGTCGCGGCGCGAGCCCGACCGGGTGCTGCGCGGTTTCAAAGTGGACGAGTTCGATCGCGAGGGACGTTATCTGGAGCTGCGCTTCGACAAGCTGTCGATCGTCTCGCTGTATCTGCCCTCCGGCTCGGCCGGACCTGCGCGCCAGGCCTCGAAGTTCCGGTTTCTCGAGGCGTTCATGCCGCACCTGCGAAAGCTCAGGCGATCGCGCCGCGAATACATCCTGTGTGGTGACTGGAATATCGCGCACAAGCCGATCGATCTGAAGAACTGGAAATCGAACCAGAAGAACTCGGGCTTTCTGCCCGAGGAGCGCGCCTGGATGGATCAACTGCTGGGACCGGAGAAGTACATCGATGCGTTTCGCTCACTGGTGCCCGAAGGCGAGCACTACACCTGGTGGTCGAATCGCGGCCAGGCCTGGGCGAAGAATGTCGGCTGGCGGATTGATTACCAGATACTGAGCCCCGGGCTTGCCGGCACGCCGCAGCGCGCGCACATCCATAAGGAGCCACGTTTTTCCGATCACGCACCGCTGATCATGGACTATCGGCTTTGAACGGCGATTCGGAACCGGCCGCGTCGCCATCCCGGCCGCCAGCGCGCAGCGGCAGCTGGCTGGATGCGCTGCGGGTATATGGCCAGCCGCGCATGCTGTCGATGCTGGCGCTGGGATTCTCCAGCGGCCTGCCGTTCATGCTGATCTACAGCACCCTGTCGGCGTGGCTGCGGCAGTCCGGCATCGAGCGCGCGACCATCGGCATGCTGTCGTGGGTCAGCCTGGTCTACACGCTGAAGTTTCTGTGGGCGCCGGTGGTCGACCGGCTGCGCCTGCCGGTAATCGGCCGCCTGCTGGGTCAGCGCCGCAGCTGGATGCTGCTGGCCCAGGCCGGCATCGCGAGCGCGCTGCTGGCGCTGTCGGGCAGCGACCCGAAGACGCAGGTGGCTCACATGGCGCTGCTGGCGCTGCTGCTGGCATTCGCGGCGGCAACCCAGGATGTCGCGATCGACGCCTGGCGGATCGAGTCGGCGCCGCAACGCCAGCAGGGCGCGATGGCGGCGGCCTATCAGCTCGGCTATCGGCTGGCGATCCTGGTGGGGCAGGCCGGCGCGCTGTGGATTGCGTCCGATCTGGGCTGGGCGCGCAGCTACACGACGATGGCGGCGCTGGTCGGCGTCGGTGTGGTGGCGACGTTGCTGGTGCGCGAGCCGGAACGCATCGCGCCGTTGCTGTCGGTGCTGACCGAACAGCGCGTGATCGACTGGCTCGGACGGCGAGCGCACTGGCCGGATTCGCTGCGTCACGCCGGCGCCTGGCTTCTGGGCGCGGTGCTGTGCCCGGTGCTGGATTTCTTTGCGCGCTACGGTGCCTCGCTCGGCCTGCTGATCTTCGCCTTCATCGGCACCTATCGCCTGACCGACTACACGATGGGCTCGATGGCGAATCCGTTCTATCTCGATCTGGGCTTTACGCTCAAACAGATTGCGGCGGTGGCCAAGATCTACGGCACCGTGCTGAGCGTGGCTGGAATTCTGGTCGGCGGCCTCGCTGTGACCAGGCTCGGGCGTACGCGCTCGCTGCTGCTCGGCAGTGCGCTGGTGATCATTTCGAATCTGTCGTACGCCATTCTGGCTGCGCACGGCGAACCAAGCCTGATCGGACTGGCCAGCGTGATCAGCCTGGATAATTTTGCGCTCGGCGTGCATGGCACCGCCCTGATCGCGTTCATGTCGTCGCTGACCAGTGCTTCCTACACCGCGACCCAGTATGCCGTGCTGTCGTCACTGTACGCGTTGCCGGGAAAGCTGCTGATGGGAACTTCCGGGATTGTGGTGGACCACATCGGCTATCCGCCGTTCTTCTTCTACACCGCGGCGCTGAGTATTCCGGCGCTGCTGCTGCTGTACGCGTTGTCCAGGCGCGCGGATTTCCCGCCGCTGCGCGCGGCGGCAGCGGCCTGAAGCTTGCGATGCAGCCGCCGGAGCGGCACATCGATCTGGCGCGGGTGTTATGCCGCCTGGAGGATCTGCCGGAAAACGGCTGCCGCGAATTTCGACTGGGAGCGGGCGACTGGCCGCTGCGCGGTTTCGTGCTGCGGGTCGCCGGCGGCGTGCGCGCTTATGTGAATCGTTGCGCGCACCTGCACTATCCGCTCAATTACACGCCCAACGGCTTTCTGACCGGCGATGGCAGCATGATCCTGTGCAGCGTGCACGGCGCGATCTTCGAGAAGCAGACCGGCTACTGCGTGGCGGGTCCGTGCCACGGCTTGTCGTTGATCGGGCTGCCGGTGCGGATCGACTCGGGCTGGGTATTGCTTGCCGATGAGGCGGACCCGGATGAACTGGCGGCACGCTACGCCTGACGAGGCCGCCTTTTAGAGCACGGAATCAGTCGAGTCAAACAGGTCAAGGCCCTCCAGGCCGCCCGCCAGCTGCGGATCGCCGTTCAGTCCTTGCTTTGGTTCGAGCGCATCCTCGTCGCCTTCGACGTCGGCCGAGCCGCTCCAGTCCTCGGGCGCTTCGGCGTTGTCGATCTCGCCCTTGGCGCGCTGTGCTTTCCAATCATCGAGATCGAGTTCCTCGACCGTACCATCGAAATACTGGACCTCGATGGTGCTGTCGTCCTCATCGATTGCGACGACTTCCAGCAGGTCGCCGCCGCGGATTCGATACCACTCGCCGATGTCGGGTCGCGCGCTCATTGAATTGCTCCCGTATTCAGCCGCGGCGGAATGTTCTACTCTGCCGCTCGATGCACAGGCATGTTGCTCCTGCCACAGCATCCATTTCAAGATGATTTTAATTTTGCAGAGCGTCAATGAGTCAGCAACTGCTCAAATTCTTTGTAGTCTTTTTGGTAGTCATCGATCCGATCTCCATCATTCCGGTGTTTGTAGGACTGACCACCGACGCCTCTGAAGCCCAGCGCCGGCTGATGGCTCGACGCGCGGTGGCGATCGCGGCCATCATCCTGACGGTGTTTGCGCTGGTCGGCGGCCCGTTCTTGAAAGTGATGAGTATCAGTCTCGAGTCGTTTCGCATTTTTGGAGGAATGCTGTTGTTCCTGATCGCTCTGGAGATGGTGTTTGCCCGCACCTCGGGCACTCGCACCTCAACCAAGGAGGAGCTGGAGTCGCGCCAGCGCGAGGACATCTCGGTGTTTCCGCTCGCATTCCCATTCATCTCCGGTCCCGGCGCGTTGGCGACGATCCTGCTGGTGTTCAGCCCCACCACCGGTAAGCCGCTGTTGTTCCTGGGCTTACTGCTGTGCGTGTTCGTCGTGCTGCTGATCACCCTGGCGGTGCTGTACCTGGCGACGCCGATGCTGCGCATCCTGGGCGTCACCGGCACCAGCGTCATCAATCGGCTCTCGGGAGTGCTGCTCGGCGCTCTCGCGGTGCAGTACGTGGTCGACGGCCTGCGCGGCAGTTTCGGCGCTTTCGGCAGTTGACGGCAGTCCCGCCGGCAGGGGATGGGGCTTTAGTGCCGCCGGAACAACAGTTCGCGCACGCGATGACCGAGCCGCTCGGCGCGGCGCTCGAAGCGCGTCGCGCGTCGCGTCCCGGCGGCCTCGGCGGCGATGAAGCCGCCGCCGACGGCGCAATTGGCCAGCAGCGTGCAGCCGTTCAGCACCAGCAGCATTTCCTCGGCATAGGGCTCCCAATCGGTCGCCATATGCAGCCGGCCGCCGGCGCGTAGCCGGGACGCCACGAGTGCCACGAACTCGTGCTGCACGATGCGCCGTTTGTGATGGCGCTTCTTCGGCCATGGATCGGGGAACAACAGCTGCACCTCATCGAGACTTGCGGGTGCAATCTGCTGCTGCAGCACCTCGACCGCATCGTGCGCGATGACGCGCAGATTGGCGATGCCGGCCGCGGCAGCCGCGAGCAGCAGGTGGCCGATGCCGGGGCGGTGCACCTCGATGCCCAGAAAGTCCTGCGCCGGCTGGCAGCGCGCCCGTTCGAGCAGATGTTCACCGTTACCAAACCCGATCTCCAGGGTGCACCTTGCGACGCGGCCGAACAGCTGCGCCAGATCGAGCACGCCGGGTGCGAATTCGACGCCGTATCGGGCCCAATGCTCGTCCAGGGCGCGCTGCTGCGCCGGCGTGATGCGCCCGGCGCGAATGACATACGAGCGGATGGCGCGTGCTGGAGGCTTGTCGGGGAACTGCTGCACCGGGGGATTATCGCACCCACTGGCAAGCGCCGGCGTGTGCGGCCATCATCGGCGGCATGATTCCATTTTCGATTCTGGACCTGTCCCCGATCGTCGAAGGCGCGAGCGCGGCCGATGCGCTTGCCAATTCGCTGGCGCTGGCGCGCCACGCCGAAGGCCTGGGATTCCGGCGCTTCTGGCTGGCCGAGCATCACAACATGCCCGGCATCGCCAGCGCGGCCACCGCGGTCGTGATTGGCCACGTTGCCGCCGGCACGCGCAGTATCCGCGTCGGTTCGGGCGGTGTGATGCTGCCGAATCACGCGCCTTTGGTGATCGCGGAGCAGTTCGGCACGCTGGCCTCGCTGTTTCCGGACCGGATCGATCTTGGACTGGGGCGCGCTCCCGGCACCGATCCGCTCACGGCGCGGGCATTGCGCCGCGATCTCACCGGCAGTGCCGATCAGTTTCCGCAGGACGTGCAGGAACTGCAGAGCTACTTCGATGCACCCGCGGGCCAATCGACGCGCGCCATTCCGGGCGCGGGCCTTAAGGTGCCGATCTGGTTGCTGGGCTCGAGCCTGTTCAGCGCGCAGCTGGCCGCAGCGCTCGGCCTGCCATTCGCCTTTGCGGCGCATTTCGCGCCGGAGCTGTTGCTGCCGGCGCTGCAGCTGTATCGCATGCGTTTTCAGCCCTCGCGCGCACTGGAGCGTGCCTGCGCGATGGTGTGCGTCAACGTGATTGCGGCCGATACCGACGCCGAGGCACGCCGCCTGTTCAGCTCGCACCAGCAGGCGTTTACGCAGCTGCGGCGCGGGCGGCCGGGCAAGTTGCCGCCGCCGATCGACGATATCGACAGCTTCTGGTCCAGCGCCGAGAAGGCGATGGTGGAGCAGTCGATGCAATGCTCGTTCGTCGGCTCGAGCGCGAGCGTCGAGGCCGGGCTGCGCGCGTTTCTGGATCAGGTGCAGACCGACGAGCTGATGATCAACGTGCATGTCTACGATCAGGTCGCACGGCGGCATTCGCTCACGCTGACGGCCGGCATTCGTGACCGTCTCGACGCGTAGCGTCCGCGCGTTTGAAAAATATTCAGCATCGATTGCTGCTGGCTTGACGGACGCGCGCCAGCGCGGCTAGCGTCAAAGCATGTTCCGCTCCCTGTTCACCCGCACCGTGCTGCCGCTGCTGCTGGCCGCGGGCGTGGTCGCGTACTTCGGTCTGCCCTACATGGATCGGCTGCTGACCGAGTGGTTTCGCTCCGATGTGGAGCTGCGCGCGCGAATGCTGATGAGCTCGTTCGAGGACTCGCTGCCCGCGCTGGTGGCCAAGGGCGATCAGCAGGCGCTGCGCAAATACACCGCCAAGGTGATCGGCGATCAGCGGCTGCTGGGCATCCTGATCTGCCTGCCGCACGGCGGCACGGTCTTCAGGACCGATCTGGTGCCGAGCGGGGTGAGCTGCGAGAGCACCGCGGACCTCGCCGATGGCCAGAGCAGTGTGCGCCGCGCACCGCTGGGCTCGGTGCTGGTATCGGTATTTGACCAGAAGCCGCCGGGCCAGACGCCTTACCGGGTGGCGATTCTGTACGACCTGAGCTTTGTAGACAGCCGGCAAAGCACCGCGCGCGATTACTTCATCGCCTTCGTCGGCGTGTCGCTGATCATCCTGGCGCTGTTCCTGGTGTTCGCGGTCTGGCTGTTGGTGCGGCGCTGGGCCAATATCCTGATCGGCGATATCACCGGCCGCCGCTTTTTCGACGACGCCAAGTCGGGCCCATTGTCGCTTCCGATCCTGCGCCAGGTTCGCAAGGCGCTGAGCGAGGCGGAGGAGACGCAGCGGCTGGAGATCGACTACCGCGAGAACTGGACACCGCAGGCGCTGCAGCTGGTGGTGCGCGAGCAGCTGCACTCGCCGGAGATGATCGTGGTGTCGAATCGGGAGCCTTACGCCCACGAATTCGACGAGCAGGGCGGCATCTTCGTGCAGGTGCCGGCCAGCGGCATGGTGACCGCGCTCGAGCCGGTGATGCGCGCCTGTTCGGGCACCTGGGTCGCGCATGGCAGCGGTTCGGCCGACCGCGACGTGGTGGATCGGTCGGACCGCGTGCGCGTGCCGCCCGAGGACCCGTCCTATACGTTGCGGCGCGTGTGGTTGTCGGAGTCCGAGGAGCAGGGCTATTACTACGGGTTGTCGAATGAAGGCCTGTGGCCGCTGTGCCACCTGGCGTATGTGCGCCCGGCGTTTCGCGGCGAGGACTGGGTGTCCTACCAGGAGGTGAACCGAAAGTTCGCCGAGGCGGTCGCGCAGGAAGCCCAATCCGACAATCCGCTCATCCTGATCCAGGACTTTCACTTCGCGATGCTGCCGGGTTACCTGCGGGCGCGGCGGCCGAAGGCGACCATTGCGCTGTTCTGGCATATCCCCTGGCCCAACGCCGAGACCTTCGGTGTCTGCCCGTGGAAACGCGAGATGCTGTCGCATCTGCTGATGGCCGATATTCTCGGTTTTCATACGCTGTATCACTGCCAGAATTTCCTCGCCACGCTGGATCGCTACATCGAGTGCCAGGTTGACCACGAACGCATGACGGTCGCACTGCAGGGCCACATCTGCCATGTGGCGCCGTATCCGATCTCGATCGAATGGCCGCCGCGCTGGCTGCAGGGCCTGCCCGAGATCCCGGTGTCGCGCAGCGCGGTGCGGGCGCGATATGGCATCGCCGAGCACGTGATCCTGGCGCTGGGAGTCGAGCGCTGGGATTTCACCAAGGGCGTGATCGAGCGCTGCCTGGCGCTCGAGCTGCTGCTGGAACAGGATCCGCGACTGCGTGGCCAGGTGACGCTGCTGCAGATCGCGGCGCCCTCGCGCAGCAAGCTGCCGGCCTACCAGGCGCTGCAGCGCGCGACGCTGGCGGAAGTTGAGCGCATCAATGCACGCTTTGCGACCGAACAATGGAAGCCGATCGTGCTGATCGGTAAGCACCAGCCGCCCGAAACCGTATTCGAGCTGTACCGCGCAAGCGACTTCTGCGTCGTCAACAGCCTGCACGACGGCATGAACCTGGTCGCCAAGGAGTTCGTCGCCGCTCGCGACGACGAGGACGGCGTGCTCATCCTCAGTACCTTTGCCGGTGCGGCGCGCGAGCTGGTGGAAGCGATCCTGATCAATCCATTCGACGTCACGGCCACCGCGGCCGCCATCCGGCGCGCGATCGAGATGCCGCGCGAGGAGCGGCGGCAGCGCATGCAGCTGATGCGGCGTACCATCAAGGAGAACAACGTCTATCGCTGGGCCGGCCGCATGCTGACGGACGCGGCGCGCATCCGGCAGCGACAGGCGCTGCGAATCGACTAAAATAAGCGCCGTTTCATCGCCGCCTCAAGGAGCGTCCCTTGTTTGTAGCCCGCCCCCTCCGCAGCGCCCTGTGGGCGCTCGCGCCGTTGCTGCTTCAGTCCACCGTGCTGCATGCGGCCGAATCGAGCACTGCCAGCAAGCCCGCGGACGCCAAGGCCGCGGACGCCAAGCCCGCCGCCGTCGAACACTTCGTGCCGGAACAGCAAAGCAGCAAGGGCACGGTGACGGTTGAGGGTCGGCGCATCGACTACGACGCCTTTGCCGGGACCCTGGTGGTGCATGCGAAGGATTGGGACGACGTGCCGCAGAATGCGCCGAAGGACGAGGACAAGAGTCCGCGGCCTGAAGCCAGCATGTTCTACGTCGCTTACTTCAAGAGCACCGACAAGGCGGCGGCAGACAAGAACGGGTCGCCGCGGCCGGTGACGTTCCTGTTCAACGGCGGTCCCGGCTCCTCGACCGTGTGGCTGCACATGGGCGCGTTCGGGCCGCGGCGTGTGGTCACGGCGGATGACTCGCATACCGCTGCGGCGCCCTATCCACTGGTCAACAACGACTACAGCCTGCTCGATGCCAGCGATCTGGTGTTCGTGGACGCCCCGGGCACCGGCTTCTCGCGCATCGCCGGCACCGACCGCAACAAGGCGTTCTACGGCGTGGACCAGGATGCGCACGCGTTCGCGGATTTCATCACGCAATTCCTGTCCAAATATGGCCGCTGGAATTCGCCCAAGTACCTGTTCGGCGAGAGCTACGGCACCACGCGTGCCGCGGTGCTGGTCGGCCTGCTCGAGACCGACCATTACGTTGACTTCAACGGCGTCATCATGCTGTCGCAGATACTTAATTTCGATGGCAGCGTGGACGGCCCGGAGGCCAATCCCGGCATTGAGCTGCCCTATGAACTGGCGCTGCCAAGCTACGCGGCCGCCGCCTGGTATCACCACAAGCTGCCCACGGCCACGACCGAACTCGCACCGCTGCTCTCCGAGGTCGAGCACTTCGCGATGAACGACTACGCCATCGCGCTCAGCGCCGGCTCGACGTTGCCGCCAGCGCAGCGTGAGGCGATTGCCGCCAAGCTGCACGACTACACCGGCTTGCCGGTCAGTTATATTCTCAAGGCCGATCTGCGCATCAATGGCGGCGAATTCGAGCAGAATCTGCGCAGCGACGCCGACGTGACGATCGGACGCTTCGACACGCGCTTTTCCGGCCCGACGATGGATCCGCTCAGCAAGGAAGCCGACTACGACCCGCAATCGGCGTCCATATCCTCAGCCTACGTGTCCTCGTTCAACGACTACGTGCGCAAGGAACTCAAGTACGGCCAGGACAAGATTTTCAAATCGGTGATTGAGAGCGAAAAGGACTGGGACTTCCGCCACCAGCAACCCGGCGCGCCGCAGGCACTGCAGCAGTCCCCGAATGTGATGCCCGATCTGGCGGTGGCGATGAAATACAACCCCGATCTGCACGTGCTGCTCAACGGTGGTTATTTCGACCTGGCGACACCTTTCTACGAAGGCGTCTACGAGATGCAGCATCTGCCGATCCCGGCGACGCTGCAGAAGAATATCGAGTACGCGCAGTACCTGTCCGGTCACATGGTCTATGCCCACGAGGCGTCGTTGAAGGAACTGCACGCGAAAGTGGCGGATTTCATCCGACGCACCCAGGGGCCGAAGACGCCATGACAACACTTGCAACAAGGTGGAAGCGAACATGAGGATGAATACCCGACTGATGATGGCCGCCCTCGGCATGCTGGCGCCGCTGGCGTTGGCCGCCGCCGACAGCAGCCCGCGCTATATCGTTGCCGAGCCGTCCGCCACCCGTGCGCAATTGCCATTCAGCGACGCCGTGCTCGCGGGCAATACGCTTTATGTCGCCGGCACCTTGGGCCTCGATCCCAAGACCTCCCAGCCACCCGATGACTCGGCCAGCGAGATCAGGCTCGTCATGGAGGCCTTCAGGCACTCGGTCGAGGCTGCCGGCTTCAAGATGGACGACCTGGTGAGTGTGCAGGTGTACTGCACCGACCTCGGCCTGTACGGTGCATTCAACGATATTTATCGCAGCTACTTTCACGGACACTTTCCGGCGCGCGCATTCGTCGGCGTTGACAAGCTGCTGCGCGGGGCGCATTTCGAAGTCATGGGAGTCGCCGTCAAAGGCGCGCACTAAAGGCCCGATCCGCATCGAGCAGATGGCGGCGGCATCGCCATGAACAGTGTCGTCCAGGCTGCCGACTACCCGCAACTGATCGCGGCCACGAGTTCAGAGCGTGCGCGCATCGAACTCACCGCGACATGGATCCGGTGCGTATTCGACCAGTTCTATAGCGAGTTCCTGAAGCTCACCTGGAGCGCCAAGACGGCGTTCGAGAACCGTGATCACCAGGCCTCGGTCGCCTGCGCGAAGAAACGCCTGGGACTGTACAACGCCACGGTGTATGCGCTGGCCTGGGATCTGCGTGCGGCGTTCTCGGCGCTGGCGCAGCGCGAGTCGCTGTGGGCGCAGGTCGAGAGCTCGTTCATGCGCGGCGTTGCCGGGCGCTACGAGGCCGATCTGGCGCTGGCCTACGTTCACTCCACCCGACGCCGGGTCCATCACGGTGAGTGGACGCCGGTCGAGTACGGCTTCGGGGATCAGCGCTCGGCCGCTGACTCCGGCAGCGCCGTGTATGAAAGATTCGCCTGTACGTGGCCAGTCGATCATCGGGTGATCCAGAGAATCCTGGAAGTCGCCGAGCTGTCGGTCCCGTTCCGCGCGCCGGCGGCGGATGCGATGCGCATCGCCCGGCGGCTCAACGACGTGCTGGCCGATAACGCCGGCGCCGGCCTGACAGCGATCGAAATGATCCGCGGTGGTTTTTTCCGCAATCGCGGCGGCTACCTGGTGGGCCGACTGGTCATGAACGGCACCGATTACCGGCCGTTCGTGATCGCACTGGTCAATGAAGCGGATGGAGTCATTGCCGCAGCGGTGCTGCACGTCGTCTCACACGTGCACAACCTGTTCAATACGACCGAGGCGCCGTGCCAGGTGACCAACGTTCACTATCACGAGCTGAGCGCCTTCCTGCACAGCATCATGCCACGCCGGCCGCTCGGGCTGCATTACTCGACCATCGGATTTCATCACGTCGCCAAGGTGGCGGTGATGAATGAAGTGCGTCGGCACCTGGGCAGGAATCGCGAGCTGCTCGACACCGCGCCCGGATTTCCCGGGACCGTCGCCATTGCGTTCACCTCGCCGCGTTCGGACTACATTCTCAAGGTCATTCGCGACCGTCCAACGGTCGGCTATAAGTGGGACAGCTTTGAAGGCGTCGACGCGGTGTTGGAGAAATACAAGCGCGTACACGAGATCAACCGCACCGGCAGCATGCTCGACAACATCCTCTACTACAACCTGAAGCTGGACAGCGCCTGGTTCAGGCCGGCGCTCAGGGAAGAACTGCTGAGCGCCGCGAGCAACGCCGTGCAGCTGCAGGATCAGGCGCTGGTCTTCAAGTACCTGGTGGTTCAGCGAAAGCTGACTCCGCTGAACGTATTTCTGGCCACCGCACCCGACGACAAGGCGGTGCGCGCCATCGTGAATCTCGGCTACTGCATCAGAAACAACGCCGCGGCGAACGTCTTCAACAAGGACTTCGATGCCCGCAATTACGGCGTCAGCCGTTATCTGAAAGTCTTTCTATACGACTACGATGCCGTCGAGCTGCTCACCGACGTGAAGGTGCGCACCAATCGCGACCGCTACGAGGGCGAGGAAGACGTTCCGGGCTGGTTTTTCGAGGAGGGCGTCGTATTCCTGCCCGAGGAAATTGAAGTCGGTCTGCGGGTCGGCAAGCGCGAACTGCGCCGGGCATTTCGTGCGGCGCACGCCGAACTGATGACGGTGGAGTACTGGGAGCGGCTGCAGCAGGAACTGCGGGCCGGCGAGGTCCCGGGCATTCACACTTTTCCCGAATCCTGCTACCTCAGCGATCCCGGCGTCGAGACCATCGCCAACGAATGAACCGGCGGCTGCGCTCGCGCCGCACTCATTTTGACGGCGTGTTGCCCGGTACCGGCGTATTGCCGTTGGTTTCCCTGGTCGGGGCGCTGCCACTGATCGGAGCATTCTCAGACGTGTCGTCGCCCGACGCCCGCACCTGAAAAATCGGGCCGCCGTTGTAGGTGAACAGCAGCTTGCGCTCCTTGAGCATCACGATGACACGGTGCGACTGGAAGAAATCACCGCCGAGCAACATGGTCGGAAAATCCCCGACCGGGGCTGCAACGACCGATCCGGTCTGTACCTCCTTGTCACGCTCGAACAGGTCGGCAATCCGCAGCGTCACGTTACGCACGGTTTCATCGCCGACCTGAATGTCGTCGAAGACTCCCAGTGAGGTTGCGATCGGTTTACCCGCGATACCAAACGAGGTTCCGGCGTCGGTCTGCACCTTGACGCCGACGCGCCTTGCGGCCGAGGTCGATATGATCGAGGTCGAGGCGCCGGAGTCGAGCAGCGCGCGCACCTGCTTGCCGTTGAGGTTCACCATCAGCTCGATACTGGGGTCGTTGATGTTCGTGGGTTCAAGCTCCGCCAACGAATAGGGTTTGTTCCAGTACACCATCTGCTCGGGCTGGCAGCCCTGGGGCCGCAGCAATCGCATGACGCCGTGCGCCAGGTCGAATTCGGTGGTGAAATTAGCGAGAAAATTCTCGCCGAGAATAAGCGCGGCTTCCGAGCCGCGATGATCGCCGCTGGAGCCGATGACGGCGATGTCCTGATCGTTGATGGCCAGGCTGCCAATGCGCAGGTGCTTGATACTCGTCTGCAGCACGCGGTCCTTGCCGGTCGCGCCGTAGGTGTGAGCATACGGATTCGGAACCAGCGAGAGTCCGAGCTCCCTTGCCTGATCCTCCCACATCACACTGGTGGTCGCGCCGGTATCGACCAGCACCTTGATGGGTTGACCGTTGATCATCCCATCCAGCAGCGGCCGGTTACCGCGGTCGCTCACCGCAAATTCGGCAACCTGCAGAATTTTGCATTCGGCCCGTGCGACCGTCGTGAACGCCACGCAGGCCAGCGGCGCGAGCAAAGCTGCAAGCCTTATCGTTCGGTTCATGGTCGAGCCGGCCTCCAATAGGCGCCATTTTTATTCATAGTGCGCCGGATCGGAAACAGGCGCTATCAGCGCTGCCGCGCCTGAGTGTTGCGAGGGGACGGTTTGGTCAATAGAATCAAAGACTAAAGCGGGTGTAGTTCAATGGTAGAACTGCAGCTTCCCAAGCTGCTAACGTGGGTTCGATTCCCATCACCCGCTCCACATTCGTCGGGCGCCAGTCGAAGTAATGCATCGGCATTTTGATGTGCAATCTTCTCGAGATCCGCACGAGATACCGGTAAGTTTCTGAAGAAATCGACGGCCGCCATGTTGTTGCCGAAGGGGTAGTCAACCGAAAACAGAAGATGATCGGCGCCAAAGGTCATTAACGCTGCCAGAAATGCCGGCATGCTTGAGAAGCCGCTGGTCGATACCCAGACCTGCTCCACGATGGCGCGCGCGGCATTGCGTTCAAGATGCGTGTTGCTGTAGCCGCCAAAGACCCGCTCGATGCGTTCCATCATGGTAGGCAGGCCCTCTCCCATATGGCCAATCAGAAGCTTCAGCCGCGGGTGCCGATCCAGTGCACCGGACAAGGCCAGACGCAGGATGTGGACTGCCGTTTCGGCGTGCCAGCCCCACCCGGCAATGGCGAGCATGAATGAGGCTCCATCGGGGAGGCCGTCGTAATAGGCGGCACGAACGCGTTCAGGGGGAACACCT
>Ga0209006_10002356_pt1 | contig 17248 bp, 10 predicted proteins | sample JacPin_JW_Ref_O2_FD_188567 | JGI IMG/M metagenome (GOLD analysis project Ga0209006, IMG submission 188567) | Forest soil microbial communities from Algoma, Ontario, Canada - Jack Pine, Ontario site 1_JW_Ref_O2 (SPAdes) (version 2) | ecosystem: Environmental > Terrestrial > Soil > Boreal... | reverse complement strand
GTCCATTTTAGGTGGTCTGTCTCAGCGGTTTGACGGAGTCCAAATGACAAGACAAGAGCAGGGTGGCTTGTGGCTGTCGCCCTCGAATCCGGTGATTTCTCCTAATCTCTTAGCGTATAAATCGGTCTATTAAATCGTTACAATATGGGGCAATTCCATTTCCCATAGTTCGGCGATCAGCCTCGTCCGGTTTTTCATACTCCAATAACGTGCGCAAAATATCTTGACAAAGGCGGGAGCCTAAACTATAAGCCGTTGCAAGGGAATAACCGGTTAGATTTGTAATTCCGATTTAGAGGATTGGATTTTCCAGTCCTGCATCGGGAGAGCAATCGGCGGCAACGCCCAAGCCTGTCTGTGCGATGTTGATCAGGCTCTTTTCACCTTGGAGGGAGTATGCGACTGGCAGGATGGATGAGGCGTGAAGGCATTTTGGGGGCTGCGCTGGTTTTGCTCGGGTGCAGCCAAGTCTTCGCTGGCGTGACTGCCAGCATTTCAGGCACAGTGAAAGATGCCAGCGGCGCCTCCATAGCCGGTGCCACGGTGACGGCCACCAACACCGGCACCGGAATCACGCAGAGTCAAACTACGAACGGCCAGGGTTATTACTCATTTCAGTCTCTTCCGCTGGGCAAGTACACCATTGACGTCCAGGAAAAGGGCTTCAAGTCCTATGTTCAAACAGACCTGATTCTCGACGTGAATTCGGCGCTGCTGGTTGACGCAAACTTGCAAGTTGGTCAGACGACCGAAAAAATCGAAGTCGCGGCCGATACGCTGCACGTCGAAACGATCACATCGCAGATGGGAGAAGTAATCGAAGGCAAGGAAATGACTGATGTGCCCCTGGTCAGCAGGAGTTATACCGACCTGCTTGCGCTGCAACCGGGCGTAGTCTCGACCGCATCGGGGTTGACCGGAGCCTATGCAGGTTCGTTCATTTCCGCCGGCTTTCCGGTGCCGCAGGTGTCAGGAGACTTAGCCTCTGGTGCACTTTCCGTGAACGGAATGCGCGAATCGGCTAACGGATTTATTCTGAACGGCATTCTGGTGCAAGAGGTGGGCTACTCGGGAGCGGGCGCAATCCCCAACCTTGATTCGATCGCAGAATTCCGAATTCTGACCAACAATTTCGATGCCGAGTATGGAAACTATGCCGGCGCTCAGATTAACGTCGTCACCAAATCAGGCACGAACCAGTGGCATGGCAACGTCTTTGAATTTCTGCGAAACACGGATTTTGATGCCAAGAATTATTTCGATGTTGGCGATCGAGGGACATATCACCAGAATCAATTTGGTGGAACGTTCGGGGGACCGATTGTCCGCGATAAGATATTTTTCTTTGCGGACTATCAGGGTAACCGCGTGATTCAGGCGGTTCCGCAGACAATTGCCGGTGCTCCCAGCGCGGCTACCGAAGGTGGGGATTTTTCGGGGATCGCGGCAAATTTCGATCCGCTCGTGGGTGGGGTCCCGACGCCCACCCTGGTGAATGGTTCGGCATGGGCGAGCCAACTCGACACCCAACTGAATCAGCCGGCAGGAACTTTTGTTCCAGGTGTAACTCCGTACTACACGCCGGGGTGTACCAGTTATACGCAGTGCGTCTTTCCTAATGCGCAGCTTCCGACTACTTCTTTCAATCCAATTTCGAGCAACCTGCTGCCCTACGTTCTGCCCGCAAATGGCGCGATTGATCCGACCAGCGGCACCGGAACGTATTCAACAAGCTCGGGCGCGGTCAATCTGAGCGATAACAAATTCAGCGGACGATTGGACGCCAATTCTCACGTCGGACTTCTCTCCGCTTACTATTATTTCGACCGATACAATTTGATTAACCCATACTGGTCGGGGAATGCTCCGCTTTATCCCGGATTCGCCGTCGATGGCAAAGGTCAGACGCACAACATCAACATTGGGGACACCAAAGCGATAAGCCCGACGACGGTGAATGAATTCCGCCTGGGGTATTTCCGGTTAAATACGACGCTTAATCAACCGCTCGGAGGCACGGGGACGAAACTCGCCGACTTGGGTTTTGCCTCTGGACAAAATGGCGCGCCGGGTATTTTTGTTGGTACGCCTAGTGTCGAGGGAGTTCCAGAAATTGACTTCAACAATTTTGTGATTGGCGTGCCGAGCCGTCCCAATCAGCTGATCGACAACATCTACCAGGTTCTTGATAATTTCAGCAAGGTCATTGGTACTCACACCATCAAGTTTGGCGGCCAGTTCCACTTCCAGCAACTGGAAGAGAATCTCTCCAACGTAGCCAACGGGAATTTCTTTTTTGGTTCCAACTTTAGTGGACAGGCAAGCGAAACGGGCGATGATTTTGTCGACTTTTTGCTGGGTGCTCCGAGTTCGTACGTGCAAGGGCAGTCTTATCCATCCTACGGGCGCAGCTTTTACTTCGGACTGTACGGTCAGGACAGCTGGCGAGTGCGATCAAACCTGACGCTGAATTACGGATTACGATATGACGTCAGCTCGCCCTGGTGGGAAAAATTCAATGAAATTCAGACGCTGATTCCAGGCGAACAATCGTTGGTGTTCCCGGGATCGCCTCTCGGTTGGGTGTTCCCCGGCGATCCGCATGTTCCTCGTACTCTGGCCCCGACTCGCTGGAATAACTTTGCTCCCAGGGTTGGACTGGCGTATTCGTTTGGCGATCATGACGGTATTATGGGCAAGATATTGGGCAAGCCCGGTGCGTCGAGCATTCGAGCCGGATACACGATTGCGTATTCGTCCTTTGAAGGGGCGACGGATTTCAACGAAATCGGTGACGCTCCGTTTGGCAACTACACAGGGCAGGCAGAGTCTACCTTTGCCGCGCCCTTCACCAATCGGGCTTCTGGTGGGTCGATCCAGAATTTGTTCCCAGTTGCGCCGCCGCCGAAACACTTCTCACAGAGTCATCCAGCCAGCGGACCGCCCTACGACACGTTGGCAGAGTTTTACACAGCGTTTGGTGGGATCGGGAGTTCGCCGGCGTTCTACAACGGAAACCGGCTGCCTTATGCCGAAAATTATGAGCTCTCTCTGCAGAGGGAAATCACGGGCAAGGATCTGGTGACGGTCAGCTATGTGGGAACGCAAGGGCACAGGTTGCTGTCGTCCAAATCCGCAAATCCGGGCAGTCCCGCCTTGTGTCTGCAGCTTCGCAGTGAGGGTGCAATTGCAGTTGGCACTGCCAGTACTCTCTGTGGACCGGGAAACGAAAATCTGGTTTACGCACTTCCTGGCGGAGGTTTTCAACCGGGAACGAGGCTGAACTTTCCTGGCGTGGATGACCCGACTCTTGGTGAAATCGTTCCTTTCGGAAACGACTCGTACTTCATCACTTCGGGAAAGTCGTCTTATAACTCTTTTCAGGTGAACTATCGACATACGTCAGGCCGCTTGCAGATGTTGCTCGGCTACACGTATAGCAAGTCACTGGATAATGCTTCGGGATACGGCGAGCAGATCAATCCAATCAATCCCGAGTTGAGTCGCGGGCTATCCGCCTTCGACTCGACTAACAACTTTGTCGTCAGTTACAACTACGCGCTACCGTTTGACACATGGGGTGGCCCGAAACGGCTGACCAACGGGTGGACAGTTAGCGGCATCACTCGCTTTGAAACCGGCTTGCCGGTAACACTGGTCGAAACCGACGATAACTCGCTGCTGGGGACTTCGTTTGGCGGCCCGATCATCCTTCCCGTGGATACTCCCGATCAGATCGCGCCCGTTCATATCATGGATCCGCGAGACACGCCACAACACTATTATTTCAATACAGCAGCGTTTCAGTCCTCAGCGCTCGGTGTGGAGGGCGATGCGCGGCGCAGGTTTTTCCATGGACCAGGGCAAAACAATTGGGATATTGCTCTGAGCAAGAGCACTATGCTTACCGAGCGGGCAAATCTACAGTTTCGAGCGGAGTTTTTCAACGTGTTCAATCATGCTCAGTTTGTAACGCCGAGCGGAATTTTGTCGGGCACATTTGGGCAGGTCACTGCCGCAGCTGCTCCGCGCATAGGCCAACTGTCCCTGAAACTAAGCTTCTAGGGACGTCGAGTCACAATCGCGGGGAGGCGAGAACTCCCCGCAGTCTTCTTTGTCTAGTTTTACCTAGAAACTTTAGCTGGCAACTTTATCTGGCGACCCCGGTTACTCCCCGCCGGAAGTTAGGGAATCACGAAGTTAAGGAAATATTATGACTGATATCTCATCACATTTTCATTTTGCCTCTGCGCCCGACAGCTGGGGTGTGCTTGATTATCCCGGCCCGTCTTGGAACCAGTCTTACGAGAAGATGCTCGACGAGATGGTTGCTGCCGGGTATACCGGTTCGGAGTTAGGGCCATACGGATTTTTCCCGACTGATCCGGCGGTCCTGAAACCGCAACTCGACAAGCGCAAGCTGAAGCTGCTGGGGTCGTTTGTTCCGGTGGTGCTGAGCGATCCGGCATCGGGGGCGATTGCGGTCGAACACATACGGAAGGTTGGCAACCTGTTGGCGTCTTTAAAGGCGCCGTTTCTTGTCCTCGCCGACGCGCAATCGCCCGAGCGTGACCGAATTTCTGGCCGCGTGCAGGCTGACCCAAGTGCGGTGCTAACGGCGGCACAATGGAAAAATGTTGCCAAAGTTGTGGAGGAGGCGGCTAAGGTCTCATCGGAGTTTGGACTCGATCTGGTATTCCACCCTCACGTTGCGACCTATGTTGAGACTCCGGAAGAATGCGAGCGCTTCTTCGACGTAACTTCGCACACGGGCGTCGGCTTGTGTCTTGATACCGGCCATTGCGTTTATGGCGGCGGAGATACAATCGCCGAGGCCGACAAGTTCAAGAGCGTTCTGCGTTTTGTACATATTAAAGATGTAGACGCGAAGGTGATCGACGAGGCTCGCCGCGAAAAACTTACTTTTGATCAGGCGATCGAAAGGCAGGCGTTTACGATAATCGGGAAGGGGTCGATCGACTTTCCGGCTTTCTTCCGGATGCTGGCCAAGAATAATTACTCCGGTTGGATGGTCGTGGAGCAGGACGTGAAATTTGGCGCCACCGTGATTCCTCCGGCAGAGAGTATTGCGGCGAGTTTGAGGTACCTAAAGAAAGTCGTGGGCGATTTGGAGCTTACGGCGACGACTCGATAGTTAGTCGCTTGTGGTTGATCGTTGGTAGTTAATCGCTGGTAGTTAATCGCTCAACGACGGACTTGCTCATTCGAAAAGCAAAGCTTGCAGGTATGGCGGGAGAAAGTTGGATGCGGAAGCTCGGAATAGGGGTGTTGGGCGTCGGAGAAATGGGCAAGCGGCACGCCGAAAATATCCGTCGCCTTGTGCCCGAGGCCCGGCTGATTGCTGTAGCCGACGCGGCACCTGGCCGGGCCAGCCAAGTTGCGGCTGAGCTTGAAATCGACAAGTCGTTTGGCAGCCTTGGTGACTTGCTTGCTTGCAAGGAGGTCGATGCTGTCCTTATTGCTACTCCGGACAAGTTCCACGCCCAAGCGATTCGCGACGCTGCTGCTGCGGGCAAAGATATCTTATGCGAGAAGCCGCTGGCCATCACGCTTGACGATGCCGACGAAGCGCTGAGCGCAGTTGCTAAAGCGGGGGTGCGGCTGCAGATTGGTTTCATGCGGCGGTATGATCCTGCCTACGAAGCGGCGATGAAAAGAGTGGAGGCGGGCGAAATTGGAGAGCCGGTGATCTTCAAGTCAGTCGGGCGCGATAAGGATGCGCCACCGCTCTCTGCCTATCAGTCGAACATCAACGGCATGGTTTTTTACAACAACACGATCCACGATTTTGATTTGGCACGATGGCTGATGCGGGACGAAATCACCGAAGTGCAAGCGTATACGACGGTGGCGATTCGTCCGGAGGTCGCACAATACAATGACGTGGTGGCCAGCGTGGTTAACCTGAAGTACCGGCACGGCGCCATCGGTAATGTCGAATCGTATGTGCAGGCCATCTATGGATACGATGTTCGTACGGAAATCATAGGATCAGAAGGCTCGATCTTTGTTGGTAGCCTGGATAAGATGCCCGCAACGTTTCTGACAGCTGGTGGTGGAACCCAAGTACTTGCGGACCACTTTCTGAGTAGATTTGCGGACGCTTATCTGGCAGAGGTGCGAGACTTTACACACAATATGCTGCACGATCGCCCGCCGAGCGTTACGGGCGACGATGGGCTACGGGCCCTCGCCATCGCAGTTGCCGCTGAGAATTCTCATTTACAGGGCACACCATGTAGAGTCGAGGACTCGAAACGGACCAGGGAATCATAAACGGTTTCGTCATGACTAATGCATCCGCTACAGCTTACAAAAGCCGATTGCATGAGATGACGCAGACCACACCCACTTGTCTTTGGAATGACTCCGCTTCCATCCAAGAACTGACTTACTCTATCGAGAATGGGGCGGTAGGTGCGACCTGTAATCCAGTTATCGTGCTCGGAGTCATTAAGAAGGAGATGCCGCTCTGGAGGGATCGAATTCAAGCTCTCATTCAAGAGCGCTCGAAGGCGACGGAGGATGAGATTGCGTGGCAATTAGTTCGAGAAATCTCGATTAAGGGCGCCGAATTGCTGAAGCCGATCTTCGATTTGCAATCGGGCAGGAACGGAAGGCTCTCGATTCAAACGGATCCACGGTTGTACCGTGATTCGGAGGCGATGGTTAGACAGGCTGAGGATTTCAACGGGCTCGCGCCCAATATGGTGGTTAAGATCCCAGCTACTCGGGCCGGTATCCCGGCGATCGAAGAGGCGACGTATCGAGGCATCAGCATCAACGCGACCGTGTGTTTTAGCTTGCCCCAGTGTGTTGCGGTGGCGGAAGCTGTAGAGCGGGGACTAAAGCGGCGCGAGCGCGAAGGCAAGCCGATCGAAAAGATGGGGCCGGTATGCACGATCATGGTGGGACGCCTTGACGATTGGTTGAAGGTATTGGTCGAGAGGGACAACATCACGATTGATCCGGGATATCTGGAATGGGCAGGCGTCGCGGTATTCAAGAAGACTTATCGCTTGTTCCGCGAGCGGGGCTACCGAATCCGTCTGCTTTCCGCAGCTTTTCGTAATCACATGCACTGGAGCGAGTTCATTGGCGGGGATGTGGTTATCTCTCCTCCTTACTCGTGGCAGGTCCGCTTCAATGCTAGCGATATCGAAGTCTGTTCGCGGATCGATCGGGCGGTTGACCCGAACATTGTTGAAGACCTATCGCGAAAGTTCGGCGACTTTCGCCGTGCTTACTCCGACGGTGGTATTTCTGTGGACGAATTTGATGCTTTCGCCCCGACGCGGCGGACGCTTCGCCAGTTCATCACGGCGTGCCACGACCTGGACGCTGTGGTGCGTGACTTTATGTTGCCCAACCCTGATGCCTGAGGGCTCGCGGATTAGTTCAATCGCGTCTTAAGATGATCCGCAGTCAAAGTAGTAGATCGTCGTAGGAAATCATTAACACGTTTGGAGGCTGGCGCACGTGGGAAAACTAGCGATCACCGGTGGATCACCATTACGCACGACGCCTTTTACTGCCTGGCCGATTGCGACCAAGGCGGAGGCGCTCGCACTGGAAGACGTCCTCACCAGTACGAAGTGGGGCGGGCAGCCTTTCCCCGGCAAGCACGCGGATTCGTTTGCCAAGAAATTTGCAGAAGTTCACACTGCGAAATATGGTCAATGCGTCAGTACTGGAACGGTCGCGATCCAAGCGGCGTTGAAGGCGATTGGGATACGTCCCGGCGATGAAGTTATAGCGCCGGCTTATACGTGGGAAGGAACCGTCGGCCCGGTGCTTCTGCTGGGAGCGGTGCCTGTCTTTGTCGATGTGGATCCGGATACTTACTGCCTTGACGCGAAGCTCATCGAAAAAGCGATCACGCCCAAGACCAAGGCGATTCTTCCGGTTCACCTGGGGATGCGTTTCGCCGACATGGACGAGATTCTGCGGATCGCGGCGAAGCATGAGTTGAAGGTGATCGAAGATTGCGCTCATGCTCACGGTGGTATGTGGAAGGGCAAAGGCGCGGGTTCGATGGGTGATCTCGGGGCGTTCAGTTTTCAGTCGAGTAAGCTCATAACATCCGGCGAGGGCGGCGCGGTCATAACTAACAACCTTGAGTACATGGAAAAAGTGCAGAGCTACATCAATGCCGGGCGCGCCAGCGTCACGGATCAATTTCACCATCGCATTATCGGGTTCAATTATCGGATCGGAGAATTCCAGGCGGCGGTGCTTGGCCCTCAACTCGACAGGCTTCCGGACCAGGCCAAGATTCGCGAAGAAAATATGAAGCACCTGGAGACACGGTTGCAGAATACTCCGGGCATCGGTCTGTTGAAGCCGGATCCACGGATTACTCGCCTGGCGCCGTATGGATATGTTCTGAAATATTTTCCACCGCAGGTGAAAGACGTGCCACGAGCCGAGTTTGTGGCCGCCCTGCAGCTTGAGGGCATTCCTTGTGACGGACTTTTCTATGAACCGGTCTACAAGAGCTCGTTGTTTCCGGTTGATCCACTCGACTTTCCGGCGTTGAGCTGGGGGCGAGAAAAGCCGCTCGACCTGCGCAACATGTATTCTTGTCCTGAGTCTGAACGCGCCGCCTACCATGAAGCAGTCTGGTTTCCGCATCAACTGTTTCTTGGCAATGCGGGAGACGTGGACGCGATTGCGGATGCAATTCACAAAGTCCTGGAAAATATCGAGGAAGTGCGTGGCCTGGATCACAAAGCGGTCCGAAATCAGAGGCTGAGCCGAGCGGACCGTGAGAGTTAAGATTTAACAGGCCTTCAATAAGTTATGGCCCCTGCAAAAAAAGACGGGCGACCAAAGCCTGCCAAAGCTGCGAGCATCTATGACGTTGCTCGCGAAGCCGGAGTGTCTGTTTTCACAGTTTCGGCAGTGGTTAACAAGAAGAGCCACGTTGGCAAGAAGCTTTTGGAACGTGTCGAAGCGGCAATTCAGAAACTGAACTATCGCCCGAACCTTATTGCTCGAAGTCTGGCGAAACAACGCACCCATACGATCGGCATGATTGTGCCCGACATTGCGAACCCGTTTTTCCCAATGGTGGTTCGTGGGGCTGAAGATGCGGCGCAGAAACATGGTTACAACCTTTTGTTATGCAATAGCGACGACAACCTCGACAAAGAAGAGAAGGCGGTGGAGTTACTTTTGTCGAAGCGCGTCGATGGAATCCTGCTGACTAAGGCAGCCGATGACTTCCGTCCAGAACTTCGACAAATGATCGGAGAAGTGAATATTCCGTTTGTCCTGGTGATGCGGACCTATCCGAAATTGACCAAAGACGCGGTGATCACCGACGACTATCAAGGGGCTCATGACGCTGTGTGTCATCTGGCACGGGCCGGTCGGCGCCGCATTGGATTGATCAGCGGTCCGCTAAAGATCAGCAATGCGAAGGCCCGCTGGGAAGGCTTCCATGATGCTTTGAAGGCTAAGGGACTTCCTTATGAGCCTGAATTGGTGGTGGAAGGAGATTATCGAATCGAATCTGGATTTCGCGCCGGGCATGCATTACTCTCTCACCGGCCCGATGGAATTTACGTTGCGAACCATCTTATGACGGTCGGGTTACTCAAAGCCGCAGAAGAGATGGGGTTGAGGTGTCCTGAAGATTTTGGGCTGGTGAGCTTCGATGACTATCCGTGGCTGAGTATATTCCGTCCTAGACTAACGACGGTTGAGTTACCTAAACATCAACTAGGCAGTGAAGCAGCGGAGTTACTCATTCGACGCATTGGTGGCGACCAATCCAAGGCCGTCGTCAGAAAATTGCAACCCGAGCTTCGTATCCGGGAGTCTTGTGGATTTGCGCTGCATGTGTCACGAACGCAACTGCATTCGGACGTTTCTTAGTTGAGTCGGTGTCCCCAGCCTTGCTTTTAGGATTCGCTGAAATCAATCTCCAAAGGCTTGGTGCGAAAACCTTTTGTCTTTAGAACGACATATAAGGTTCCCACCCCGAGCCAGATCGCTCCCGCGACCAGAGTGGACTGCTGCAACCCGCGGAAAATCACCAGGCAGAACAGAAACCCCAATATTGGAGAGATGATATCGAGCAGTATGTTTCGCTTCCCGGTCCCACTGCGGCGGAAACCGAACTGGCGCAGAGCCGCCAGATTTACAGCCATGAAGGCCAAGAGCGCACCGAAATTGAGAACCTCGACCGCGCGCTCCCACGACATGGTCAGAGTTCCGATGTAGGCGAGAATTCCAACTATCGCCACGTTATAGGTAGGGTTTCCGCGGCTGGCGTTCAGGTGGCCGAAGATTTGTTTTGGGAGGAGATTGTCGCGCCCCATGCCGTACAGCAGGCGAACTGCGCCCAGATGGCCAGCCAAGCCACAGGCCAGACTCGACACCAGCAGCACCAGACCGAAGGCCGCAAACAGGTGGTAGCCTCCCACTACCTGAGCTACGTCCATGAATGCTGTTTCCGGGTTGTGGAGGGTCCGATAGTCGGGCCACACGCGTTGCGCCAGATAGACCTGCACACCGGCGAAGACGCCCGTAAAAAGAACGACTAATACGGTAGCTAGAAGCACGTTACGCCGCGGGTTATCTACTTCTTCAGCCAGGATACTAACTCCATCGAATCCGATGTAAGTCGTCGCAGCCAATGCGGTGCCGGCGGTAATGGCTCGCACGCTGAATGTGCGTGGATCATAAAAGGGTTGCACGGAAACCAATCCCTGCCAGTGCTGGTGCATCCACACATAGGAGAACGCTTCGTAGAGGAAGGCGACCATGATGACGGACATGAAGGCGAGCAGAATCTGGTTGGTGCGGGCTGTGGTGCGGATTCCCATCCAGCACAAGCAAGTCATGAACCCGACGGCGAGGGCTGAGAGGAATGCCAGCGGAACATGCGGAAGGAGTCGCTGGATTGTCAGAGCGGCATATAGGCTGTTTTGCAGGGGCTGAATGAGGTATTCGAGAAACATGGCCCAGCCAACTACGAATCCGATGTAAGGATTAAAGCCGCGGCTCACGTAGGTGTATACCGATCCCGCCGAGGGGTAGATGGTGGCCATGCGGCCAAAACTCACGGCAGTGGCGGTCATCGCGACCATGGCTGCGAGCAATGTGGTGACCGCGTGTCCTTGCGAAAGAACCTGCGCTTCGCCGAACATCGGAACGGCGGCGATGGGGGAAATCAGAATGATGCCGTAGTAGATCAGGTCCCAGAGGCCTAGAACTCGTTTGAGTTTTGGTGCGCCGGCAGTCCCCGCGCTCGACTGTTGGCTAACGGGCGGGGCATCGTGGATTTGCACCTGTACTGCTCCTTCTTGCGAACGTGCCCATCAACGATGGGATATGGAGCGGACTTGAATCTAAGCGATTAGACCCTTGTAGGCTGGGTCACTCGCGCACCAAGGGCAACCGAGGGTCCGTGCTGTCCCAGGTGGAGCGAATCCAAACGTGCTGAGAATCTTCCGTCACGGTTAAGGCCCGCGCTGATCCGGCGAGAAAGTTTAGATAATACACGTCGTATCCGGGTCCAGCGACTACGGGATGATACCCGCTGCGCACCAGAACCACGTCGCCGTCCCGAGTCTTCAGCGGGCGTTCGGCGGCGTTGGCTGTGGAGTAGAGATGCTGGAACGCAAATCCCTCTGGCTGGCGGATGCGGTAGTAGTAAATCTCGTCGAGATCGACTTCCACTGGCGGATTATGCACGTCGTGTTTGTGGGGAGGATAGCTCGACCAGTTTCCTCCGGGAGTGTAGACCTCGATGACCATCAACTTGTCGGCGGGAAAAGCAGGAGGCATGATGTCCACGATCTGGCGCGACGCGTTTCCGCCCCCACGCAGACTGCTGACGACGTCGGAAGGCTTGATCAATCTTGGCTCAAGTTGTGCTGTGGAAGGGACTCTGCACTCCGCAATTTCGCAGGCGGTTTCGGCGGTGAAGGTGACAGCGTTTCCGGCGGGAAGGTAAAGGGTGAACGGGAAGCCGTCAAAAACATCTTTTCGTTTTCCGATTGGTTGCGCCCCTCGGCCCCAGTCTGCTTGGCAAATCCCGCCCAAGAGCACGAAAGCTGCTTCTTCATGGTCGGTGCGACTCCTCCAAACATCGCCGGGCTGAAGGCGACGAACAAAGAAACTCATCCATTCCCATCGCGCCTGTTCACGCGGTAGATGAAGAAGTTCGCCGGCCTGGCCGGGGAGCAGATTCCCGGAATGCACAAGAAAATCGCTTTCGTTCATGTCGTCCCCTGCGCCATTCTCAGGCGTCTCGGGCCTTTGCAAGGCTTGAGCCTCTCCATTTCTAACCGCTTTGAAACTATGGCAAATGCGTGTTCCCTTGTCAATCGCGATGCGAGATCGACGCGCAGGATCTTTATAGAGGACGGGTGGGCAGGCGCGGGGCGGGGACGCCCAGCGCTCGACCAGTAAAGGGACGTGAAACTACCAGCGGTTCTCGACTGACGCTCGAATCTTTTCGTCGTAGAGGCGTCGCACTTGCGCCATGGCCGCGGCAGTAAGTGGCGGCAGGTCGGAAGCTCGGCAGTTGTCCTCAACCTGGTCGGCTCGTTTGCCACCGGGAATGGCACAGGTCACAGCATCGAACATGAGGATCCAGCGCAAGGCGAACTGACTCATTGAAACACCCCGCGGAAGCAGCGCGCGCATCTCTTCTACCACTTCGAGGCCGAGGTTGTAGTCCACGCCGGAAAAGGTTTCTCCCATGTCGAAGGCTTGCCCTTGCCGATTGAAATTGCGATGGTCGTCTCGCGCGAAGGTTGAGTCGGGGCGCAATTTACCGGTTAGCAGGCCGCTGGCGAGCGGGACGCGGGCGAGGATGCCCACCTGCTTTTCTTTGGCGCGCGCGAAGAACTGGTCGGCCGGACGCTGGCGGAAGCAATTGAAAATAATCTGTACGGTTTGTATGTTGGGAAACTCGATGGCCTTGAGCGCTTCTTCGACCTTCTCGACGCTTACACCGTAATAGCGAATCTTGCCCTGGCGCACCAGATCATCCAGTATCCCGAAAACCTCGGGGCCGTCATACAAAACGGTCGGAGGGCAATGGAGTTGCAGCAGGTCGAGGCAGTCGACCGAAAGATTTCGCAAACTGTCGTCGACCCACGCGGTTAGATTCTGCCGGTTGTATCCTTCGACGGTCTGGCGCGGCAGGCGGCGGCCGGCTTTGGTGGCGACTACAAGCTCGCTCTTTATGCTTTTTTTGAGTTGAGCGATCAGGCGTTCGCTGCGGCCATTGCCGTAGACGTCGGCGGTATCGATGAAATTCACTCCGCAGTCGATGGCTTTGTGGAGAGCGGCGAGGGATTCATCGTCGGATACGTTACCCCATGATCCGCCGATGGCCCATGCGCCGAAGCTGATGTCTGAAACCTTCCATCCGGTACGTCCCAATTGACGGTATTGCATAGTGAGTCTGCTCTCCCGTGCCCCAATTCGATGTTCCTTACAGAATCGAACAGTGTACTGGATAGCGTGCTTGAAAGAAGAGTGCGGTCTGGAATCGTGGATAGGCATCCCGTGGAATTAATACGCTGCATAAACAATTCGAATTGGACTTGGCGGGAGCCGAACACTAGTGTTTATGGTGGGGGATTAGGCAGGGAAATTGGCGGTGGTGAAGACGCGTCTGATTAGCACTCGCGGTTAAAATGCACTGTGGTAATCAACAAGATAGCTGCGGATGTGGAGTAGGGCCGATTTCAACCGATAGAATGACTTAAGGGCATGGTTCTGTCCCCAGGCCGGCGAAGCGGTCGGTTAATGTACGCAGGGCCTAAAATTAAGGCCAACGGAGATCAGATTTTGGATCGATCGAATGAGCTAGTGCAGGATCAAGACAACGGGGCCTGTTCTCTCGATGCCAGCTATGTGCTGACGTGGGACGAAATCGCGAATCTGGCAGCGGAGCCGGGCAAGCCGGCTGAGACGTTGATGAATGTTGTCGCGCTGATTGCGCGCAGGTTTGGCACTGACGTTTGTTCGGCGTATCTCCTCGAGCCGGACCGCGCCAACCTGGTTTTGGCAGCGACGCTCGGGTTGCGGCATGAATGCGTCGGCAAACTTCGAATGGCGGTGAATGAAGGACTGGCGGGCCTGGTGGCGGAGCAAGTGCGGCCGGTGGCTGTGGAACAGGCTAAGAGTCATCCTCGTTTCAAATATTTCAGTGAAGCGGGCGAAGATGATTACCACTCGTTCCTGGGAGTTCCGCTGATTGATCGCGGCGTACTGCAAGGTGTCCTGGTGGTGCAGACGATTGAGCCGCGGGTATTTCCTGAGAATGAGATTCGTCTTCTCACCGAAGCCGCGAGCCGGGTAGCGCCAGTGGTCAGCGAAGCGCGGACGCTCGATCGTTTTATAGCGCCAGCGCAGGAGCGGCTGTGGTCGCTGGCTCGTAATATGTGGTGGAGCTGGGATAACGACGCCTCCGCGTTGTTTCGTGATATTGACCCGCTGCGTTGGAGACAGCTTAACCACAATCCGGTGGCGCTGCTGAACGAATATCCGCTGGCCAAACTCGAAGCGCGAGCCGCTGAACTTATCCTGCACAGCCGGATCAACTACACCTATCGCCGCCTGCGCGAGTATCAGGACGCGGAACGAACCTGGGGTGCGCGCCATGCCGGTGTACTGCGCCCTCGTCCGGTAGCTTATTTCTCTGCAGAGTTTGGCTTGCATGAGTCTCTCCCTATTTATTCTGGCGGACTCGGAGTTCTGGCTGGCGATCACATCAAGAGCGCGTCTGATCTCGGCATCCCTCTGGTTGGCGTCGGACTGTTCTACGGTCAGGGATATTTCCGGCAGCGTCTTGATCGCGACGGCTGGCAGCGCGAAGAGTACCTCGAGACCGACGTCAACAATCTGGCGATGGAAACGGCGATTGGAAAAAATGGCCGGCCAGTGGTGGTGCAGGTCGACACCCATCATGGTCCGATCTATGCCAAAGTGTGGCGGGTGAAGGTGGGACGCTGCGATTTGTTTCTGCTGGACTCTGACGTGGAGGGCAATACTCCCGAAGATCGCGATATGACCTCGCGCTTGTACGGAGGCGACGGCCGGGTCCGAGTGCATCAGGAACTGCTGCTTGGCGTAGGAGGCTTGCGCGCGCTAAAGGCTCTCGGCATCACGCCTGGCGTTCTGCATTTGAATGAAGGGCACAGCGGATTCGCCGTGTTGGAAGCGATTCGGCAACGTATGGAAGAAGAGGGCATCAGCTTCGACAAAGCGGTGCCGCGGGTCGCTCGCGAAGTGGTTTTTACGACGCACACTCCAGTGCCGGCCGGGCACGATCGATTCGACGCCGATTTGATGGAAGAACATCTCGGCCCGTTGCGCGAGGCTTTGGGATTGTCCAAAGAGAGCTTCATGGCCCTCGGACGCGAAAATCCCGACAGCGACGAACGTTTTTGCATGACGGTGCTCGGCTTGAAGCTATCGCGCCGCGCCAATGCGGTTTCTTCTCTGCATGGCGAAGTATCACGCGCCATGTGGACGGGACTTTTTCCGGGGAAGCCGGAAGACGCGGTTCCGATCGGCCACGTGACCAACGGAGTGCATGTGCCGACGTGGCTGGCTCCCCAGATGTTTCGTCTCTACGATCGGCATCTCGGTACGGGATGGAACTTGCGTGGCAGTGAGGCAAAAATCTGGGAAGGCATCGACAACGTCGACGACGGCGAGTTGTGGGAGACGCATTTCAACCTGAAGTCGCGGATGATCGAATTTGTCCGGCGCCGCGCCGTCAAGCAGGCTGCACGCCGCGACGAACCTCGCGAAGTGTTGCAACAACTGGAGCGCATTCTGAGTCCCGATGCGCTCACCATCGGATTTGCGCGGGGCTTTGCCACCTACAAGCGCGCCAATCTGATCTTGGCCGATATCGAAAAAATTGCCAGCATGGTTAACGATCCGAAGCGTCCGGTGCAGTTCGTGTTTGCCGGCAAGGCGCATCCGCTCGACGAACCGGGCAAGCGCGTTCTGCAACAGATCGCACAGTTAATGCGCGACCCGCAGTTCTCGGATAAGTTTGTCTTTGTTGAGGACTATGACATCAACGTCGGCCGCCATTTAACGCAAGGCGTCGACGTCTGGCTGAACAATCCGCGGAGACCGCTCGAAGCTTCTGGCACCAGCGGCCAGAAAGTTGTTTTAAATGGCGGGTTGAATCTTTCAGTTTTGGATGGCTGGTGGGCGGAGGCTTACGACGGCCTGAACGGCTTTGCGATTGGAAACGGCAGAACTCATTCCGACATGAATGTTCACGACAGTCGAGATGGCGACGATCTGATGCGAGTTCTGCGTGATGAAGTGATTCCTCTTTATTACTCGCGCGATCACGACGGATTGCCGAGGGGTTGGATCCAACGCATGAAGCGCACCATTCGAACGCTGGGCTGGCGCTTCAACGCGGACCGCATGGTGATGGATTACACGCTCCAGTGCTACGTTCCGGCGGCCGGTGGGACGTCCAGCGAGTCGAGACTGAAGCTGTAGCGCACAGCCGCGCTTACGATCGAGCATCAGCTAATACGGCAGCTAGTACGACGCGGGCACTACCGCGTCTTCCGGATACGCCGGCAGACCAAACTCCGGCACGTCGAGTCCCTCTTCCTCGACTTCGGGCGCCACGCGCATGGATTTCACTTTGTTGACGCACCAGAAGACCGCGTAGGTCGCGCCAAACGCCCACACGGCATATAACGTCGCGCCCATGAGCTGGCAGAGGAATTGTCGTGTATCGCCGTGGAGCAAACCGGTGACTCCCTGACCCGCCTTCCCGAGATACGATGTTGCGCCGACGCCATTCCATCCCGCGCCGTAGGCTCCATCGGCGAAAATACCGACGCTGACTGCTCCCAGCCATCCGCAGTAGCCGTGGACGGAAATTGCGCCGCAGGGATCGTCCACTTTGAGGACGCGGTCGTTGAAAATTACTCCGCCGCACACCAATGCCCCGGCCAGCAAGCCAATGACGACCGCCGATGTCGGAGAAATAAACGCGCAAGGTGCGGTGACGGCGACCAGCCCGGCTAACATGCCGTTGCAGGCCATGGTGATGTCAGGTTTCCCGAACAGGAAGTACCACAACAGCATCGCGGCCGCGGATCCGGCTACGGCGGCGAGATTGGTATTAACCGCGACTACTGCGATGCGGAGATCGGTTGCGCCGAGTGTAGAACCCGGATTGAAACCCATCCAGCCGAAAAGAAGAATG
>Ga0209006_10002355_pt1 | contig 17250 bp, 17 predicted proteins | sample JacPin_JW_Ref_O2_FD_188567 | JGI IMG/M metagenome (GOLD analysis project Ga0209006, IMG submission 188567) | Forest soil microbial communities from Algoma, Ontario, Canada - Jack Pine, Ontario site 1_JW_Ref_O2 (SPAdes) (version 2) | ecosystem: Environmental > Terrestrial > Soil > Boreal... | reverse complement strand
CCCCTCCCCGCCCTCCCCCGCAAGCGGGGGAGGGAGCGCAGGCGCCGCCCGCATGGCACAGAATGTCGAATCATGAAGCGCAAACGCCCGCCAACCAAGCAGCCGCCACCCGCCAACGCCGATCTCTGGTCGTCGCTGCGCGAGCTGACCCCGGCGCGCATCGGCCTTGCCCGCGCCGGCGCCTCGCTCGCGACCGCGCCATCGCTCGACTTCCGCCTCGCCCATGCCCGCGCGCGCGACGCCGTGCATGAGCCGCTGGACGCGGTGCGGCTTGGCGTTGACCTCGCACCGCTCGGCCTATCCGCAATCGTCGTCGCCAGCGCCGCCGAGGATCGCGCGCATTATCTGATGCGTCCCGATCTCGGCCGCCGGCTCGCGCCGGATGCCACGGCCATGCTCGCGCCGCACGCCGGCGCCTACGACGTTGCCTTCGTGGTCGCCGACGGGCTCTCGGCGCGCGCCGTGCAGAGGCATGCCGCGCCGGTGCTCGCCGCCGTGTTGCCGCAACTCGCCGGCTGGCGCATCGCGCCGCTCGTCATCGTCCGCCACGGCCGGGTCGCGGTCGGCGACGCGGTCGCGGCCGCGCTCGGCGCGCGGTGCGTCGCGATCTTGATCGGCGAGCGCCCGGGCCTCTCGGCGCCCGACAGCATGGGCGCCTATCTGACCTGGCAGCCCGGCCCGCAGACGACGGACGCGGAGCGCAACTGCATCTCCAACATCCGGCCCGAGGGCATCGGCTATGCGGATGCGGCGCACAAGCTCGCGCACATTCTGCGCGCCATGCGGGCGCGGCAGATTTCCGGCGTGCGATTGAAGGACGAGACGGAGCAGCGGCTGATCGACGATACGTGACGAGTTTCACGCCGTGTGGGCAAACAGCCCCTTGAGCACCAGCTCGACATGCGCCTCGAAATAGGCCTTGAGGTCGATCGGCTGGCGATCGTCGTACATCATGATCCACAGATCGACCTGCGCGATCGGCGCGATGATCACCTGCGGGCAGGCCGTTATCGCCGAGGGCCGGATCTCGCCGCGGTCGATGCCGCGCTGGATCAGCTCGTTGAGCAGCCCGAGGCAGGGCCGATGAACCTCCTCGCGGTAGCGATCCGCGAGCGCGGGAAAGCGCGGCGCCTCGGCGATCAGCATGCGCGCCACCTCGCGCCGGCGGCGATCCTCGACGATGTGCTGGTAGATGTAGCGGAAGGCCTCGCGCAGCAGCTCGGCCGTCGAGCCTTGGTGGCGCACGAACATGTCCTGCACTGTGTCGAACGTCGCCTTGGTGAGCTCGCGCACCATCGAGATGAACAGGTGCTCCTTGTTCTCGAAGTAGACGTAGATCGTGCCCTTGGTCACGCCGGCGCGCTCGGCGATCTGGTCGAGCGTCGTCGCCGCATAGCCGTTGCGCGAGAATTCCGAAAACGCGGCCTCGAGGATTTCGCCCGGCCGCTCTGCCTTGCGGCGGCGCCTGGGATCGGTGCGAATTTCGGTCAGGTCTGCCATGGGAAGGGGCTAGGCTGAAAGTCGCGGTTGCCGTTATTGACTAACCGGATAGTAACTAAATATTATGGATCTGTTAAGGGGTGGGGTGGGACGCGTGCAGATGTTGCGTCATCAGATGCGTGGGGGGTGCGCCCGTCAGCCCGTGGTTGACGGAAAGTGCAATATTTTCAGCAGCTTGCCTCGACGGACGATGCTCACGGCGGGAATTGCCTTCTCCCTCTTCGGTCTCGCCGCTTGTGCGGTCGGGCCCGATTTTGCGCCCCCGGCGGCGCCGCCGGTCGCCGGCTATACGCCCGAGCGGACGCCGGCCGCGACCACCTCGGCTGCCGTTGCGGGCGGCGCGGCGCAAAAATTCGACGGCGGCCGCGACATCCCGGGCGACTGGTGGACGGTGTTCCACTCCAAGGAGCTCGACGGCTTGATCGCCGAGGCGCTGCGGTCCAATCCGAACCTGCAGGCCGCGCAGGCGACGCTGTGGCAGGCTAAGGAAAATCTCTACGCCCAGGCGGGCTCGCTGCTGCCAAACATCGATGCCAACAGCTCGGCCACGCGCGAGCAGTTTTCCCCCGCGACCTTCGGCCAGCCGGGCGGCCCGAGCATCTTCAATCTCTATCAGGCGACCGTGAACGTCTCCTATGCGCCCGACGTGTTCGGCGGCAAACGGCGCGCGATCGAGGCGAGCGAGGCGCTGGCCGAATATCAACGCTTCGAGCTCGAGGCGACCTACCTCACGCTCACCGCCAACGTCGTGACCGCGGCCGTGCAGGTCGCATCCCTGCGCGGCCAGATCGAGGCGACGCAGGAGATCATCAAGGCCGAGACCGACCAGCTCGGCGTGGTGCAGAACCAGTTCACCCTCGGCGCCGCCGCCCGCGCCGACGTGCTCACCCAGCAGTCCGAGGTCGCAACCACGCGCGCAACCCTGCCGCCGCTGCAGAAGCAGCTCGCGCAGCAGGAGCATCTCCTGCTCGCCCTGATCGGCCATTTCCCCAACGAGTACCGCGGCGACCACCTGCGGCTTGCCGCGTTCCGGCTTCCCACGCATCTGCCGTTGAGCCTGCCCTCGCAGCTCGTCGAGCAGCGTCCCGATGTGCGCGCCGCCGAGCAGCAGCTGCACCAAGCGAGCGCCCAGATCGGCGTTGCCATCGCCAACCGGCTGCCGCAGATCACCCTCACGGCCGACTACGGCAGCGCGGCGCTCACCACCGCGACCCTGTTCACGCCGCAGACCGCCATCTGGAGCGTCGCGGCGAGCGGCACGCAGCCCCTGTTCCACGGATTCACGCTGCTGCACCAGGAGCGCGCCGCCAAGGCCGCCTACGAGGTCGCGGATGCGCAATACCGCAACACCGTGCTCGCCGCGTTCCAGAACGTCGCCGACGCGCTACGCGCGCTGCAGCTCGACGCCGCGACACTGCGCGCCCAGCAGGAAGCGGCGCGCGCCGCCTCCGAGACGCTCAATCTCACGCGCGACCAATACAAGCTCGGCGCCGTCACCTATGTGATCCTGTTGAATGCGCAGCGCTCGTATCAACAGGCGCTGCTCGCGCTTGTCCAGGCGCGGGCCGCCCGCTATGCGGACACCGCCGCCCTCTATCAGGCGCTCGGCGGCGGCTGGTGGAATCGCAATGACATCGTTCCCGACCCATATACGCCGCATCCTCTGCTGACGCAGAGCGCGAGCGGCGTGCCGGTCGTGTCGGATCCGCATCAATGATCAAGCGAATGGTGTTCATGCTCGGGGCGGTCGCCCTCGTGCTCGCCGTAATCTTCGGATTCCAGGCCTTCAAGGGCATGATGATCAAGAAGTTCATGGCCACGCTTGCCTCGCCGCCGCAGACCGTCTCGACCAGCAAGATCGGCACCAGCGAATGGCAGTCGAAGGTCGAGGCGGTCGGCAGCCTGCGCGCCGTGAAAGGCGCGGATCTGTCGCTCGAGGTCGCAGGCGTCGTCGGCACCATCTCGTTCAACTCGGGCGACGACGTGGCCGAAGGCGCGCCGCTGCTCAAGTTGCGCTCCGAGGACGATGTCGCCAAGCTCGAGTCGCTGCAGGCCACGGCTGCGCTGAACCAGATCACCTATGACCGCGACATGAAGCAGCTCAAGATCAACGCGGTCAGCCAGGCGACGCTGGACACCGACGCGGCCAATCTCAAGAACGCCAAGGCGCAGGTCGCCCAGCAGCAGGCGATCCTCGACAAGAAATTCCTGCGCGCCCCGTTTGCCGGCCACATCGGCATCCGCTCCGTCGACGTCGGGCAGTATCTCGGCCCCGGCACCATCATCGTGACGCTGCAAGCGCTCGATCCGATCTATCTCGATTTCTTCGTCCCGCAGCAGGATGTCGACCGGATGAAGCTGAACCAGGCCGTCACGATGCACGTCGATGCCTTCCCCAACCAGACCTTCACGGGCGAGATCTCGGCGGTCAATCCCAAGGTCGACGCCAATAGCCGCAACGTGCAGATCCGCGCGACGCTGCCGAACCCCGACCACCGGCTGCTGCCCGGCATGTATGCGACGGTCGACATCCCGACCGGCGCGCCGCAGAAGCTGATCACGCTGCCGCAGACCGCGATCACCTACAGCCCCTACGGCGACACGGTCTACGTCGTCGAGCAGAACGGCAAGGACGCCGACGGCAAGCCGAAGCTCACCGCGCGCCAGACCTTCGTGACCACCGGCGCGACCCGCGGCGACCAGGTCGCGGTCCTCAAGGGCGTCAAGGAAGGCGACACGATCGTCACGGCCGGCCAGCTCAAGCTGCACAACGGCTCGGTCGTGCTGATCGACAACTCGATCACGCCCACCGCCGACGCCGCTCCCACCGTGCCGCTCGACCGGTAGTGCGGAAGCTGATTATGGCGCGCAATCACACCTCGACGTCATGCCCGCGAATGCGGGCATCCACGTCTTGCTTTCTGCAGGGTGCAAGAAAGACGTGGATGCCCGCATTCGCGCGCATGACGATTGAGGGCGATAGCCCATGAGCTTCACCGACATCTTCATCCGCCGGCCGGTGCTCGCGAGCGTCGTCAGCCTGCTGATCCTGGTGCTGGGCGTGCGCGCGTATTTCGCGCTGCCGATCCTGCAATATCCGCGCACCGAGAACGCCATCGTCACGGTGACGACGATCTACTACGGCGCCGATCCAGACGTGGTGGCGGGCTTCATCACGACGCCACTCGAGAACGCGATCGCCCAGGCGAACGGCATCGACTACATGAGCTCGGTGAGCCAGAGCGGGCTCAGCACCATCACGATCTACCTGCGGCTCAACTACGACGCCGACAAGGCGCTGACCGAGATCAACACCAAGGTCGCGTCCGTGCTCAACCAGCTGCCGACCGGCACGCTGCAGCCGACGCTGACCGTCAAGGTCGGCCAGACCATCGACGCGATGTACATCGGCTTCAACAGCGACACGCTCGCGCCGAACCAGATCACCGACTATCTCACGCGCGTGGTGCAGCCCAAGTTGCAGGCGGTGACCGGCGTGCAGACCGCCGAGCTGCTCGGCCAGAAGGTCTTTGCGCTGCGCGCCTGGCTCGATCCGCAGAAGCTCGCCGCGTTCGGGCTCACCGCGACCGACGTCAGCGCGGCGCTCACCGCCAACGACTTCATCTCCGGCATCGGCAACACCAAGGGCCAGATGGTGCAGGTCAACCTCACCGCCTCGACCAGCCTGCATACCGCCGACGAATTCCGCAACCTCGTCATCAAGCAGACCGGCGGCGCGATCGTGCGGCTCAAGGACGTCGCCAACGTCACGCTCGGCTCCGAGGACTACGAGTCGGAGGTCGGCTTCGACGGCAAGCAGGCGGTCTATATCGGCATCCAGGTCGCGCCCTCGGCCAATCTGCTCGAGGTGATCAAGGGCGTGCGCGACGTATTCCCGCAGATCCAGGCGCTGCTGCCGCACGGGCTCAACGGCGAGATCATCTACGACTCGACCGAGTTCGTGAACTCCGCCATCAACGAGGTGATCCGCAGCCTGCTCGAGGCGCTGGCGATCGTCACCGCGGTGGTCTTTCTTTTCCTCGGCTCGGTGCGCTCGGCGCTGATCCCGACCGTCGCGATTCCGCTCTCGCTGGTCGGCGTGCTGATCGTCCTGCTCGCGCTCGGCTATTCGATCAACCTGCTGACCCTGCTCGCGCTCGTCCTCGCCATCGGCCTCGTCGTCGACGACGCGATCATCGTGGTCGAGAACGTCAACCGCCACATCGAGGAAGGCGCCCGCCCGATCGACGCCGCGCTGCTGGCGGCGCGCGAGCTCGGCGGCCCGATCATCGCGATGACGGTCGTGCTCGCCGCCGTCTACGTGCCGATCGGCTTCCAGGGCGGCCTCACGGGCGCGCTGTTTGCCGAGTTCGCGTTCGCGCTGGTCGGGGCCGTCACGGTCTCGGGGGTGGTCGCGCTCACGCTCTCGCCCATGCTGTGCTCGCGCCTGCTCAAAGGCCATGACGGCGAAGGGCGCGGCTGGGAGGCGCGGCTCACCCGCTTCATCGACCGGCAATTCGGCCGCTTGCGCGGCGGCTACGAGCGCCGCCTGCGCGGCAGCCTGAATTTCTGGCCCGTCACCATCGTGTTCGGCCTGATCGTGTTCTTCACCAATGTCCCGCTCTTCCTCACCTCGAAGACCGAGCTCGCGCCGCAGGAAGACCAGGGCGTCATCATCACCCAGTCGATCGCGGCGCCCAACGCGACGCTGCAGCAGCGCCAGCTCTACTCGCGCCAAGTCTACAAGATCTTCGCCGCCCACCCCGAGACCGAGCACGTCTTCCAGCTCGACGTTCCGGGCCAGTCGATCTCCGGCATGGTGCTCAAGCCGTGGGACCAGCGCACCAGGACCGCGAACGATCTGCAGCCGGTGGTGCAGCAGCAGATCAACGGCATCGCGGGCGTGCGCGTCGCCGCGTTCCAGCCGCCGCCCCTGCCGGGCAGCATCGGCCTGCCGGTGCAGTTCGTGCTCACCACCACCGATCCGTTCGAGCGGCTCAACGATATCTCGCGCCAGTTCCTGCAGGAGGCGCTGGCGAGCGGCATGTTCATCTTCCTCGACAGCGACCTCAAGATCGACAATCCGCAGACCTCGATCGTGATCGATCGCGACAAGACCGCCCAGCTCGGCCTCAAGATGAGCGACGTCGGCAGCGCCCTCGCCTCGCTGCTCGGCGGCGGCTACGTCAACTACTTCAGCATGAGCGGGCGCTCCTACAAGGTGATCCCGCAGGTGCAGCAACGCTACCGGCTCAATGCGCGCCAGCTGCTCGACTACTACATCCGCACCGGCGACGGCTCGCTGGTGCCGCTCGCGACCATCGCGTCGATCAAGACCAACACGGTGCCCGAGGCGCTCAACCATTTCCAGCAGCTCAACAGCGCGACCATCTCGGGCGTCACCATGCCGGGCGTCGCCCAGGGCGATGCGCTGGCGTTCCTCAAGGATCTGTCGACCCGCCTGCTGCCGCAGGGCTACACGATCGACTACGGCGGCTTGAGCCGGCAATACATCCAGGAGTCGGGCGGCTTCCTGGTCACCGCCCTGCTCGCCGGGATCATCATCTTCCTCTCGCTCGCCGCGCTGTTCGAAAGCTTCCGCGATCCGGTGATCATCCTGATGTCGGTGCCGACCGCGATCGCCGGGGCGCTGATCTTCGTCTCGGTCGGCGTCGGCGGCGCCTCGCTCAATATCTATACGGAGGTCGGGCTCGTCACCCTCGGCGGCCTGATCAGCAAGCACGGCATCCTGATCGTGCAGTTCGCCAACCACCTGCAGACGCTGGGCCGCAGCAAGCGCGCCGCGATCGAGGAAGCCGCCGCCATCCGGCTGCGCCCGATCCTGATGACCACCGCCGCCATGGTGCTCGGCGTGATCCCGCTGATCACCGCGAGCGGCGCCGGCGCGGTCTCGCGCTTCCAGATGGGCCTCGTCATCGCGAGCGGGCTCGCGATCGGCACGCTGTTCACGCTGTTCGTGGTGCCGGCCGTGTATCTTGTGGTCGCCGGCGACCATCACGCGGGGGTGGCGGCGGACGCTGCGCCGGAGCCGACGGCGCCGCCGGCGCACGCGACCTGACGCGCAGGGGTCGCTCTGCGCTGACGCGCCGGCCCTCTCATTCGGATGTCCCGTAATCAGGCGGCAGGAAAATCCGGGTTCAACTCCGCGATCAGTTTGCGGCCGACGGCGGCGGATCGCCGGTCCGTTACCCGCGGATCGCTCGACATTTCATCACAACAGTGAAGTCCATAGACGTCTTCGGGGGCGAGGTTTGCGGTTACGCTCCCAAATGAAAAAGGAAAAGGCCCGGCAAATCCGACGCCCTCTTCTCCCGTCCCCTCGCCGCACGGCGCGTAGCGATACTTGAACAGCCACAGGCGCTTCCGTTTGCCGCCGTCCGGCGGCCAGTTCAGCTCGCGCGTGTCGTATTGGATGATTTCATCCGGAGGACGGCCGTATTCGCGGGGATGGGCAAGCCATTGGCACATCCGCGCCATGACATCGAAATCGGGCTTTCGCGCCTCGGCCGGAACGAGGTCGGCAAGGCCAAGCTCGTCGAGATGGACGGCAACAAATTTGGAATAGCGCGCGTCGCCGCAAAACTCGACGAGTCGAGCGCGACCAACATCCATGTCGAGCTTCGCCATCGCCCAGGCTGCTTTGATGCGCACGAGCGGGTCCGCATGCCGCATCGCGCCGTCCAACAGCGCTTCGCGCGGATGCGGGTCGATATACGGAATGCTCGCTGCCGCCCAAATGGCCAAACCGTAGGCTTCCGCATCCGTGTCCGACATGAACGCGGACAGCCGCGCGATGCCGTCCGCGCAATTGAAAGGGTGTTTCGATATCCTGCCTTCACGGCACAGACGGTTGGTAAAACCGAGATAATTCGGCAGCATCTCGCTACGCGGCAAAGGATCCGCAAGCCGTTCGCATATCTCCACGGCGTCCGGATGCCCGTCCGCGATGATCTCGAAAATCACGTCCCATAGAAATTGGTCCGAGAATCTAGGGTCGCGCGCCGCCTGCACGATCAGCAAAGCGTCGCCGGGCTGGCTGTACATGCTTAAAATCTTGATCAGAAAGGTATGCGTGTCCCCCCATTCGCCCTCGGCATCTGTCGCGCTGCGCTCCTGCAAGGCTTGCGTCAGAATGCGGCGCAGAATCGGAAGGCCACGATCGCGCAGGTAGAGCTTCGCTTCTTCGGTCTCGGCTCTCTGGAAGAACGCCAGAAGGTCGAACAGGACGATGCGGCCGGATGCATACCGCGCGTAGATGTTCGGGCTGGAGAGTGCACGGCAGAATGCCTTCCCTTCGGCGACAGTCCTCAGCCTATATTGCGCGGATGAAGGCAGTGGGGAGGAAATTCCGAGCTTGGTCCAGGCTTTGAAAGCCCTCGCCAGATCTCCCTCGTCCGAGAACCAACCCACCGACCGCCCCTCTGTCGTCTCCGGCGATACGGTACGCTAGCATATGAGGAACAAAAAGTGAACTGTCAAATAGGGAAAAATGGCGACCGCCGGCGAGGTGGGGGGTTCGCACGCGCCGGCCACTTGACCGCAGCCGCGGGACCGGCTGGGTCATTTCCGTACGGGCCGCGGTCGTGATGCGCGCGGCTGACGTCCCTTCCAACATGCCCCACCTTCAACCGGCAGAAACCGGCGTGCCTGGTGGCTTTCGCCGCGGTTTTCGGCGGCAATTTCGCAACTCAGGACCTTGGTATGCGCGAGTATTTTGAGCAGGACCTGGACGCCGCCTGGGCGTTTCAGTTGGCTTCGCGCGCCGACTCCTTCATCAGGGCGAGGAGCGCGCAGGCGACCGCGAAGCGGTGGTCATGCGACAGACGCGCGGCCGGCGAAGCATCACCGAACGCCGCGACGACTCGCCGTGGTTCCTTGGTCCCGGTACCTTGGTCCTTGTAGACTGAAATCATCGCTGCATGTCGTAATCGCGTCGCGTCGCATCTTTTCCGAAAACCGGTCTCACTTTTCGGGATCATGCTCTATGGTGCTGCTCCGGCGACCGCCTTTGGCGGACCAGGAGTTGGAGGAATTTCGATGATCAGGGCAATTGCGACATGTGCATTGGCTCTCGGCCTGTGCGTTTCGGGCGCGGCATTCGCCCGCGGCTCCTCACGCCTCGTCTGTTCGGGAATCGCCGAGTACGGCGCCGCGGGCAATCTCGACAAGATCGGGGTTTCGATGGACTTTCTCGAACGAAGGGCAGGGAGCGGCGGCAACCGCGAGATCATCCTGTCCTCGATCTATCAGAGTAAGCTCTTTCAGGGATCGATGATCAACACGTCGGACGAATTTCAGGGAAGGATCGTCATGAAGAATGGCGCGAGCCAATTCTATGTCGGCAGCTTCAAGCTCGCGCCGGGACAGGACGGCAAGTACACCATGATCCTGGACGGCAGGATCAACGACGACCCGAGCGGCGGCAATACGCTCGCACCGATCAAGGCTCGACTGTCCTGCGTCGATCTTTCGATTTAGATAAATCTATCCGAAGTCCTGGATGTGAACCGTGGCCGCAAACCGCAAAAATCCTGCCGCTCACGGGGCTCAATTCCGTTTGATAAGGAATCCGGGGCAATACCGAAACCCTTCTAGACGCTGAGCATCTTGCGTATCAGCATTCGCAGTCCCGGTCTCACGCCAGGGTCGCCGGCGTGACTTGGCCCTCCGTGATGTAGCGGTTGACGCGTTTTGCGGCGAGGTCATCGCCTGCCGACCACGAGATCGCATCCAAGATCACATGGTTCTTCGTGAGCTCCATGATGATGTAGTCCCGCTCGAGGTTGGCGTCGGAATCGGTGGCGTGCGTGATCTGGAACGTGAGCCGTGTCAGCGAGAAGCCGGTATCCCGGGTGCCGGCGCCGACCCAGAGAACGCGGGCATCGTCGGGCGGCCGGTCGGCGTTGCGCCAGAAGCTTGTTGTCCCGACCGTCGCCTCGGCGCGGGCGAGGTCCAAGGCCCAAAAGCGCGCGTGATGGCGCTTGCGCGGGCTGTTGTCGATCGCCTTCTGGAAACCGATGTCCTGGCCTCGACCGAACAGGAAGAGCGTGCTGAACGGGGCCGTCGGATAGGGCGAGTTGAAGAGGAATGCTCGAACCATGCGGCAGGAGCTCGCCACGCCCAGCCGATCGGCCTCCGTCCACCCGGTGGCCGCGAAGGCTGAGCGGAGCTGTTGGAAGGTACCGATCAGCGCCAGGTTGACGGGATCGCCCGGCAACCCGTCGCCGGTGAGCGTGTAGCGAGGCACGTGCTTTTGCTGGAGGATCTTGAGGCCCATGCGAACCGCGCGCGGAAGGATGCCGTACGCCGCAATCGCGTAGGTGAGGCCGAGCGCCACTGCCCAGGGCAGCCGGCGATCGGCGAAGTCGAACATCACGAAGACGATCAGCCAGACGCTGACGAGCCCCAGCCCAAGGATCGCCAGGCGCCGCAACAGCCGTATGAGCAGTCTCATCGTCTACGATTTCGACTCCTCGTGATCGATCATTGCCTCATACCAATGCACGAACGCGAACAGGAACAACATCCAGGCGCCGATCAGTATCGCGGTCACCGCCGCGGCATAAACGCCCGCCAGCCGCTCGCCGGGAACAACAATTGCATTTGCCGCCAGAGCCAGCGCGGCGATATCCATCGCCAGCAGGAATATCACCACCGGTGCTGGCAAACGCGTCGGGTTCACGGCCTGCCGGCGGCGCGGAAATGTCAGCGCCCAGCACCCCAGAATGGCCGCCATGACGCCGCTTGGAGTACGCCAGGCGATCGGCGCCGGGGCTGCAAGCAATATCAACAGCGGCGGCAGGATCGAGCCGAACGTCGTCATAAATCCCAATTCAACCCAAGTGCGCGTCACAAAGCTGTCCCACTTGGTCATTTGACCGCCGAGCATTTGCCGAAGAATCATCGTCAGCACGGACATGCCGGCAAAGGTCGCGCCCACGGTCGCGATTGTGTAGAGATACCCGGATGCGTCCACGCCAACCCCCTTGAGCTTATCCAGTGCTTCGAATGCGAAATTTCGACCTAAAGGTCTTTTGCAGCCGCGTCCGCCAGATGGTCCAATATATTTCCCCAGCCCCTGGTATGACCTTCGAGAATTGCCGGCGTCGGCAGGCGCTCGTGGGTCAGCACGAGGTCGGTTTCATCGCCGCGTGGATCGAGCTCGACGGTGACCAACGTATTCACATTGTTCGTCAGCGGGCCGATCCACGTGAACACGAGCTTGCGCGGTCGGTCGATTTGCACATAGGTGCCGGATACTTCGCGGCTCGATTCCGCCGACGACATGACGAGGCTGAAGGCTCCGCCCGGGCGGGGGTCACAGGTCGCCTTGCAATCGACCTCGCCCGGAAAGGGGCTCATCCACCGAACCATCAAATCGGGCTTGGTCCACAGGTCGAAGATCTGCTCCGCCGTGGCCCGCACGCGCCGGCGTACCTGCACGATCGGGCCGGTCGTGTCACCGCGAGCAATGCCGGCGATCCTTCGGCCCCGACTTGTGGTCCTTCTTGAGCTCGCGCAGCAGGCGCTCCATGGCGTCCAGCCGCTCCTCCCAATAGCGGCGCGTCCGCCCGATCCAGCCATCGACCTCGTCCAGCGAACGGGTATTGATGGAGAGAATGTGGTCGCGCCCTTTCCGGTGGCGCTCGACCACGCCGCTCGCTTCCAGCACGCGGATGTGTTTCGACACCGCGTTCAAGGACATGTGGAAGGGTTCGGCGACGTCGGTCACGCGCGCCTCGCTGCGTGAGAGCCGTTCGACGATCGCCCGCCGCGTCGGATCGGCCAACGCGGCGAATACCGCGTCGAGGCGCGCGGTGCGCGAAGCGGCTTCCTTCCGGGCTTCGATCTCGATCATGGCAACCCGACGGCCCGCTCGATTCTCGAAATATTCTACCAACCGGTTGACAATTGTAAAGTCCGCGCGTTATTCAACCTTACGGTTGAACGAGGTTGATCATCAAGGAGAGCTCGATGGCCAATAAACCCATTGCGGCTGCGGCCGCAGCGGTCGCACTTCTGTCGGCGGCGGTCGCCCCGGCGCGGGCCGAGCCGGTCAAGAACATCGTCCTCGTCCACGGGGCCTTCGCCGACGGTTCCGGGTGGCGGCGCGTCGTCGAGATTCTCAGCAAGGACGGCTATACGGTCAGCGTGGTGCAGGGGCCGCTGACATCGCTTGCCGACGACGTCGCGGCGACCAAGCGCGTGCTGGATCTGCAACAGGGCCCCACGCTTCTGGTTGGCCACAGCTATGGCGGGGTGGTCATCACCGAAGCGGGCAATGCACCGAATGTCGTCGGCCTCGTCTACATCGCCGCTTTCATCCCCGACAACGGCGAGAGTGCATTGGGTCTGCTCTCGCAGGCCCCCGCCGCCAACAACGATATCCGTGCCACCAAGGACGATTTCCTGTACCTGGACCCGGCCGCCTTCCCGGCCGATTTCGCCGCCGACGTCGCGAAACCCGAGGCGATCTTCATGGCCCATTCCCAGGCGATGCTGGCCAAGGCAGCCGGCGGCGCGCCGGTGACGACGGCGGCCTGGCACCAGAAGAAGAGCTGGGCGCTGGTCGCCACTCGCGACCGCAACATCAATCCCGATCTCGAGCGCAGGATGGCCAAGCGCGCCCGCAGCGAGACGATCGAGCTTCCGGCCAGCCACGCGGTGTATATCTCCAAGCCGGATGACGTGGCTCGCTTGATCGAACGGGCCGCAAAGGCGTCGGCCCGGTGACCCATCCACGATAGACGGACGGCCTTTCCTGCACGCCTCGATCGGAGGTAACGTCTCCCGTTGGTCGACATGAGGGAAGCCATGCGCCTCAGGGCTGCCGGCGGGACATGCCGACGTCCCGCAATTTGAATGGGGGCGATTGCGCCCCCGGCAGGCGAAAAATTCGGAAAATCGCCGTTGGCTCGCAACCTTTTGCGGAAAATGAGCCAAGCTCGTGGGGGATCATGATGAAACTTCGCCGGCGAAACTTCCTCTATCTCGCGGCGGGTGCTGCCGCGCTGCCGGCCATGCCGCGCGCCGCGTCGGCGCTCGACTATCCGACGCGGCCGGTGCATCTGATCGTCGGCTTCCCGGCGAGCGGCCTGACCGACATCCTGGCGCGTTTCCTCGGCCCAGCGCTGTCGGAGCGGCTCGGGCAGCAATTCATTGTCGAGGATCGGCCTGGCGCCGGCACAAACCTCGCCACCGAAGCGGTCGTGCGGGCGCCTCCGGATGGCTACACGCTGCTGATGGCCACGTCGTCGAACGCCATCAATGCGACGCTCTACGACAATCTGCGATTCAATTTCATCCGCGATACCACGCCCGTCGCCAGCGTCGCCCGCACGCCGCTGGCGCTGGTGGTCAACCTGTCGTTTCCCGCCAGGAGCATCCCTGAGCTGATCGCCTACGCCAAACTCAATCCCGGCACGATCAACATGGCGACGGCCGGCATCGGCAGCTCGCTCCATCTGGCCGGCGAATTGTTCATGACGATGACCGGAGTGAAGCTCGTCCCGGTGCATTACCGGGGCATTTACGTACCCGATCTGCTCGCCGGACAGGTGCAATTGGCATTCAGTCCGATGCCCACGACGATCGCACAGGTCAGGGCGGGCAAGTTGCGCGCCCTTGCGGTGACCACCGGGACACGTTCGCCGGCCTTGCCGGACGTCCCGACGATCGGCGAGTTCGTGGCGGGTTACGAGGCAAGCGTGTGGAACGGCGTGGTCGCGCCGAAGAGCACGCCTTCCGCGATCGTCGAGCGGCTCCACGCGGCGATCGATGCGGCCCTCGCCGATCCCAGGTTGGCGGCTCAATTCGCCGGCGTCGGCAGCGTCGCAAAGTCGATGACACCCGGCGACTTCGGCAGGTTCATTGTCGAAGACACCGAGAAGTGGGACAAGGTCATTCGCGCGGACAATATCAAGGCGGAGTGAGTGGTGAATTCCTTCGCCAGCGGCTCTGCCATGCTTAGCTATGACACGGCGCTTCACGAGACCGGGCGGCCGGCCTCACGATCGTCTGCTTGAAGTCGAGGCGCCAGCCGGCACGGCAGATCGTGCCCCGACCTGATGTCGGCGACGACAGGCATCATTCCATCGGCGCAACGTTTCGCCCGTGGCAAGCGGTCATTGCGACTTGCGGACGGTCCTTCCCCAGGCGATTTCCGGCCTGCGGAGACCCATCGCGATCCAAGCGGCGATAAGCCTCAACATGAACTTGCCGGAGTGCCCATCATGATTCGGCAAGTCATCGGCAAGCTCGACGCCGTCGCGCCGGTCTCTTGTCATCACCCGCATTTCAAGGGGCGGAGCGCCTGCCGGGAAGCGGTTCCGGTACATCGCCAGCCAATGTCCCTTGGTAAAGTCGAGGAACATTCCCGAATTGCAACATGTGGCAACGACCCGCCGGGTCGGGGAATCAGGCTTGAGCCGCAGCTCTTCAAGATACTCCTGCCCCGTCACGCATTGCACGCGATCCTTTCGATATAGGACGTAGTCTGTTCCACCGTCGGGATTGAGGACGGGTGGCGCGAAAGCCAATTGCTCGATGCGGATTCCGGCTTCTTGGCAACTCGCGCAATAGCAGCACGCGGTCAGAATCGGCCGGCCGCCCGCCGCCAATTGCACCTTGCCGCATCGGCATGTCTCGGAGAGGTGTTCTTGCTGCTTCTGGTTCACTGCGCCCATTCGCGGGTCCTGTTTATCAAGTTATTCTGGCGCTGATGAGAATGTCCGTAACGGATGAAGGCGGCTCAAACGTCAGATCTGGACCCTGATCCGATTCAATTAAACCGGCTCAGGATCCAGGCTCATACCGCATCGCCACCGCCCCTGAGCGGAGCTCCAGCCGGCTCACGAGCTTCAAGTCGACATGCCTAGATAGTCCCGCGAACAGCGTCGGCCCGTGGCCCGCCAGCCTGGGATGCACCACGAGCTCGTACTCATCGATCAATCCCAGCTCCGCCAATGCCAGCGGGAGCTTCACGCCTCCCACGAGCAGTCCTTTGCCCGACTGCCGCTTTAGCTGCGAAACGGCGTTCCCCAGCTGATCCCCGCTCACGATCTCCGCGTTCCAATCGATCCGGTCCAGGGTGCTCGACACGACATGCTTCTTTGCCGCGTCGATCGTCCGGGCGAAGGGCTCCATCCAATCGGGCATCCAATCAGGCCTCGCTCCCGTCCGCGCCACCGGCCGCCACGCTGCCTCCATCATTTCGTAGGTTACCCGGCCAAAGAGAAGGGCATCCGCCTGCGCGATGTTCTCGGCCGCGTGACGATGCAGGTCTTCATCCGCGATGATCGCGCGATGATCGCAGCACCCGTCTAAAGTGACGTTGATGGAATACCGAAGGGGTCGCATCGCGCAGAATTGGTACGTGGCGGCGGCGCGAAGTCAACGAGAAAGCGTCGCCGGTTCCCGATCACGAGCACGGCACCAGGCGAAACAGACCCTTGTCCGATCCGATCAGGAGAGCGCCGTCGGCCATGCTGTGCACCGCTCCCCCCTGCTCCATGCTCCCGACGCATGCCGAACGATACGGCGCAAGTCGCGGCCTCGGCCGAGGCTCCGAGCGACAGCCAGAGCAGACCGGCGATCGATCGCACAAGAACTCCGAGCCGCATTCGTGCGCCGTCCAAGGCATGCCTGCAAAAAATTTCGGTTCACCGACCCCTCTCTCGTTCGAACTCCTCGGCGGAGACGCGGGGGGCACATCTTCGGATTGCGTCCCACTGCGGCCAGGAGGTCTGGCCGCTGGCAAGTCCCAAGGCGTAATTCACAGCAGCGTCCCTCCCCAACACGACCTCGTGGCACGCGCGCGCATTCGCGACCCGCAGGTGCTTCTTGACGGGAGCGGCGTGCGCGCTCAGCGCACTTGCCAGCAGGGCCGCAGTGACGACGATTGTCCGTTTCATGGCATCCTCCGTTGCGTCTGCCGACCACCGGCTCATGTGTCGGTCGGCGACGAAACGCAGGAGGTTCAAGACATCATCGCACCGTGATGTACACGTGTGCCTCAGCTCTACGCCCCCCGTCTGAAACATAGTGGTAGACGACATAGTCTTTGCCGTGGAAGCCGGGTTCGGACCGATAGATGACCCGCTTTCCCATGATCAGCGTGCCGCCGCAGGGTCCGGGAGAGCCGAATCTCGGATTTGGATTGGCCGTGTTCAGTCCCGCCACGACCGAAACCGTCCCATGGGCCGGGGGGCGGGTCACGGTCACCGTGACGCCCACGGGATGGCACCCGCTGTCCCAGAAGGTCGGAGAGGAGAGCCGCAGGTCCGCGCCGGGGTCGACGGTGAGGTAGACCGGATCCGGCACGGCGTGGTCGGCAAAGGCCGGCTCGGCAACGAGCAGCGGACCCGTCGCGCCGCCGAGCAACACGGCGGCAACGATGATTGCGCGTATCATGATCGATCCCTCAGTGGCGCCGAAGGCCGGCTGCCCATTGGTCGGCGACGATCTGGAGCCGGTTCAATGTATCGTCCAATCGCCTGCTGCGAGGCCACGCCTGCCGTTGTGGGGGGTTTCGGACGCCGGCCCGATGCGTGACGGCGCCGCGCACGCCGAGGGCCGGCGTCCGAAACCCTTCACATGTCCAGACCTACGATTTCGGCGAATGATGAGTTGTCCTGAGCTTGACTTTGGCCAAAAATTGAGCGGGTTCATCGGTCGCTCCGGATGCGGAATATCGGATCGTTCTCGACGATTTCATGAGCGCTCTCGATC
>Ga0209006_10002354_pt1 | contig 17259 bp, 15 predicted proteins | sample JacPin_JW_Ref_O2_FD_188567 | JGI IMG/M metagenome (GOLD analysis project Ga0209006, IMG submission 188567) | Forest soil microbial communities from Algoma, Ontario, Canada - Jack Pine, Ontario site 1_JW_Ref_O2 (SPAdes) (version 2) | ecosystem: Environmental > Terrestrial > Soil > Boreal... | reverse complement strand
GATTGAAGCGCTGGCGCTGGCCATTGAAGCCAAAGATCAGACTACGCACGATCACCTGCGGCGGGTCAGCGTTTATGCGCTGGAAGTAGCCAAGTATATGGGGCTGGAAGGGCCGGAATTGGAGGCGCTGCACGCGGCGTCTTTGTTGCACGACATTGGGAAGCTGGCGGTGCCGGAGCATATCATCTCGAAGCCGGGCCGGTTGACGCCGGAAGAGTTCGAGAAGATGAAGATTCACACGCTGGTGGGCGCGGAAATTTTGGAGCGGGTGCGATTTCCTTATCCCGTGGTTCCGATCGTGCGCGCGCATCATGAGAAGTGGGACGGCACCGGATATCCGATGGGATTGAAGGGCGCGGAGATTCCGATTGGGGCGCGAATTCTTTCCGCGGTGGATTATCTGGACGCGCTGGCATCCGACCGGCAATACCGACGGGCCCTGCCCATGCCTGAAGTCATAAAGAAACTTTCTGCCGAGGCAGGCAAGGCGTTTGATCCGAAGGTGGTGGAGATTCTGCAAAAACACCATCACCAACTGGAGAAGCTGGCGCTGGCGAAATCTGGGAGCCCGGGCAGCGCGCCGCTGTCGACCGAGGTCAAAATCGAGCGGGGCGACGCGCCGGATGCGGGCTTTGAAAACGCGAAGGTTGACGATTCGAAGATTCGGGAAGCGACGTTCTTGTCGTCCATTGCGGCGGCAAGGCAAGAAGCGCAGTCGCTGTTCGAGTTGAGCCAGGATTTGGGAGCGTCGCTCAGCCTGGGCGAGACGCTTTCCGTGTTTTCAGTGAAGCTCAAGCCGATGGTGCCGTACGATTCCATCGCAATTTACATTCAGCGCGACGACGAGTTAGTGCCGGAATATGTGAGCGGGGACAATTACAGACTATTTTCTTCGCTGCGAATTCCGTATGGGCAGGGGCTCTCGGGATGGGTAGCGCAGAACAAGAAGCCGATCATCAACGGAAATCCGTCGGTCGAGCCCGGATATTTGAACGATCCGACGAAGTTCAGCACGTTGCGCTCCGCGCTGGCTGTGCCGCTGGAGGGCGTGGCGGGAGTGATCGGCGTGCTGGCGCTCTACCGCGGCGACCGGGATGCCTTCACCTCGGACCATTTGCGCATCGTGCTGGCGGTGAGCAGCAAGATGGCGCTCTCGATTGAGAATGCGCTGAAGTTCGCGCAGGCGGAAAATTCCGCGGTCACCGACTATCTGACCGGACTGCCCAACGCGCGGTCGTTGTTTTTGCAGCTTGACCGCGAGTTGGCGCGGTGCAAGCGCGATAACACCACGCTGACTGTGATGGTCTCCGATCTCGACGGATTCAAGCAGATCAACGACCGGTTCGGACATCTGGAAGGCAATCGCGTATTGCGGTTGTTTGCCCAGGCATTGAAAGAGACGTGCCGGGAATATGACTATGTGGCCCGCATGGGCGGCGACGAATTTGTGGTGGTCGCGCCGGGACTTCCTCCGGCGGTTGCGGGAAAGAAAGCTGAGCAATTGCGCACGCTGGCACAGCAGGCAGGGTTTGATGTTTGCGGCGAGCAGATTCTGTCATTAAGTATTGGCCAGGCTATTTACCCGCAGGACGGTGCCGACGCGGAGCAGTTGCTGGCCGAAGCCGACCGGCGCATGTACATGGAAAAGCAGAAGCAGCTTTCCTACAAGAACCGCCGCCTGCATCCGCGCTTGAAGTGCCGGGTGACGATTGAATTTTCTCCGGAAGACGACGTTCCCGTGTTCGGCAATCTGACCGATTTGAGCATCGGCGGCTGCTACATCGAGACCAGCGCGATTCTCAAGCCGGGGACGATCGTGAAGCTGGGATTTTCGACCGACGACGGCAGCATGACCGCCGATGGAGTCGTCGCGAGAATTGAACCCGGGGTCGGCATGGGAGTTCAGTTCAAGGAATTGAATCGCGAGGGCCGCGTGAGGATGCTGAAAATTTTGGAATACGTGCGGAAGACGAGCGCGTTCTACGACAGCAAATACTTTTCGAGCCTGCTCAAGCGCTAGTTTTGGCGGCTCTGGCGGGTTCTTTCCTCGGCAGCTTTTCGCCTGCGGCACGGACAATTTCAGGGCCGATTTGATCGAGAGGCAACACCTTATCGGCCAGGCCGGCGCGGGCTACAAATCCTGGCATTCCCCAAACTACGCTCGTAGCTTCATCCTGCACGACAATCCGCGCTCCAGAACTCTCAAGAAGTTCACATCCCTTCAACCCGTCTTGCCCCATGCCCGTCAGGATCACGGCCAGTGCCCGAGCCCCGAAGACGTGGGCGACGGAACGAAACAACACGTCCACTGACGGACGGCAATAATTTTCCTTCGGTCCCTGATGGGTATGGAGGCGAACGGTCCCATCCTCGGCGCTGAGGACCATGTGGTAGTCCCCAGGCGCAAGAAAAATAGAGCCGGGACTGAGGGGCTCTCCGGACTTGCACTCGCGTACAGGAATGGCCGACTTCGCCGTGAGCCGCGCCGCCAGCATGGTGGTGAACAGTGGCGGCATGTGCTGAACAATCACAACGGGTAAGGGAAGCTCCGCGGGCAGCGAGGGAATGAGGCGGGCGAGCGCATCGGGACCTCCGGTGGAAACGCCGATTGCGATAATTTGCGGCGGGACGGCCAGACGCGGCTTGCCTGGATCCCGGCGGACAATGGGGGGCGGAAGCGCGGAAGCCGGAGCGGTTGAAGCTGCGGGAATACGGCACAGTGCGTGAATGCGGGGGAGCAATTCCTGCGAGACCTTCTGGAACGTTCCTTCCATGTCCGTGTTACTGGGCTTGGTGACGTAATCGGTGGCGCCGAGCGAAATTGCCTCCAGGGTGGCCGAGGCTCCGTGCTCGGTGAGCGTGCTGAACATGATGATGGGGATGCGCTTATCGATCTTGCGTAACTGGCGCACGGTTTCAAGGCCATCCATCTCCGGCATTTCGATGTCGAGCAGGACGATGTCGGGCTTGAGCGAGAGAAACTTTACCAGGGCGAGGCGGCCGTTGCTGGCCGTACCTGCGACTTCGAGAGCGGGGTCGGCGGCTATGGCGTCGGAAAGAGTTCGGCGGACGACTACCGCGTCATCGACGATCAGCACACGCTTTTTCTTGATTTCTGGCAATTGTCCGGGATCCTTCCGCTGACTCCTTTCACGCTCCCGCGTGCGCGGCTCGGCTGCGGGAGCCAGGTGCGTTCTGACGGGCCTGACTGCTATCGATCTTGAATTGCGAGACCAAGCTTTGCAGTTGTGTCGCCATCTCAGCGAGTTCGTGCGCAGCCTTTTGCGACTCGTTAGCGCTGTTCGACGTGCCTCGCGCCGCTTCCGCAACTCCGGCAATGTTGTGCGTGATCTCGCCGGACCCCTTGGCCGCGTCCGCCACGTTGCGCGTCATCTCGTTGGTGGTGGCACTCTGCTCTTCTACCGCTGTGGCAATCGTCCCCGAAATATCGTTTACTTGCTTGATCACATTGCTGATGCTGGCGATGGCATCGACCGCGCCCTTGGTATCGGTTTGAATGGCGTTGATCTTGCGGCTGATGTCTTCGGTGGCCTTGGCCGTCTGCTTGGCCAGTTCTTTTACTTCGTTGGCGACAACGGCAAAGCCCTTACCCGCTTCTCCGGCGCGGGCCGCTTCGATGGTAGCGTTTAAGGCGAGGAGGTTGGTCTGTTGCGCAATAGAGGTGATGACTTTGATGACTTCGCCGATTTCGGCGCTGCTCTCGCCCAGCTTGCCGACGGTGGCGTTCGCGGACTGAGCAGTCTGCACGGCGTTGCCGGCTACCGTGGCGGCTTCGTGGGCATTGGTGGCAATGCTTTGTATGGTCGCAGTCATTTCTTCTGCGCCAGTGGACACGCTTTGCAGATTCTGATTGACCTGCTGGGATGCCGTGGCGACTACGCTCGCCTGAGCCGACGTCTCTTCCGAGTTGGCGGAAATCTGCTGGCTGGTGGCGTTGAGTTCCTCGCTGGCGCTGGCCACGTGGGTGGCGGTCTCGGCGATGGATTGCACCACGGCGTGCAAGCCGTTTTTCATCTCATTCAGGGCTATCCCGGCCTGCCCGATTTCATCCTGGGATGTAATCTCCATGTCTTTAATCGCGAGATTCTTGGCCGCCACTTCTTGAATCATGGCCAGCATCTTGGTTGCGGAGCCCGAGATCGATCGCGCCAGACTCGTGGCCACGACAAGGCCCAGCCCAATCGCGCCAATCAAGATGCCAATTACCCAATACCGGGAAGTCGTGTAAGTCGCAGCCGCCTGTTTGGCGTCGTCGCTTGCGCCTTTGTCGTTTAGTTCGATATCTTCCGCGAGTTTTTGTTCGGCGGCCTTGAAGAGGTCTTTGCCGGCCGACATCGTGAGTTGAGTTGCATCCGCCTTCTTGTTTGCCGCGGAGAGTTCAAGGACCTGGTTCTGACTCTCGATTTTTTTGTCCCAAGCCACCCGGAAGTCGTCGTAAAGCTTCTTTTCCTCCGGCGAGCTGATCATCGGCTCGTACTGCTTTTCAGTGGAGGCTAGTACGTCCGCGGCCTTGGCGAGGGCGGCTACGGCTTCCGCTTCCTTTTGCTTGTCGGTCTGCAAAACGTGATTTAACTCGAACCTTCGAATATCGTCCGTCGCGGCGTGTATATCTCCCAGAATCTTCACGCTGGGCAGCCAATTGTTGACGATATCGATGGTACTGCCGTTCACTTTGGAGAGTTGAAGGATCGAGAATACGCCCAGGACAATCATCAGAAGTTCGACGACGCCGAATCCGAAGGCCAACTTTTTCCCGATCTTCAAGTTGTTGAACCACTTCATAATGACGCTCCCTGACTGACGAGGTAGAGGCATTGGTCCCACAAACAATCTCATCGGCATGAGCGCACACGGGCTTTAGGACAGAACGGCCTTCAATATCTGAGGAGGCCAATTCGTACGTGAACGCCGAAGCGCTAGCGCGATTTCATCCACGAGTAGACGTTAGCGATGGCGAAGGTGGCGCCTACGAAGACACGCTTCTGTGGCGCATAATGAGTGACCCCCACGTCCAGACCAGTATCCAGATACAGCCGCGGCTGCACTTTGTAATTGAAGCCCAGCGTTGCAGAAGCCCAACTCGGAGCGCTCTGGTTGAGAAGGGTGTAGCCGTAGGGTTCCACCACCGCGCTCAAGCGGCGGTTGAGCGGATACCAGGTGGCCAATGCGAATCCGCTGTCATGGTCGACGCCGGGGGCAGCCGGACGTCCGGCGAGGAGTTCGATCAGGTTGAAATCGAAATGAAACTTACGCACGTCCTTGCTGGCCAGAAAGGAAATAGAGTGATCCACTTCGCCCGAACCCAGCCCGAGGGCGGCGCTAGCCGAGGGAATCTTGGCGTCATAGAACAACCCCATACTGGGTCGATATTTGGTTTGCTTCAGAAAGCGGTATCGCAAGCCGAGCCAGTTGTCGCCGTAGCCGGTTCGATTTCCATCGCCATTCATGAGGTGGATAAAATCGCCGGAGGACCAGTGGAGATCGAGGTTGGGAGTCAAACCCAACCGCAGGCCGCCGGAAAGATCGTCACGATGGGCTCCCCCGCCCGGCCACTGGCGCTCCAAGCCATACTCGACTTCGACCACGCCGCACTGCGTAGTATTGGTGGCACTGGTTACAGTAGGCCGGCTGGGAACAGAGACAACGGAACCGAAGCAGGAAGATTCGCTGGGACCTGCAGCCGCAGGTTCGTCGGCCCAGGCCGTCGTAAGCAGGCAAATAGTAAGCAGGCAAATGGACAGAACAGGTAGGGCCACCGCCCATGAACCGGCGGGTTTGGAAGATAACGCCATAGAAAGCCTCCTTGAGCCGCGCGCACCGAGGCGGGAGACCCTCAGAGGGAATATCGACGTTGTGGGGGTGGCCTTGAGCCAGTCAGCCCCATCAAGCTGTTTTCGGCGAGATCTGTCTCCCTGAATGGTAACGAATCCCGATTTGGAAGCGGACCAGTGCGCGTTCGAGTCAAGCGGCGCGCACAGCTCTTATCGGCAATAAAATGAGGTGGACGTGAGAGCGCACCGCGAAGGGTCCAAATGGAGGTTCAGCAGGGACGGCTTAATGCCGCAGTCGCAGCCATGAGTAGACATCCGCGATGGCATAGGTGATGCCGACATAGACGCGTTCGCGCGGAGCATCGGGAGTGACGCCCAGATCGAATCCGGAATCCAGAACCAATCGGGATCGCGCCTGGTAAGTGACTCCGGCCATCAATGATGCGAAGGCTGGACTATTTGGATTGAGGAACGTGTATCCGTATGCCTCAATCACTCCGCTGATGCGGCGGGTAAGAGGCCGCGACGCAGACAGCGCGAGGCCGGTGTTTTGTCGAAGCCCGGCGAATTCGTACGGCCCGCCAGCAATTCAATCACATTGAAATCAAAATGAACCTCGCCTCGATCTTTGCTTGCCAGGAAGGAGAGCGAGTGGTCCACCCGGCCCGTGCCCAGACCGTCGACCACGCTTGCCGATGGCACCTTGGCTTCATAAAAAATTCCCAGGCTCGACCGGAGCTTCGTTTGCTTAAGAAACTTGTATCGCAGGCCCAGCCAATTATCGCCATAGCCGAGCCGGTCGCCGTTTGCATCGAGGACATGCACGAAGGCTCCGGAGGCCCAATGGAAGTCGAGGTTATGCATGAGGCCGAGACGCAGGCCGCCGAAGAGATCGTCACGATTCGATCGGCCCCCGGGCCACTGCCTCTCCAGCCCGTATTGGACTTCCACCACACCGCATTGAGTCGTATCGGTAGCATTAGTGACCGTGGGCCGGCTGGGCACGGAAACGATATTGGAGCTAAGGCATGAAGCCTCACTCGTACCAGCGGCCGAAGGATCTTCAGCCCAAGAGAAAATAGTAAGCACAGAGCAAAGGAGCAGTAGGAAGGCCGGGGGGCGTCTGCGAATTCTGTTAGGCAGCAACATTTAAGACCGCCCCGTTTCAAACGCCAGCCAGGAAATGCGACTTGCGCACCGATCCGCTACCGCGCCGCCGCTGTCTCCACGGCTTCCCCCACCTGGCATGCTTTTTCCACGTCCAGCACGTGCAGGAGCCGGGTATCCAGCTTGTGGACTCCGAGGATCATGGTGCGAATCTTGCCCTGGAGGGTTTCCGGAGTGCGCTCGAAGCTGGCTTCGTCTACTTCGACGACATCTCCGATCTGGTCCACCAGCAGGCTGACCGCGCCGTCCTGACTGCGGACGACAACATTCATGGGAGTGACTCCGGCTGGTCCCGGCGCCATATCCAACTGGCGGCGCAGATTGAGGGCGGTGACTAACTGGCCGCGAAGATTCATGATGCCGGCTACCACGGTGGGCGCTAGTGGAACCGGCGTCATGGGCAGCTCGCGGATCACTTCCTGAACGGTTTGCAGATCCACGCCAAACAGCAATTGATCGAGAGAAAAAGTGCAGAACTGTGAAGTTTGGCCCATGGATTAATTCGCAGCCTCCGCCGATTTGGCTAAAGCAGTTTTTCCATCTCCGGCACCGAAGCCGGCGGTGTGCAGAATGGCGGGAATATCGATGAGTTCGGTGACCCGCTCGTTGATGACGGTCGAATACAAAACGCCGGGGCGGCTGGCGGGGTATTTCATCTCCGCGGAGTCTTCGATGATGTCGAGAATCTGCTCCACGACCAGGCCTACGCTGCGGCCCTGGTGATTGCAGACCAGCACCTGCAAGGGGGACTCGGACTCGGTGGGTCGCAATTTTACTTCCGAGCGCGTGCGGCGCCGCTCCTCCAGCGCGAACTCCAGGTTGATCAGGGGCAGGATGTCTCCGCGATACTGCGCCACCCATTGCTTGCCCGCTTTTTCCACGTCCGTGGCAGGCAGTTCTTCGAGGCGCGCCAACGTATCGAGAGGCATGGCCATGCGCGATCCGCCGGGGCCTTCAAACAAGAGATAGCGGCGCTTCTCCAGCGCGGCATCGCGGGACGAACCCTCGTCTTCTTCTCCCAGGCCGTGTTCCCGCGCTTCGGTGACCACGCTGGCCCGCTGGGCAATTCCGAGCACGTCCAGAATCAGGGCCACTTTGCCGTCTCCCATGATGGTCGATCCGGCGAAGGTTTTGACGGCCTTCAGTTGCCGCCGTAGGGGCTTGACTACGATTTCTTCCGAGTCATTGATCTCATCGACGACCAGACCGAATCGGCGGTCATCGGCTTGCAACACGGCAATGTTTACGGCTTGATCTTTCCGCGCGGAATCGGGGCCGTCGGTATCCAGTTGCAATTCTTTGCTGAGATAAACCAAGGGTAGGAGCCGCCCCCGCAGGCGGTGGACAGGAACGCCATGAACCATTTCAATTCCTTTGGCGACTTCGTCCGCCTCCAGCCGGACCAGTTCCGTCAGCCCCACCTGGGGAATGGCGAAGCGTTCGGAGCGGCACGTGACAATCAAGGCCGGGATAATGGCCAGGGTCAGCGGAATCTTGACTCGCACCGTGGTACCCATTCCGGCTTTGGAAGTGACGTCGACCATGCCGCCGATTTTTTCGACATTGGTTTTCACTACATCCATGCCCACACCGCGGCCGGAGACGTTGGTGATTGTTTCCGCGGTGGAAAAGCCGGGAAGAAAAATCAGATTGAAGACTTCGACTTCCGCCAGGCGCGAGGCCTGCTCGGCTGTGATGAGGCCGCGCTCGATGGCTTTTTTCCGAATGCGATCCACGTTCAGCCCCGCGCCATCGTCGCTGATCTCGATGTTGACCTGCCCGCCTTCGTGGTAGGCGTGCAGCCGCAGACGCCCCGCGGCTTTCTTTCCCGCCAGTTCGCGGGCTTCGGGCGGTTCGACGCCATGGTCGACGGAGTTGCGCACCAGATGGGTGAGCGGATCTTTGATGGCCTCGATAATCGTCCGGTCCAGTTCCGTATCCTGGCCTTCCATTTCGAGTTGAATTTGTTTGCCGCAACTGTGGGCAAGATCGCGCACGGTGCGGGGAAATTTGCTCCAAATATTCCCGATGGGCTGCATGCGGGTCTTCATGACCTGCTCCTGCAATTCGGCCGCAATGAGGTTCATGCGCTGCGAGACCATTTGCAGTCCGCCGTCGGAGGAGCGCTGGGAAAACTGCATCAATTGGTTGCGCGCCAGCACCAGTTCGCCGACCAGATTCATGAGCCGGTCGAGAAGGTTGACTCCGATGCGCACGGTGTCGGCGACCGCTTCCCGCGCTTCGGTCCCAGAGGCAGATGCTTGCCCTGCGTCTGGTCTGGGCGCGGACTTTGCCGCCACTTCATTTCCTTGCTCGGCGATCTTTTCGCGAGCCTGCGGCGCGGAAGCGTGCAGCACGGGACTTTGCGCTACGACCGCCTGCGCTTTCACTTCGATCACGACCTCGGGCGCTGAACTCTGCACACCCTGCGAATCGCCGGCAGGTTCTGCATGATCCGCAGCCGCCTTTGCGGCTTTGCCTTTTTTCGCCGCTGGCTGCGCGCCCGAACCTCCCTGCAACAGAACCTTCAGGCGCTCCTGTAATTCCGGGTAGTCATTCACTCCGTCTTCGCTGGTGGCTTGAATGTCGGCCAACATGTGGCGGACAGCGTCCACCATTTCCAGCAACCCGCTGGTCATGTCCTCGGTAAGGTCCAGATCTCCATCGCGGAGGCGCGACAACAGGCTTTCCCCCACATGCGCCACTTTTTCCAGGCGGGCAAACCCCAGAAACCCGCAGCTGCCCTTGATGGTGTGGATGGTACGGAAGATGCTGGCCAGCAGGTCTTTCGACGTAGGATCTGTTTCCAACCGAACCAGTTCCTGATCCAGCCGATCCAGATTCTCCGCACTCTCAATAAGAAAATCCTTAACGATGTCGTCCATAGGCCCTGACGATTACCCTCCGCCGGACGTGCGACTGCGGGCACAAGTCGGCAACTGCGCTATTTATCGGCAGGACTCAAATCAGACTTGAGAGCCGCGCCGAACCGGGAAAGCGGCGGGCGGAGCGGTGAAGGCATGTTGGAGCGTCGGCTATAATGTCTAAGCAAGGGCCAATATTTAAAGGAGTCCGCATGGCAATCGAGAAGACCGACAAGATTTGGCATAACGGCAAGCTCATCAATTGGGACGACGCGACCATCCACGTGATGTCGCACGTCGTTCACTACGGCTCTTCGGTCTTCGAAGGCATTCGTTGCTACAAGCTGCCCTCCGGCCCGGCAATCTTCCGCGCCAGCGAACACATGCAACGCCTTATCAATTCCGCCAAGGTTTACCGCATTGACGTACCGTTCACCGCGGATGAAATCGTCAAGGGAATGCTCGAAACTGTCGGCCACAACGGCGTGTGGCCCTGCTACGTTCGGCCCATCGTGCTGCGCGGCTACGGAGAAGCCGGCGTCAACCCCTTCAATTCGCCCACCGAGGTTTACATCATTAATTATCCTTGGGGAAAATATCTGGGCGGCGAAACCGAGGGCTGCGACGTATGCGTCTCTTCCTGGACGCGGCTGGCCCCGAACACGCTTCCTGCGATGGCCAAAGCTGGCGCTAACTACATGAACTCGCAACTCATCAAAATGGAAGCCATCGTCAACGGCTACGTCGAAGGCATTGCGCTCGACGTGAACGGATTTGTCAGCGAAGGCTCCGGCGAGAACATCTTTATCGTGCATGGCGGCAAGCTGATCACCGCGCCGCTCGGCAACTCAGTGTTACCTGGCATCACTCGTGACTCCGTGTTGCAGATTGCCCGCGATTTGAACATCCCCATCGTCGAGCAGATGATTCCCCGCGAAATGCTTTACATCGCCGATGAAGCGTTCTTCAGCGGCACGGCCGCGGAAGTTACGCCGATCCGCTCGGTCGATAAAATCAGCGTAGGCAAAGGCGTTATGGGACCCATCACGAGGGCGATTCAAAAAGAGTTTTACGCCATTGTGCGCGGAGAGAAATCCGACCGCCATAACTGGTTGACTCCCGTGCCGGTCCGCAGCAAGCAGCCCGTCGGCGTATAATTCGGCTGCATAGTCCTCAGCGGAGGGGCGCTCTGCGCGCCCTTCTCGGTCCCAGACTTCCATCCGTAACCCTCAGAAGGAGAAACTATGACTGCTCAGCAAGGCATGACTCCGGAATTTGCCCTCGGCTACCGGCAACTGATGCTCGATGGCGCCGCTCGCGAACTGGAAATCACTAAGAAAATCCTCGCCGCCATTCCCGACGACAAGTCGGGCTACCGTCCCGACCCCAACGCGCGCACCGCATGGGAACTGGCCTGGCACCTGGCCAACACCGATGTTCAATTCTTGACTGGAATCGCCGACCTGGATTTCAAAATGCGAAGTCCCGAACAGAAGCCGAAAACCGTTTCCGAACTCGTCGCCTGGTACGATAGCAACTTCAAGAGCGCCAGCGCCCGCGTCGCCGATCTATCAGCGGAGCAGTTGCTGACCCCGGTGAATTTTGCGGGCATGTTCAACCTTCCGTCCGTGATGTATCTAAGTTTCTTGAACAATCACTCCATCCATCATCGCGGCGAGCTGGCCACCTATTTGCGCCCCATGGGATCGAAAGTGCCGGCCATCTACGGCGGCAGCTTCGACGAGCGGCGCATGCCAGAACCGGCCACCAGCGCGGCTTAGCTGCGCTCGCGAAAGCAACAGAAAAAAGCCGCCTGCCAGGGGCGGCTTTTCGTCTGCAGAAACCCGATTAGTTGCCGCACAAAACCAATTCCGCCGGATATTTCTTGAACATCCGGTCGGATGTGAGAATAACCATCTCTTCGACCATCGCTTGGGCAACAATCAGGCGATCGAAAGGATCATTATGGTGCAGAGGCAGATCGTAAACTTTCAGACCGTGATCCTGGGTTATGGAGAGTGGCCGAATGCCTTGTGCAGCGAGTCTCGTGCGCACGTAGGAGCCCGGTTCTTCGGGCAACTTGAATTTTCCCAGCTTGGCCTTGATAGCAATTTCCCAGGAGCTTACGGCGGAAAGATAAATTTCCTCGCTGCCCCTGCTGAGAATTTCAAGACCGGCGCGTCCGATTTTTTCCGTTGGACCCACGCTCCACAGCCAGACCATCGTATCCAGCAGGTATTTCATTTGCGTTTTCGCCGCTGAGGCTTAGGAATCTCGCCGCCGTAGAACTCTTTCAACAGGTCATCTGGCAGGGGCGCATCGAAATCGTCGGCGATCCAGATTCGGCCGCGATCCATTCCCAACGGACGAACCCAATTCTTCGGCTCAACCGCCACCAGCCGCGCCACCGGCGTGCCGGCGCGGGCGATGGTCACTTCTTCGCCCGCGGCCACGCGCTGGAGAAGCCTGGAAAGATGCGTTTTAGCCTCATGGATGTTGACTTCCATCTCTCCAAACTAGACTAAGTCTGATGACTAAGTCAATAGCTTTTAAGAATCGCTCACTTGCCCCGAGCGTCCAAACTCCACGGACCTGCACCCACCTGCGTGATGAGCAACGCCGCACCGAGCATGGATGTGTTCTTCATGAACATCGCCCTCTGCATGACGTGCATCATCGGATCGCTGACGGCCCAGAAGTTGTGCATGGCGGGCGTGATGACGGCCAGAAACAGGACGATCAGCCACGCGCCGATCCGGGCGCGATAGCCCAGCAGGATCGAAAATCCGCCGACCATGGCGATAATGCCAGAGAGCGGAACGGCAATCGAGGCCAGGGGCACGCCCTGGGCCGCGGCATATGCAATCTCCTGACTGGAAAAATGCATCGGACCAGCCATGATAAAGATCACGGCAAACATCAGCCGGCCGAGGACCGCGACCGGCCCGGCAATCGAAGAGGAACTTGTTGCAGTTACGGGATGCGCAATGCTAGCCATATTGGGATCTCCTTGAATACTCGGAATCTTTGCGGCTATTTCACGATCTGGCGACGAAATCGCCAATGTCAGGTTTGATGTATGCGGGCGTTATAGTTACAATAAATAACTATCGATAATTCGAATAGCGGGAACTTTTAAGTAACCAGGTAATCTAAAGGGTATGAGGAAATCTTCCACAACTCAGTCCCCCTGTCCCATGGGCGGTTTGCTCGTACTGCTCACGCGTCCCTGGACCATGCACATCCTCTGGAACCTCAGCCACAATGGGCCCCAGCGCTTTGGAGTGCTGCGCAGGCAGGTGGAAGGAATTTCGGCGCGTGTGCTGACCGAAAGGCTGCGCACGCTCGAGGAGCAGGGATTTATTTTTCGCCACTACCAGCCCACGATTCCTCCGGCGGTGACATACGGAATTACCGATCGCATGAAAGATATTGAAAAAATTTTGCGGCAGCTCGAAGCGCTGGCGCGCAAGTGGCACACGGAGCCGGCGTTGAGCCAGAGGAAAGAAACGGCGGCAACCGCGCCGCACGCCCGCAACTGATGCTGCTCTGGGAATTCACAGGCTAAACAGCCCGTGGTTGTGCGTGGCGCATCCAAGCTGTTTCAGCATCCTGCCGCGGGGAGGCGCAAAGATCTGTCGGCTTACTTCTCCATCCCGTTACTGTCCAACAACTGCTTGGCGTAGAAGTTCTCGACCTTGGCGGAATCGCGTAGCACTTCATAGTAGGCGGACTTCAACAGTTGTTCGCGCCGGTCGTGAAGCTGCGAGCGGATTGCCTGCTGCACTCGCGGATCGGATAGATCGCGTTGCCCGGCAGGCTCTTTCGCAACCAACTTCACGATGCGAAATCCCAGCGTCTGCTTGGTAGCAGGATTAACGACGGCAATGACGGAGCTGTACTGCCCCGGCTTGAGCTTCATCACCACATCGCGCGTCGCGGGATCGGTGTTGCGCAGGGAAGATTCCGGGACAGTGCCGAGATCGCCGCCGTTGCCGGAGGTTTCCGGGTCTTCGGAATAGTTCATGGCCAGCGTGGCGAAGTCGTCGCCGCTATCCAGGCGGTTGGAAAGCATCTGAATTTTCTTGCGCGCGTCGGCCTCATTCTGCGCCTTGTTGTTCTGGTTGTGCACCTGCGGATTCGGCACGGGCGTAACCATGATCTGCGCCAGATGATACTGCGGCTCGATCAGATTGAATTCCGATTTGTGCGCGTTGAAGTAATTCGTGATGTCCTGATCGGTGACGTTGATCTTGGAGGAAACTTCTTTGTTCATCACCTTGTCGACCGTGATCGAGCGGCGGATGTCGCGCTTGAAGTCGGCCATCGTGACTTTCTTTTCCTTCAAACGCTGGTCGAATTCCGCCTGCGAAAACGGAGATTTGATCTCGTTATATTTGCGCTCGACTTCATCGTCGGTGGCCAGCAGGCCCAACTTTTCCGCGCGGCGCATCAGGATTTCGTCGTCGATGAGCTGGTGCAAAATGTTCAGCCGCAGGGTGGTAGCCTGCTCGCCGGTGGGCGCCTGCTGTGCCGAGGCGATCTGGTTGTCATAATACTTGTCGACATCGGAACGGAAAATCTTGCGCCCGTCGACTGTGGCCATCACATCCCCGCCAACCTGTGACTTGCAACCGACAAAAGTGGCCAACAGCAGCGCAGCCGCAAGGCCCGCAACCAACTGGGCAAAACGCGAATTTCTTTTCCGCGAATTTCTTTTCAAAGATGTCTCCTCAACACGATTCCGCGCATGCGGTCCGCCGCGCGGGACGCCAACACTCGCCTGGCAAACATGCGCCCCAGGCGAGCCGTCCTACGACTGCAATGACGATTACTTGGATGCCGGTCCCGCCGCACCCGGCGAGTGATCTGGCACGGGCTGCCCTGCGTCCTTCAAAGCCTGATCGAGCGCGGCGCGGACTTCGCCGATCGGTACGGCGCCATCGAGCTTCTGCCCGTTGATAAACATGGTGGGCGTAGCGTTGATCCCGAGATCATCGGCTTCCTTCATCGAGGCCTTTACGGAGGTTTCGTCCTGAGCCTTGATGCAAGCCTGCAATTTTGGTTCATCCAGGTTGTGCTTCTGCCCCTGGGTAAGCGTCATTTTGTCCACAGCGGCGAATCGCGCTCCGGGCGTAGGTTCGCCGCCAACCTCACGCTGATTGGCGTGAATATAGTCGGCGAAGTCCCAATAAGCGTCACCGCTTTGGGCAGCCAGGCAATTGGCATCGATGGCCGCGTGAAAAGCCCAGGGATGAATCTCCGTTAGCGGATAGTCCTTGTAGATGAACGTTACGCGGTCGCCATATTCCTTCAAAATCTCAGGGAACAGCGTCTGGTGCATGCGCGAGCAGAACGGGCACTCGAAGTCGTCAAAATTGACGACCACAACCTTCGCACCCTTGGCGCCACGCATGGGACGGCCTGAGACGTCAATCTTGCTCATCAAGTCGGCAAACGGATCTTTGGTCAAATCAAATTTGACCATTCGCAGCATGGTAGCGCGGTCTTTCGAGAGCAGGAATTTATAGTCGGACTTCTTCGCGTCGCCGCCCTCAATGCTCACGCTCACCGCATCGAAATTCGGCCAATCGCCGCTGGGCGTGATCGGGCCAATAGTGACGTGCACCTCGGGAGGCAGGTTGTAATAGGACCTTACCTGCCGCTCAATTTTCTTGGGCAGGTCGGTATTGGGCGCCACATTGGCAATTCCGTTCGAAGCGAATTGAGCCACGCATCCCAGGCAAATTAACAGAGGAACGAGGAACGAGCGTCGAATTAAAGTCACCGATAAGCGCCTCAGCATCGCTGGTTTAGCCTTGATTATCTCATAGCGCGCGAGAAGGAAATGCGCGTAGACGGGCCTGCGGCGGAGAAAGAGAACCTAACACCACAGCGGACACAGGGGAACACAGAGGAACACCAGAAGTAGCTCTGAGGCTAAACTGCGGGCTTTCTTAACAGGTCGATGGGAAGCAGCGTGTTCATGGAACCGGAGCGGAAGCCTTCGAGATCCAGCGTAACGAACTTGAAGCCCAGCGCCTTGAAGAAGCGGGTGAATTCGGCGGCCATGGCTGGATCGAGAGCCCGGCTTAGCTCCCCCCGGGCGATTTCGATGCGAACAATCTCGCCGTGGTGGCGCACGCGACATTGAACGAATCCCAAACTACGCAGAGCGTCTTCGCCTTGCTCGATGACGCTGAGCGCTTCGCGGGTCACGGGACGACCGTATTCGATGCGCGATGAAAGACAGGCGGAAGCGGGCTTGTCCCAGATTCTCAATCCAGCCTCGCGCGCCAGATCGCGAATGTCCTGCTTGGTGAGTCCCGCAGCCAGCAGAGGTGTGGCGATATTGTGCTGTCTGGCGGCGTTTTGTCCAGGGCGAAAATCTCCCTGATCGTCCAGGTTCACACCGTAGACGATCAAGTCGAAGCCTCGGGCCGCGCGCAGATCTTCCATCGCCGAGAAGAGTTCGTCTTTGCAGTGGAAGCAGCGCTGGCCGTCATTGCGGGCGTATTCGGGACGGTCGAGTTCGGAAGTTGCGATTACTTCGAGGGGAATCCCGCATTCGTTCGCAAACGCAATTGCGTCGGCGAGTTGGGTGCGCGCCAGGCTGGCCGAATCCGCGATCACCGCGAGCATATTGTCGCCGAGGACTTGATGCGCGGCCCATGACAGATAAGCGGAATCTACGCCACCGGAATAGGCCCCCAAAACGCGGCCCGAGGCGGCGAGCAAGCCTTCCAAGACTTGCCGCTTGACCGTGAGACTGTTGGATTCAGCCATTTGCCTATTGTAAATCGAACCTTGACAGGTTCCCCGTTTGAGACAGGCATTGGATTCGCTGAGGGCGCGAAATGTCGCTTAGGGTCAGTACAGCCTTTCCTGCCGCCGGAGATTGCCGAACGATCCGATATTCGCCAACGTGAAAGTGAAGCGAAACAGATTTTCATTGCGCACGTTGGCGATGGCGTAGCGGCGATATTCCACGGTTGCACCGCAACAATCCCAGTTGTACGTCGTTTGCAGCGTGGCAAACTGCAATAGGCCAGTTTCGGCATCGATACCGAAGCTGCTGGCCGCGCTAAGACCTCGCTTGGTCAATTGCCCATAGCCCAGCGCCACGCGAAACTGGTTGAACCTTGTGGTAAGAGCGGGCGTGGTTACTGAAGTCGATCCCGTGGCCGATGCTGAAACCGGTATTTGCAGCAAAGCATCCCCGCCGCCCACGGTGAACGCTCCGAAATGATAATTCGCGAGCAGGGTGCTCGCGTTCACGCGATTGAGTTGAAAGTCGTAATCCATATCCCACTCGGTGTCCGTGCGTTCGCTGGTCTCGACTTTCAGACGGGATACGATAGGCGAAAGGTGGCGCGGCTCCGTGGCAAAAGCAATACCCGTCAGATCGATGGTACTGCTGAATACATTCCGCTGGC
>Ga0209006_10002353_pt1 | contig 17266 bp, 15 predicted proteins | sample JacPin_JW_Ref_O2_FD_188567 | JGI IMG/M metagenome (GOLD analysis project Ga0209006, IMG submission 188567) | Forest soil microbial communities from Algoma, Ontario, Canada - Jack Pine, Ontario site 1_JW_Ref_O2 (SPAdes) (version 2) | ecosystem: Environmental > Terrestrial > Soil > Boreal... | reverse complement strand
CCCGTACGATGCGTCAGCAGATCTCGCAGGGTGACGTTTTGATTGGCAAAAGGATCGCTTAGGCGGAAAAACGGAATGTAAGCATTCACTTTTCCGTCCCATTGCATTTTCCCCTCGTCGACCAGCATGGCCACTGCGGCCGATGTAAATGCTTTCGTACACGAGCCAATATCAAAGAGCGTGTCGGCCGTGACCGGCTGATTGGTGCGGATATCGCGAACGCCAAATCCCTTCATATAAACGACGGCGCCGTCGCGCACGATGGCAACCGATGCGCCCGGCACCTTCCAATCCTTCATCGAGGAACTGATGTATTGATCGAGCGACGACCAATTGGTGCTGTTTTGGGCTTTTGGGGGGATCGCTTGCGGTGCAGGGGCTGGCGCTGCAGTTGCAGGCGCTGCAGCGATCAAGGTCCAAAACGTAACGAGCGGAGCGGCGAGAATACTAAATGTACGCATGGTTTCTCTTGTTATGTATGAAGACAGGTAGGCACTGGTCGACTAGCCTTATCCAGATAGCATGGCGCAACTGCGCCAGAATAATCCTGTATAGGCGATTGTCAATGTTAATTCTCTATACAGGATAAGTTTGGATTAAGCGGCAGGTGCTTGGGGACAGCATCGGATAATGCGCGCCAACCGTGCACCAGCCGTTTTCGTCGCTGAAAACCGCATGAGCGTCGACACGACAATGGTTGTCGCGATCCGACTTCTTACCAGGCGCAACAGCCGCCGGAGCGCCACTATTTGTCTACGAGAAACCTTTCTCCCACTCTCGCTGCAACATTGTCGAAGAACAGTCGTCCGAGCAGGCTGGGCTGTTCATGCCTGAGTTTCGGAAATCCCAGCCGCTCCATTTTTTTGTCTTGAATTCTCCGCTGCTTCTCATCCGATAGAGATTGGGCTAGCTCCTGCTGTTGCTGTTCTTGTATGTTCTTGTGACATAGGACGGCGGCGTAGCCTTCCATTCCTGCGCACGGTTCGATTGGTGGTTGTTGAGCTACAGATCCCGAAGACCACAATATTAGAGCTGCAAATGCTAACACCCTGTCCATATATGCTGGATGATCCGCTCGATCGGTCCGTGATCGGGTTTCCGCCACATTAACTATAGTTAATATTGATCTCGTCACCGTTCGTTATCTCGACAGGGCGGAAAATAGGCATATCTTTACCATCAAATCGCAACTGCTCCTCATTTGGAGATCCACATGAAAATGCACGGCACTCTTGGCTTCAGTCGTCGCGATATTCTCAAGGCGGCCGGTGCGGCAGCCGCCCTTAGCGTCCTGCCGATCACGGCAAACACTGTCAATGCTGCCGACGGCCAGAAGATGAAGATCGGCGTCATCGGGTCGGGGCATGTTGGAAGCGCTCTTGGAGGGGTTTGGGCCAAGGCTGGAAACGAGGTGATGTTCTCCTCCCGTGATCTCGACAACGATAAGAAGCTCGCTGCCGAGGTCGGAGCAAATGCGCACGCGGGCACGCCGCAGGAGGCCGCTGAGTTCGGGCAGGTAATCCTGTTCGCGGTTCCCTATAGCGCTTTTCCCGAGCTTGTAAAGGGCCTCGGCAATTCACTCAAAGGAAAAGTCGTCATCAATGCGAGCAATCCTTTCCCGCAACGCGACGGCGAGATCGCCAATCAAGCGCGCGAAGAAGGCGCCGGACTCTTCGATGCGCACCTGCTGCCGGGCGCACTCGTGGTTCGGGCATTCAACGCCGTACCCGCGGCACGCATGGCCAGTGCGCACGAAGATCCGGGCAAGATCGGCATGCCGATCGCAGGTGACAAGAAGGCCATCGAAACCGTTTCGCGGCTCGTCCGAGAGGCAGGGTTCGAACCGGTCGTCGTCGGCGGCCCCAACATGGGCAAATATTTAATGCCAGGAACGCCACTGGCGGGCGAGCACAAGCCGGACGAAGTACGCCGCATCGCGGCGACACTGACGCCCTAACACGAATTGGACTTTCAACGGGTCGCGCGAAACGCACTCCTCGCCTCAATAGCCCGCTGCCCGGTCCCTTTTAAATCCCATTGCGTGATACTCGTCACGCGAGAACGCCCCATTCCGGCCGATGATGGCCTACTGCAAACTCAACTCTAGGACTTCCGAGAACAGGATGTTCAGTCGCCACTCACCCACAGGCGCAACCCTTGCGCTGGTGCACATACTCGAGGGTTCCCATGCCCTCTAGGAACAGACCTCTCTTCGCGGTCATTGTGCTCATCCAGCTTTTGATCGCCGATCAATGCCTCGGCGGCGTGGAGGATCGCATCAATGAGGCGATGCCCCTTCCCAAATCCCTCGAGTATGCCAAGGGTCAATTGCTGCGCCTCGCTACGGAAGCGGGAGTCCGAGACCAAGTCGAGTCCCAGATCAATTCGAAATTGCGTGTGCGGGCACTCGACTGCGCGCAAGGCTATGCGCCGGCACCATTCACTTCGAAAGAGGAGATCGCTGCGCACTTCGGGGTCAGCGATTGCTTCGAGCGCATAGATGACGCGTTCGCGACGTGGATCGGTTGGAAGCGTGTGGGCATCATGATCAAGATGCCGCCGATCCGACCGATTCCCAAGTCAATGCCGCCCTTTGTCATCGGCTCTGACTATATCCAAGACATCCGGTTCGCCGCGAACGCCGGTGTAGTGCTGCTTTGGACCACTCGCAACCTCGAACTCATCGATCTGAACAACGGGCGACGAGTTTCGCGCCTCGAAGGGCTCGCAGGCGATGTCTTCGGGGATGTTTCACCCAACGGACGCGTGTTTCCCACGTCAGTACCCGGCGGCACCTCGCTGATTGACGTCGAGAGCGGCGAATCGCTCGCCCGCGTTCAATCCATTTTCCCGCGCGACTTTACCTGGCTGGGTCAGGATCGCGCCCTTATCCACCGCGCGGCGTCCATGAGTTCATTCACCATCGAATTCGACTCCGGCGAGGAGCACGCGGTTCGATTCCCGAAAGAAGCAATCGACCAGGCTATCGCGCGGAATTCCCCGCAGAACGAGTTCTTCGCGCTGACCGGGTTGTCGGCCCTTCGTTTTCGGACCGGTGGTGGACATTCCGAGGAGCCACTCACCCTGATTGACCAAAAGCCCTTCAAGATCCAGAACTGGCAGCGAAACGAGGGACAAGTGACCGCAGACGGCCGCTTCTACCTAATCGCGGCACAGGACTTAAATTTCATTTCGACTGACACTTTATCGACGACCACGGTCGCCGTGGCGCCCTTTGAAATCCGAACCGTAGTCCCGCAGCCCAACCCGGATTTGATCTTGCTGATCGGTGAAAATCCGGGCATCGATCAAAATATGGGCATGCGCTATTACGTCTATTCCATCGCCCGGCAGACATTCGCCCAGCCCGAGGCCGCCTACCGAAACCAGGGCCGCATCGTATACCTTGCCAACGTTCACAAACTGGGCTTCGTCAGCCAGAATCGCGTCACCCTCCTCGATGCACTTCCTCTCGAGGAAGCCATGTCACACGAGGATTTTGTCGGCTTGATGAGGCGGGAACAGGAACAGCACCGCGCCGCGACGGCGCAAGAAATCCGCGGCCCGCGCATTACGGGAAGCGGGCCCGTGCGTGTCGAGACGCTGCCCGGCGCGCGGGTGACAATGCTTACCAACGGCGGCAACTGGATCGTGTCGACCACTCCGACGGGCGCTCCTTCCTCCGACACAGGCACCGTCGAAGGCATCGGCATCGCGCAAACCTCCAACTACGTGACGAGATCGGATGGTTCGAAACAGGGCGTCGCCATCGTGCACGTCAAACGCGGCACCGGCGCCCCGATATCGCTGATACTTTCCTCTCATGACGCCGTGCGTTGGATGATCATGATCGAGCGAGGCGCAGTTATCAAATCCATCATGACGGCAGGGCCGAAGGAGGCCGAGGTCGTCGGCATGGGATCCATTCCGGTCACGCATATCACTGACGTCGAGGCGAATCAAACCAATACGGCGGAATACCAAATCCTCGAGGCACAGGTGATACACGCCACCGGTGCGAAAATCCATCGCTTCCAGGGCGCACTCGTCGGTACAGAATTTACCGTCGACGGTCGCTGAACACTCCGGCGACAGAAAGGATCCCCGTCACGGGCCGCCTGGAACTTCGATGCTCGGCACACGGCAGACGGCCCCCAGTGTTTCACCGCCGCAGTAATTTGACGCCAGATTCTTGGCGAGGCAGATTCGAATTTCCCGCAATCGCGCCGGATTGTCCGAGCAAGTCAGAACGATGGCCTGTGCGGGTAACCCATGATCTGCGTTGGTAAAGGCCTTGATGATCTGTCCAAGGTTCAGTGTCTGGCCACCGCCTCCTCCCAAAACCCGCGGTACACGGACGCTGTCAAAGGCCTGTCGCAGCAACGTGAAATATCCCTCCGGCGCTTGCCCGGTGCATGTGCCGTAAACGTTCCATTCACGCTCAACCAGGCGACGCGTCGGCAGCAGATCCTTCAGGCTGTCTACGAGTGAATCACTCAGCACACCGGCGCCGCCGCACCGGGTCGGTGAATTGTAATCCAAAGCCGGCCACAGGCCGTGCACGATGAAGCCATTGCGAGTCGAGCCTCTACACTCATCCGAGTCCGGCGATTCGATACACAGAGTCGGCAACCAATACAGCGACAAAACATAGTAACGGAAACCTGCTCCGGTAATTTCGCGAGGCGCTGACGCGGCGCTTTGCACCGTGGCGAGCAGCAAGACACTAAGGGTACACACCAATCGCATGATTACTCCTTGACCCCCTCCTCGCCGCCCAATCCCGCTTCCCTGGCGAGCCAGCCCGGACTCTCGTGTTCTGGCTCTCGCTCAGTGTTTTCGCGGATGCCGTGTCGCACGTTTTTTCTGTCGCGGTTGCGGTAGGCCAGTGATCGCGAGCATTTCGCAGATCGCGCGCAAGTGCGTATTGGGATCGCCTTGACGGCGTGCCAGGTACAAAGTGGAGTAAGCGCTGATGTCGGTCAGGTGTTTGTAAATCGCGCCCTTCAACTGAATACATTGGATTCCGTCGGGAACGATCGCGACGCCAACGCCGGCGGCAACCAGTCCAATGATCGTTGACGGCTCCAGCACTTCTCTTGCTACGCGCGGCCGAAATCCCGCGTGCGCGCAGATGTCCAGGATCTGCCAGTAAAGGCCGGTACCGGCCTCGCGCGGATACGTTACGAACGGCTCGGCCTTGAGCTGACTCAGTGACAGTGACGGGCGGCGCGCCAGGGGATGATCTTGTTGAATAGCGACGACGAGCGGGGCCCGATACCACTCGCTGATTTCAATTCCAGCGGGAATCCGCACCTCAGGTTTGCGCAAAATGCCCAGATCCAGCGTTCGCTCCAACAGGCCATGCAGTTGCTCGAGCGATGGAACATCATGAAGCGAGAGCACGACATGGGGAAATTGCTGTCGAAACTGCCGGATTGCGATTGGCAGAACGTTAGAAAACATCGCCGAGGCGCTATAGCCCACATTCAGCGTCCCCAATTCACCCGCTTCGGCGCAACGTGCCTCGATCTTCGCGGTTTCGGCCAGCGACAGAATCGAGCGCGCGTGCTGCTGAAATCGCTTGCCGGCCTGCGTAAGGAAAACGTGGCGCTTGTCGCGCTCGAACAATCGAGCTCCGACTTCCTCTTCGAGCGACCGGATCTGAACACTCAACGATGGTTGCGCCACGTGAAGACGCTGAGCCGCACGGTTAAAGCCGCCCTCATCTGCAACCATTACAAAGTATTCGAGCTGGCGTAGCTTCACGGTAGGCAGATTCTATCTTAGTTACCCTGCAGTGTGGTTCCGCTCGCGCGTCGGATACGACACCTTCGAGAATCCAGGGATCACGACGAGCGCTGGTTGATTGTGGTGTTCGCATAACTGATCGATGACAAAGTGGGCTACCGAATTCGACAGCAGCTGAGTGGGGTCTTCCATCACAAAACGAAGACGGGTGATTGCGGTAAGGCGATCATCCGGCGAGCGAAGCCGAGGCATCGCATGTAGCGACTTCGTCGTCGGCTCTATGACAGGGGACTCCTCGATGCTTTTCGCGAATGCGGGATAACCCTCAAACATCGCGCGTGCTAGGTCAGTATTGGCCCGCAATTGCAAGAATACTTCCCTAACTTGTCCCTCTATCTCCGCAACGCGAGTTGGATCGCGCAGGTCGGATAGGGCGAGCGTTGGGCCATGCGGAGTGATCTGCACATTCTCGGTGGATATTCCCTCTTCCGAGGCTCGCCACAGCAGATGGCAATTATTGTTCGTCTGCCAGGTTAGTCCGGCACTCGGCCGGCCCGATTTGCCGCTGAGCAGAACCATGAGTGTGCGCCAGTTGAAGTTCTGTGAACGAAGCCACCGAATCATGCGGTGCGCGATGTCAAGGAAGGTGAGTGTAAAAGTTGCGACCATGACATCATTCAGAGACACCGGAACGGCCGGATTATCGATGGGATCCAGGAAGTTATGCCGCAAATTCTCGAACGTCATCAGGCGTTCGTCCGCCAGGCACATTCTCATGAATTGCGCACTTACCCGGCAGGTGTAATCCACCATGTCCGCGATCTTTGATTCATATCCTCGATAAGCCTCGACGGCGACTTCCTGTTCCCAATAGTGGGTATCGTTGACGGAGCGCACCTGCTCGGCTCTGTCTATCAGCCGCTGCGCGTCCTCGCGCCAATTGGCATAGCCGAGCTCACGCAGGCGGAAAGCCCACGCGATGCAGGGAGCGAGATGAGAAACCGCCGTCAGTTCGACAAAGCCACGCGTCGAATGTCGGAAGCTCTCAACGATCGGTGGGCGGCCGGCCCCAGGAAAGATGATGAAGTCCGCCCCGGTGACGAGCAGTAGCGGATCGCGCTCGGTCAGCCGAACCATGTGTTTAGTCAAATGCTGCCCGGTACTGCCCGGACCCGTGTAGGCGTCGTACAGACTCCGAAAATCTCCGTGCGGAGCGTAAGCCATGATCGTCTCCTCGAAGCCGCTCTTAGTGGCCTGGCATGTATGGAACGCCGGCCAGGCAATTATCCGTTAAAGCGGTAGATGATTGTGTCGGTTCGGAACCGAACATCGGCGCTAAGGCTGTTAGAGACAGCCACGAACTGTTTGCCATCCGCGGAAAATACCGCGGCATCAGTCCCACCGGCGGTGGGGAATTCCTCGACCAGCTGCAGCTTGCCATCGCTCCATTTAAAGACGCGCGACAGCAGATTCGTGCGTGGAGCCGAAGGCTCGCCTTGAATGAAATTGATCTGCAGCAGATACAGGTTTGAGCTTGCCCGTACAACGCAGAACTCGCGACCGCCCGGCCCACCGAGTGTCTGGCAGGGCGCGAAGTCCCTCCCGCCCCAGCGGTACAGGGTTGAGTCGCCTTGGATGTTGGCAAACGCGAGGTAGTGCTCACCGTCCGCGGTGAAATATCGAAAGCAACGGCCGGCCTTCTTGGAGAACGATTGCAACGGATTAAAGGATGCGCCATTCCAGGCGAGCAGAACCGATTCCCCAACATGGTCGGCGTAAGCCAGGAAGCTCTGCCCCGCTATGTCGAACGATTCCCAGTTGTATCCCCACCTGCCTTCAAGCGTTTGAAAATCGTCAAATTGCCGCCCGTTCCATGCGTAGATTCGCGAGCTGCGCGGATTTGTCGCCTCGATATGATCCAGCGTGAGGCCTTGCGCTAAGGCCAGGAAGGCTCGATTGCCGACGCGGAAGAAGTGCCACTGCTTCGCGGCGAAGGCGGCGAAAGTCTGGATGGGTGCCCACGAGCTGCTTGTCCACTTGTAGAGGACCTGGTCAATATTGTAGCGATAGGGTCCGTGGCCCGATCGAACGCCTGCCGTCACCAGGTAGGACTCTTCTGCGAGATTGAAGAACTCGGCGTCCTCGCCGCCGCTGAGCGGCAGCAGTCCATCCTCAACGAAGCAACCCTGTTGCCAGCGATAAATCAGGGCGCCGGTATCGCTATCGCCACCGTTCATATGCGCAGGTGTGCCCGGAACATCCACTGCCAGCTGCGGCACGACCAGGTACTGCGCGCCCGCGAACGTAAAAGGCAGCACCGCCCGCGCGCCGCTGGTCGGTAGGCGTTGATGTTCAATGAGTATCATGCTTGCTTCAATCGTGCATCGATCGTGCTCAACACGCGATCTATTTTTGCCGCAGCAGGCCGACCACTGTGTACGCGCCTGCGGACAGAAGGGTAGGAATTGCTATCAGCATGAACAATAGTTGGACAGAAATGTTCGCCGCGAGCAGCCGCCCGCCTATGATTGGCCCCAAGATGGATCCGAATCGGCCCGCGGCAAACTGCCAGCCCACGCCGGTACTGCGCATGCGCTGGGGATACAGTTGCACGGAGATCGCGGGAGCGTTCTGCTGTCCGCCAATTACCAGCAGACCAATGACACCGAGGCCTGAATACAATGCGCCAACGGAACCGTATAGGTAGCCCAGCAAAGCAACGGCCAGTGAGCCACCGGCGACCATCAGCGTCACCACCTTGAAAACCCCGAATCTCGCCACGAGCAAGGTTGAAGCCAGTGCACCGATGACACCGCCCAAATTCAGCAGCACCCCGCACCAAGCGGCCGTCTGAGGGCTGAAACCCGATTTGGCCGCAATCAACGGCGTCCAGCTGTTCAAAAGGTACGTCACCAATAGCAGGCAAAAGATCGCGAATGAGGCAATGAACGTGGTCCAGAAGCGTCCCTCGGTAAACAAGACCCTGAAGGACCCTCTCCCCAGATTGGGCTGTGGGTCGTCGACTGGCGCATCCGACGCGTAAAGCGTCTCCCGCAGGCATAGCGCGACCGGCACGAGCAGCAGCGTGACCACTCCTGCACCGAGAAACAGATTTCGCCAGCCATAGACGATCAACAGTGCCGTGATCGCGCCGCCGACGACGGCCCCGAGTGGATAACCGATGAACATAAGAGTCACGGCCGCGCTTCGCTGCTGCGACGGGAACAGCTCTGCCACCAGCGGGACGAGCGAGGCGAGCAGTCCCCCCAAAGCCAAACCGGACAGGAAGCGCAGAGCGGTGAAAGCGCCGAACGAATGGGCCTGCGAGCAAAGCAGTGTCGCGACTCCCGCCGTGGCCAGCGAGACGAGCAGAGCGGGCCGGCGGCCCGTGCGGTCCGCGAAGTGCCCCAGAAGCAGACCCCCCACCATCGAGCCAGCCAGGCCCGCGGCGAAGACGGTGCCGAGATTCCCAAAGTTCAAATGAAGGTCTTTTGCGATCAGTGGCGCAACAAATGACACAACAAACAGGTCGTAGCCATCGATCATCACGAGGGCAAACGCGACGCCAAGCAGCGCCCAGGACCTTCGAGACCGATTGACGCCGACTTGAAACGCCGGGTTTGTCGCAACTTCCATCAGAGGAGGCCAAATAGGCGGTTGGGATTCTCGACCAGGATCTGCCGCCGCGCACTCTGCGACGGCGCCCAGCGCTCGAGCAAACTCACCAACTCTCCCGTGTCGCGCTCAGAGTAGGAAATATGGGGCCAGTCAGAGCCCCATACCGCCCTGTCGGGCGCCCGATCGACGATCGCTTTCGCGACAGGCTCCACGAATTCATAGCCTCTGTGTTTGGCGATACGATAGGCGCCGCTGAGCTTAAGGTAGCAGTGACCGCATCCCAGAAGATCGAGCAGCGCGGAAAAATCTGCGGATCGAAGGCCGTCTTCTTCCAGCATGTAGCCCATGTGATCAATCACGAAATCGATTGTCAGCGTTCGAAAAAAATGGATCAAGTCGCGCACGACGTAGCCAGGGGCATAGAATTGCAGATGCCAACCCAAGGGACCAACACGTGCGGCCGTTTCCGCGATATATCGGTGTATCGCCGCCAGGGGCTCACGCGCGCGCTTGAACAGATCGAGCCTAACGGCCCTCACCCCGCACCGATGGAAGCGTTCCAGTTCTGCCTCGCTAATATCAGGCTCGATCATGACGACGCCGCGAGCCAGATCCCCAACCTCGACGAGCGTGTCGAGAAGACAGGAGTTATCGGTGCCGTAGTAGCTTGGCTGAACGAGCACAAATCTTTCAATGCCGAGCAGCGGCATGAGACTGCGATACTGACCGAGTGTTCCATCCGGCAGCGTGTAGTGCGGCTTCTCGACGTGCGGATAGCGTTCGGGTGGCCCGAATATGTGCACATGCATGTCCCAGGCGCCGGAGGGCATCGGAAAAGTCGGCCGAGAGACCGTCTCGAGGGCACGCAATGGCAACGAGAGCAAGGGCTCGTCGCTCATCGAGGTCCCTCATGACTGCGGATAGATCCTTGCGCTTGGCTGCGCCATTCCTGGATTCGCTGACTCCAGTCAGTCGCTCGCTGAGTCAGGCCCGCCGCCAGGACATCGGTATCAATCGCGGCGAATACGAGCGGCGCGGCTCCAGCGTTGAGCAGCTCCACGAATTGAGCGGGATCCGACGAACCCCCGACGACCGCCAGCTTGCCACTGCCGCGCGCAGCGGCGATGACGCGCTTGCAGGCGTCGAGCACATCCGCATGGCGCAGGTGATCGACGTGCCCGAGGTCCACCGACAAATCATTCAATCCGACATGCATGATATCGACGCCGTCGACGGCGGCAATGGCATGCGCGTTACGCACGCCTTCCGCCGATTCGATCAGGATATGAACCGTTGTCGCGAGGTCGGCGCAGCGCATGAGCTCTGCGGCAGACATGCGCCGGTACTGAGCCTGCGGTAACAGGGCCGTCTGGGAACGCTGGCCGCGCGGTGGGAATCGCACCGCGTTGACGACTTTCTGCGCCTCCTCCGCTGTCTCGACACGAGGCACCACGATTCCCGTCGCACCCCCGTCCAACAGCCGGCCGATGACACCATGGTCGCGTTCCGGAACTCGGACCCAGGCTTCCAACCCTAAGTCGGCGGCCGACGCGATAATCTGCACGGCGCAATCAATTGATATGCTGCTGTGCTCCAGATCGACCCACACCAGTCCGAAGCCGGCGGTCTTGGCCATCCGAACGATCTCTGCGGTGCGTGCGTTGCGAATGCCGAGACTGAGCAGGGGCTCGCCTCGTGCCAGTCTCTGCAGCACGGCATTTTTCGAAGGCTGGGCGTCAGGTGGCATCATTCAGGCGATTCAGAAAGTCCACGATCAGGTTCATCACTTTATTGGTCGACCAGAGCAGACCGGATTGCTTATCACCCATGAAGGCCAGATCGCCATGTGCGGCACCGTCCACCACGTAGCGAGCGCTGCGAGCCCCCGCTGCAATCAACGCGTCGTGCAGGATTAGTGTTTGGCTCGGCGAGACCAGTCTGTCCTGATTGCCGTGAAAGATGAGAAAGGGTGGCGCATTGGCCTGAATGTACTTCAGCGGGTTCGCTGCCGTGGTGGCGATGCGGGTGTCAAGCCCGTTCGCATCGGACGCCTTTCCGATGTATTGAACCAATCCTTCGTTAGCGTAGATCGCGTGCTGGGTGACGGCATCAAAATCGGCGGCAATCTTGGAAATGTCGGACGCGCCGAAATCATCGATGACGCCTTGTACATCGCTGCTCTGATTCAGATCGGCTCCCGCGTCAAACGTACTGTTGTGGTTCGTCACGCCGACCATGGCGGCGAGGTAGCCACCGGCGGATTCGCCCCACACGGCGACCGCGGCCGCGTCAATTCCGTATTTGTCGGCGTTTGCACGCAGATATCGGATCGCAGCTTTGATGTCCTCAATGCCGTCGCGATACGTCGCGCCGTCGCGTGTCGTGCGGTACTGCACGCTGGCAACCGCAAACCCAGCCTCAGCGACATAGGTGCGCAGATTCAAGGCGCCTTCCTTGCCCGCCACGACGAATCCGCCGCCTGGAACGTACACCACAACGGTCCGTTTGCGCACGGGCTCGGGAATGAGTATGTCCATCTTGAGGGACGTTGATTTCCCATTTGACAGCTTCGGTGCCGCGTACACGACATCTGTGATGGTCTTAATCGGCGTTTTGCCGCATTGGATCTGATCGTTGCGGTCAGGATGAATGACGATACTGGTGCTCGTGTCGCTGGACGCAATGCTCGCAGCGACAGGCGGCTTGGGAAGTACTCCAATGCGAAAGAGCAACGGCATCAGACCGTGCATGGGCGCGAATTGGGGGCACGCCGCCGGCGCTCGAGGCCCGCCGGATCGCACACCAATAATTACGCCAGCGCCGACTGCGCCGACCACGAGCGCCATGATCACTGTAGTTCTTGCCCTCACCGCGTCGACTCCTGCGTGCTCAATTTGTCACAGATGAAGGTCTCTAGAGCGCCCAAGCCGCAGTCAGCGCTACATTCGGGCGCTGAATTCGATGCCGTAGGTGCGCGGCGGCGCATATTGCGCGAGGCTAGCAAGGAAGTTGCCCGCCGCAGAAGTGTAGACGAGCGCGTTCGTCAGGTTTCGGCACCATAAGCTGACCGTGTAAGGCCCATTGTTCACGTGCCAGTGCAGGCCGGCATTGACGTTGTCATACGCCGGCTGACGCAGCTGGTTGTCTGCCTCGGCGAACCAACCGCTGTTGTGAAGGTATTGCGCATCGAGCGTCCAGTCTCCTATCGATGTCGGTATCAGATAGTTCAGACCGAGATTGGCGGTCCATTCCGGCGTGTAGGGCAATTGATTGCCATCCGCCGAGGCAAAGAAAGGCGTGCTGCCGCCCGGAAACGGAGGATTGGGCACGTTGTATTGCACCGCCGGAGTGGCGGACGTGAATCGAGCGTGGATATAACTCGCACCCAAATCCAGTCTGAGTGCCTGCGTTACTTGCGCCTCGAGGTCGAGATCAGCGCCATACGAGGTGGCCGGCGGACCGTTGTAAAACTGTACTTGGTTGTCGGTGGTCAGCTTGTTCAACTGAATGCCCGTGTAGTCATAATAGAACGCGGCGCCGTTAAGACGCACTTTGTGGTCGAAGAATTCGCTCTTGGCGCCCACTTCATAGGCCTTCAGAATCTCAGGAGCGAAGTTCGCCAGACTCGGTTGAGTTGAATTATAGCCGCCACTCTTAAAGCCTAGATTTTTCGATGCGTATAGCAGTACGCCGTTGTCGAACTTATGATCGATTCCCAGGCGGTAGGTTAGCTGAGAGAACCACGTGGTCGGCGAAGGGGTCACGCTACCCACGTATCCTGGCGTCACTGACAGCGTTTTATCCTCGTCCGTATAGCGCAGACCGAGCGTCAAGTGGCTGCCAGGCAGGAACTCGACGTGCGTCTCGCCAAAACCAGAATAGGAGTTCGTGCCCACTTCCGCGAAGCTGTTCACCTGTTCCTCGTTGTCATGGAAATAGTACAGACCGGCCACCCAAGTGAGCCAAGACACGGAGTAGTTGTCCGGCGACACCAGCTGAAACTCTTGCGAGATCTGCTTGTCATTGACGAGCGCATTCACGGTCGGCAGAGGGATAATCAAAGAAAAGGGCGGAAACGGAACCGGCTGCTGGATGGAGGTAGCGGGTGTCAGAGTGATATCAAATTGGACATCGAAGCTCTGCTGTCGATACGCGCTGATCGAGACCAGCTTGGCCCAATCCATGAGATGATCGAGGCGTACGCTGACTCCTCCCGAGTCCAGACTATCCGACGGATCGAGGAACGTGTTGATGTCATAAGGATGCGGCACGGGAGTCGTCACCGGCGGATATTCCGCGACTGAAGGATAGGTCCCCCTTGGAATGTAATCCGGAGTGGCCGAACTGCCGTAGCGCCGCTCGAAGTCGAAGATCAGATGAACGGTATCGGAGTCAGTGGGTGCCCAGACCCATTTGGAGCGCAGAGCGAGGTCCAGATTAGTTTGGTACACATCAGAGCCTGTGTCGAGATTCCGGCCGTAGCCCTCGCCCTGATGGCTGACGTGCATCGCGACATCGGCAGCTAAACCGGGAAACAATCCGCCCGCAACGTAAGCATTGACCATCGTGGTCTGGAAGTTGCCGTAGCTCACATCGAGGTTGCTACTGAAACTCTCAGTTGGATCGCGCGTCTCGACCAGCAGCGCGCCGCCAGTCGCATTGCGCCCAAAAAGCGTGCCTTGAGGACCTTTTAGCGTCTCAATCTGCTGGATATTGTTGAGCGAGAGCAAGGCAGCGGAAGGCGAAGCAACATAAACGCCGTCGAGATACAGCGAGACGGAATTCTCAACGTTCGGAATCTCCGAACCGACGCCGCGGATGTGCGGGGCCAGTGATCCCTGAGCGGTGGTCATTTGCAGTCCGGGGGTCATGTCTGCGATGGCCGTAATACTGCTCGCCCCCACGCCGGCGAGCTGGCTGCCCGAGACCGTGGAAATCGCGATCGGCACGTTCTGCAAGTTCTCCGTGCGCTTCTGGGCGGTAACTACGATCTCCGTTAGCGTGCCCTGATCCACATTGGCCGCCGAAGACAAATCAGCGGCCGAAGCCGCGCCAGCCCAGGGCCATAGCCCAATGCTGGCCACCAACCCGTACATTCCCTTCATGTCTCCCCCGTTGCTGGTTACTTTCGTAACGCTTAGAGATGCCGCCGCGAAGAGCATCTTGTGGCAATGCCTGACTCGAGCAACCGCGCGAGCCTGATCACCTTGAACTTTGCAACGGCGAGCGTACGGGTTGTGTTATCGCTTCGCCAATACGCATTACCTGCTGCCAATGATAGGAAGTTCATATAACAGAGTTATGTGGGCGCACTGGTGAGTGCGCGCCCTGTGACAAGACCAGAAGAAAAAGATTCCCGTGGCTCGGTCAATTTCTGAACTCCGGTCCGACACACAGTTTTCTAATGTGAATGGATCAGCAGGCGTTGATAGTCTGCTCGCGAACGAAATAGACTGACCACCGGCGCCGCGGAGCGCGAGACTGTTCTCCTATCTGGTATACCCCATGCTTCTTGGGCGAGTGTTTCGTTTCCGCGGATGCCACCTCATTTTAGGGTGATCGCGTCTCCCGATCGCCGAACACTCTAGGCCCCCTGGAACCCTCGCGGCTATTTCCGGGTCATACCTTTAAGGCCAACAACAAGATCTGCTCGATCCATGGATGAACGGCAACGATGGGAGCGATCGCGAATAGTCGCGTTATTGGCAGTCTTGGCGCTGCACGTGGCTGTGCTGACGGGCTTAGTGATCGCTGCAAAGACTCGAATTCGTACAACGGCCGCAGCTCCACCGATCGAGCTGTTGATTTTGCCGCAAAACCCGGCTCCGACCATCCCACCGCCGCCGACCCTGCCGGATCGCCGTAAGAAAGTCCCTGCGACTCCGCTAGCGCCTCAGCCCGATGCGCTTACGGTTGTAACGCCAGATGCCACCTCCGTTGTCGGACCTCCCATCGATTGGTCCCAGGAGGCCCACAATGCAGCGGCGAGCATCGCAAAAGGCGCCCCCGCCCTTAACGACACGAATCCAGCGCTGCAGTCCAACTCACCGTTCGCTGCGCCCCCCGCACATCACAAAGGCGAGCAAATCCCGACCGAAGACGGCAGATGGATCGTGTACGTCACCGATGATTGCTATCAAGTATCGAAGTCCATGACTAGCATTACAAACGCCACCAACAACGGCATGGGCTTGCAAACTTACTGCAACCGGCGTTCCAACAAGCCACGCGGCGATCTGTTCGAACAGCTTCCCGCGTATAAAAAACTTCATCCCGAGAACTAACACTTCGTCTGGTCGAAGCGTTCGGGCGCGACGTCATAGCGCGTCTAGGGATCCCCGTATGCCAATCTGTCCATCATTTCCGCGAATCGGCCCCAGTGAATTCGCTTCGCGGACTGGCGCCTCGCGCCCGCCCAGAAGAGAGATCCGCGTCCGATCTGCAGCTCCCCGAGCTTAAGATCCTTGCGATAGATTTGCAGCGTGAGCGCGGATCGGGCTCTTGCAAGCGTGGTGTTGGCAATCTCGGCCTTAACCTCAAAGGTGTGGCCCGATGATTTGACGACGCGCTTGAGTTTTCTTTTTGCCATGGGTTCACCCCTATATATGATCTCGAATCTACCAACGTGCTCAGCGTAACGTGTACCGCTCAAGGCGCGCATGCAGCGCCTAAAATCGCTTTGTATGTGCAAAGTGCTCTCCGGAATAGCAACAGAACACCACTTCCTCAAGCCCGATGGTTAACGCACTTATGGCGCGGCCCAAAGTGGCCCACTGAAATTTCGCCCGAGTGGCCCTTCAGAGCACCTCCCTTCTCGGAATAATCTGACCCGGTGTCCCGCGGTCGTTAAGCCGCGAGTTCGGGTTAAAAACGTTTTGGAGATGCCAATGAAGCAGATGACTCGGAGCTTGTTCGGCCTGATGTTGATCGCGACGATTTTGATGTTCTCGCCAATTGCGGTCACAGCGCAATCGCCCACTTTGCGTGCAGCGACACCAAGCGAAGCCGCGATGCGGGATGGTCAACACGATTTCGATTTCTCTATTGGCACGTGGAAGACGCACATCACGCGCCTTCAAAAGCCGCTCAGCGGCTCGACGACCTGGATCAAAATGGAAGGGACTAAAACCGAGCGAAAGATCTGGAACGGTCGCGCTCACCTGGAAGAGATCGAGGCGGATGGACCAACAGGCCACATGGAAGGTCTGACCTTGTTTCTCTATAACCCGCAGGCTCACCAATGGAGCCAGACATTTGCCTCCAGTCGGGACGGTACGCTTGGCGCCCCCCTAATCGGCGCATTCAAGAACGGGCGTGGAGAGTTCTTGGGTCAGGACACGTTCAATGACAAAGCCATTCTGGTCCGGGCGATTTGGTCGGACATCACTCAAGATTCGCACAAATTTGAACAAGCTTTCTCGAACGATGGCGGGAAAACCTGGGAGACTAATTTTATCGCGCTGCTGACACGGGAAAATAACGACCATGAATCAGGAGTGGCGCGATGAAATCGTTTGGACGTGTCTTCTTAGGCGCATTTTGCTGCATTTCGTGTGCCTATCCGCTCTTCTCACAGACAGCGCTCGGTGAGCCAGAAGCAGGATCGCAGCCTGTCAACGAAAAGCGCGACGGGCAACACGATTTCGATTTCAATATGGGTACTTGGAAGACGCACGTCTCGCGCCTGCAAAAACCACTGACTGGATCTACTACCTGGGTCGAGTACGACGGCATTTCAGTCGTCCGAGAGGTTTTGGGCGGCCGAGCCAGTCTGTTCGAGCTGACGGCCGACGGTCCCGCAGGTCATCTCGAAGGTGCCGGCTTGCGCCTCTACAATCCCCAATCGCACCAGTGGAGCCTCAATTGGACCAGCGGCAAGAGCGGTGTTCTGGGGGTG
>Ga0209006_10002352_pt1 | contig 17269 bp, 7 predicted proteins | sample JacPin_JW_Ref_O2_FD_188567 | JGI IMG/M metagenome (GOLD analysis project Ga0209006, IMG submission 188567) | Forest soil microbial communities from Algoma, Ontario, Canada - Jack Pine, Ontario site 1_JW_Ref_O2 (SPAdes) (version 2) | ecosystem: Environmental > Terrestrial > Soil > Boreal... | reverse complement strand
GCGAGCTGGTCTGTCCATAGTCGAGAGCCCCAACCACCTTAACGTCGTCAACTTTGTAGTTCTGGCTGGCCAGTAAGGCGGCCGTCGCGAACATGATGGGTATAGCCCGTCGCACATCTTTGAGATGCTGACGTAGCGGAAACGTGACATTGGATTACCAATGATCACATGCAGGTACGCGACTTGAAGGTGGCCCGGCCGACGGCACATCCCGTTGATGCAACTTGGGTCCCTGAACCGCTAAACTAAACGCATGGAAGTACCGGCGCGGGTCTCTGTGTGTCTCCAGTGCCAGAAGAGTAGCCCACCTGGCTCCTCCCACTGCTACTCGTGTGGCGCCGCGCTCGGTTCTGAACACCCCACCGTAATCGCGATGCCCGTGGAATGCCCTCGTTGTCATCACAGCAATTCGGAGGGGGCTAACAGTTGCTCCTCCTGCGGCACCTCGATTAGCTCCGAAAACGAGACGATGCTCCACACGGCCACCAGCTTCAATTGGTCTAAGGGCACCCGAGCCGAATCGCACGGCCTGAACTCAGGAATCTCCCTGGATGTCGGAAGTGTCCTCGCGGATCGTTACGAGATCCTGAAGATGCTGGGCGAAGGGGGCATGGGCGCGGTCTACAAGGCCCGAGACCGAGAGCTGGACCGGCTGGTGGCCGTAAAGGTGGTGAGGAGAGACCTGGCCGGCCATGCGAGCATTCTTCAGCGATTCAAGCAGGAATTGATTCTCGCCCGGAAAATCACCCATCGGAACGTCGTCCGCATCTTCGATCTCGGCGTGGCAGACGGACTCCGCTTCATCACCATGGAGTTCATCGACGGGCAGGACCTGTCGTCGTTGCTCGAAGAGCGCAAGCTCTCACCGGAGGAGACCGTCAGGATTCTCCGTCAGGTTTGCGACGCGCTGGAAGCGGCCCATGCCGAGGGGGTGATTCACCGCGACTTGAAGCCGCAGAATATCATGATCGAGTCCGGCGGCCGGGTGGTGGTGATGGACTTCGGTCTGGCCCGTTCCATGGAAGCCAGCGGTCTGACGCAAGCTGGCGCAATGATGGGCACGCCCGCTTACATGTCCCCGGAGCAAGCCAAAGGAATGCCCGTGGACGAGCGATCGGATATTTTCGCCCTGGGTATTATTTCTTACGAGATGTTGAGCGGCCAACTTCCGTTCAAGGCGGATTCCGCGCTCGCCAGCTTATTAATGCGGACCCAAACTCCCGCTCCGCCGCTCACTCAGATCGACCCAGCGGTACCGCAGCAGCTGAGCGACATAGTCCAAAAGACCTTGGCAACGGATGTCAAGGATCGCTACGAAAGCGTGGCTTTGCTGCGCAAGGATCTAACCGATTGGGAGCAAGGCACCCTCCACAAGGCCATCGTCACGCCGCCCATGGCGATGATGGCGGAATCGAAAACCGGCAAATGGATCGCTGTGGCGGTGGGGGTTGCCGCGATTCTGGCCGCCGGCGCATATGGCGGCTACCGGCTGCTGAACAGGCCGGTCGGCCCGGTGGCCCCTATGACTGTGCTCATCGCCGATTTCAACAACCACACCGGCGACCAGGTTTTCAGCGGCACGCTCGAGTCCACGCTGAAGCTGGCTTTGGAAGGAGCCTCGTTTATCAATGCCTACGATCGTACGAGGATGCCGGATCTGGGCCTGAAGCCAATACAAGGCACACTCGACGACTCGAAGGCTCAACAGATAGCCACCAGCCAAGGTTTAAATGTGGTGGTTTCCGGCTCCATCGACCGGCGGGGGGCCGATTATCAGATCGGTGTGAGAGCCATTCAGGCGCTCACTGGTAAAAGCATCGCTAACGCAGAAGAAACCGCCGCTAGTAAAGACCAGGTCTTGTTCGCAGTGACCAAACTTGGCACCATCGTTCGCAAGGCGCTCGGAGACGTCACGTCGGATTCCGCGCAGAGGTTCTCGATGGAGACGCTTACGGCCGCGTCTCTGGAAGCGGTTCACGAATACGCGACCGCTCTGGACGACCTATCCAGCGGCAAAATGGATGATGCTCTCAAGCACTTTTCGCAGGCCGTGGACCTGGATTCGAACTTTGGTTTGTCCTATCTAGGCATGGCCGCCGCGGAGCATAACCTCGGCCGGCAACAGGATGCCGACAAGTACATCAAACTGGCTTTGAGTCACATCGACCAGATGACCGAGCGCGAACGATTCCGCACCCGAGGTTACTTGTACTATTTGAACGACGACAACCAGAAGTGCGTGGACGAATACAGCACTCTCCTGGTCCGCTATCCGTCCGATACCGGCGCATACAATAACATCGGGGATTGCCTGACGCGTCTGCGCAACATACCGAAAGCCATTGAACAGGTGCAGCATGCGGTAGCCATCCTGCCAAAACGCGCTATTTATCACGGCAACGTTGCACTTTACTCGGCATATGCCAGTGATTATAAAACCGTGGCGAAAGAGGCCGCGGCCACGCTGCAATTGGCTCCCGCTCTGTCGTTTGGGTTCGAGGCCCAGGCGTTCGCCCGCCTATTGCAAGGCGATGTGGATGGCGCCGCGCAGGCTTATCAGAAGATAAAGGCCAGGCCTTCCATGGCCGCCGCCGGATTGGCTGATTTGGCTGTATACGAAGGCCGTTACAGCGATGCGGTAAAACTGTTCGAAAAAGGCGCTGCTGACGATGAAGAGGCTCATAACCCGGATGCGGCCGCCGACAAGTTCTCGGAGCTGGCCTACGTCCAGATTCTACGGGGACAAAAGAGCGCGGCACTGGCAGCGCTTACTAGCGCGCTCGACCACAGCAAAGCGGTGAAAACCAGATTTATGGCTGCACGCAACTATGTGGCGCTCGGAGATACAGCCAAGGCGCAGGAGTTGGCCACGGCGCTCTCTGCGGAGTTCCAGATTGAACCTCAGGCGTACGGAAAATTGATCGAAGGTGAGATCGCCCTAAAGAACGGCAACGGCCGCGCAGCCGTGACATCGTTTACCCAGGCCAAGGACATACTCGACACCTGGATCGGCCGATTCGATCTGGGGATGGCCTATTTGGAGCTCGGAGCTTTTACGGAGGCGGATTCCGAGTTCGACCGGTGTATCAAGCGTCGTGGGGAAGCCTTGGCGCTATTCTTGGATGAAGTTCCTACCTACGGGTATTTCCCGCCGGTCTACTATTACCTGGGGCGTGTGCGGGAAGGGCTGAAGGACCCCGGCTTTGCAGAATCATACAAGAGCTACACAATGATTCGCGGAGCGGCCGGTGAGGACCCGCTGCTAGCCGACGTGCGGCGTCGCGTCCATTAGCAAAGTAAAATCGAAAATGCTTCTAGTAGTACTGTTACTGCTGGTTTTTGTAGCAGTTTTTTCTCGACGTCCTCTCCTTTTCTAACTTGACGACCATTCCGGGCTTCAGCGATACTGATGACGTCTCACAATTATTAGCTAAATTACCCTCTGCCGCTTGTGTGTTCACGCTACCGCTGCACCGGATGCGTGGTGGCTGGTGGGAGCCACAGGAGTGTGCATGCATCGGATGGGTCCTCGCCGCGCTTTTTCAGTCCTTTGGTCTAAATCGGCCCCTGCCATCAGTCTCGGATTTCTCGCACTATTCGTACAAGCGGCGCAAGCCCAGGGCCCACTAAACTACTTCAAGAACTATTTCGTCACCGGCGATTACGTGGTCGGGGGCGTCGGGCTGGCTGGGACCACGGTGACGCCGCTCGCGGGTTCCACGCCAAGCAGTATCTCAGTGAGCAGCAGCATCACGCTCAACAGCGTGCCATGCACCAGCGGGCCCGGGCCCTTTTCAGGCATCGTCCCGTGCACGGCCAATGGAGCAGTTCCGGCCGACGTCATTGCCGCTTTTCTGTATTGGCAGACGAATGAGACCAGCTCTACGCCGTCTTCAGCCTACGGTTCTTTCGACGCTGCGTTCCCCGCTAATCCTTTTGTGGGTCTGGCGCTGGGTAATCCCACAATTGCGGCGTGCGCGGCAACCGGCGGCGGCACCGGCAACGAATACCTGCATAATTATCGCGCCGATGTGCTCAAATATCTCCCCGTCAATAACACTGCCAATGTTCGGGTGGCCAACGGCGCGCAGACCTTTACGCTGGTAAGCGCCTCCACCGGCACGCAATTCGTTGGCGCCACTCTGGTGGTGGTCTATCGTCTGGTAGTTCCAGGAAATCCAAGAATCGCCCCGCTGCGGTCTGTGGTTATTTACGATGGCGCGTTCACCGGCACGGCATCCGCGGGCCTGAACCAAAACTATATCGGTGGCATTTATCAGGCTGCGGCGTCCCCTGCGGCCCACATGACCCAGGTGGTGGGCAACGGGCAAAAGGGCTTCACGGAAACGCTCACTGTGAACGGCGCAATCCCTGCGGGCGTGCCCTCGAATCCTTTCGTGGGTGCGCAGGGCAAAAATTGGGATAATTACACATACAATATCAATCTCGCCGCCAACGCTTCTTCCGTAAACAACACACTGGTCTCATCCAGGGATTGTTTGTCCTGGGCCGCAATCATCGCCAGCACGAACGTGCAGGACTCTGACTTTGACGGTCTTCTCGACATCTGGGAGACATCCGGGCTATCTCTGAATCCCGGCGTCCGGAACGATGGCACCGCCCTGCCACCCGTCCCCGCCACGTTCGGCACATGTGCTGCGCCCAACGCGTCCACTTGCTTGAATTTGCCGGCCATGGGGGCCAGCCCATACGTTCCCGACATTTTTATGCAAATCGATTGGATGCAGGGCACCTATAACGCGCCTCATGTCCATAATCCACAGCTGGCAGCACTGAACATGGTGGGCGCGGCCTTCAAAGCTCACGGGATAAACCTGCATTTTGATGTCGGCGGATCTAGCGCATATCAGACCAAGCCGGCGTCCGCTTATATCATTCCGGCGAACCTTGCCCAGGGCGGAAACGTTGTCGAGGAAACCGGGAATCTCCTCTGTCCCAACTCTGTAACGTCCAACCAGGGGGTGGCTTGCGCGTTTCCTTCTCAATCCAACGAATACTCGGTGCTTGGGTGGAAATCGGGATTTGACGCCATTAAGAACGGGGATTCAGTCCTCGGCCTGCCCCAGCTTTTCGCAACCGACCGAAAAGATGCTTTCCACTACGCACTTTTCGGCCATGCCATCGCGGCCACTACGCCCTTGAGCGCTCCCCTCGCCGGGAGCATCTCGGGCGTGGGCGATCTTCCGGGCGGAGACCTCATGGTGACGCTGGGTTTATGGCGATCGGATAATCCCGCCATCGATCAAATTGGAAGTGAGTTGGAACAAGCCGGCACTCTGATGCACGAGCTGGGACACAACCTGGATCTAAAGCACGGCGGCTGGAACAACACGCCGGTATGCATGCCGAACTATCCCAGCGTAATGAATTACCTGTACCAGGTAAATGGATTGACGGATTCTTCCGGCAACGAGCACATCGATTATTCGTACGGTTTAGATCTGCCGATGTCGGAGGATTTCCTCTCCTCGCTGATCCCCATGGGTATTCAGAATTACGCGGTCAGATATTTTGGTCCGTTCAATAGCGCCACTAACACCGCGGCGCAAGTGTCGCAGGTTGATTGCAACGGCCAGATACTGAGCGGATCATTAGCGGGTGAAGGGGGCTACGTCCTTTTGCAGGGAGCCTCCATTTCCACGCCCGACTGGAGCAATGGTACCGTTCGTCCCCTCGGCTCGCTCATCACGAAAGGCCTGGATATAAACTACGACGGAATCATGGGCCAGACCTTTCTGGATTCGCCCGACTGGCTGAGTCTGAATCTGCAGCAGGTGGGAGCCCGGCCCAATGCCAACGGACTTTCCTTGAATGTCGGCATATCCGATATCGGTATATCCGACATTGGTATTTCGGACATCGGCATTTCGGACATCGGAATATCCGATATAGGCATTTCGGATATTGGCATTTCGGACATCGGCATATCGGATATCGGCACGGCGCAATTGGGCCAAGACGCCTTGGGCGATCAGGATTACGCCACCCTCATCTTGTCGGGCGGAACTCCGATCAGCGGCCTGACGGCAGTTCCCACTACTACTCCGCCCAGCACGGAGGGGACGGGCAACCTGTTGAGCTGGACGCCTCCCAGCGCGGGACAAGTCACCCAGTACAATATCTACCGCTGCAATGCTTCTGGCGGTGCCTGCACACCCGCGCCGCCGGCGATAGCGAGCGTAGCCGGAGGTACCACGGCACCTACCTTTACCGATGCGGTCAACAATTTCGTTGCGGCCGGTACCACCTGCCCACCCGCTCCCGCCACTTGCTACAACACCAACTACACGTATTACGTGACAGCTGTGGTTACGGTTGGATCCCTGACCCATGAGGGCGGGCCTTCTAATACGGCCAGCAGCGAAGTGAACCATCTGTTCGTCATCGCCAACAATCAGACCGTGGCTTACCTCTCGCCTGACCCGACTCCCACGTACACGTTGTACGGCAACGGTGCGACGTCTTTGAGCGGTGTGACGTGCGTCTATACGCCCGCCACTCCCAAGAATGGCGGAACTTATCCCATCACCTGCTCGGGACCTGCCAGCACGGGAACCGCGGGGATCATTGGCGTAACCTATAACGCTCCCTATCTTTCGTATATCCCAGGGATCTTGACCATTACTCCTCGAACCATTACGGTAACGGCGGCGGCCAGCAGCAAAACCTACAACGGCACGACCAATTCTCCGGCGACACCGACCATCACGGCGGGAAGCCTGGCGCCCGGCGACACCATAACCTGGACCGAGACCTACGACAACAAGAACGTCGGCACAAACCACGTGATGACGCCTGTAGGAACCGCGACCGGGACCACTTCGCTGAGTAGCTACACAATTCACTACGTAACCATCAACACCGGCATCATCACCAAGGCTGCGATGACGGTCGCGGCAGCAACCAACACCAAGACTTACGACGGCACCACGAGCGCTGCTGCGATTCCCGCAACACCTGGCCTGCAGCCGGGCGACACAGTCACCAGCTCTGAAACCTACAACACGAGCAACGTCGGTACGGGTCTGACGCTCACCGTTTCGCCCGGCTACACCGTCAACGACGGCAACGGCGGCAACAACTACACCGTCACCACCGCGACCAACTCCACAGGTGTGATCAACGCGGCTCCTCTGACGGGTACGATCCAAAACACTACGCGAGCTTATGGCGCGTCGAACCCGGCGTTCAGCGTCGTGTACGGTGGCTTCGTTGGCGGCCAGACAGCTTCGATCGTCAGCGGAACACTCACGTGTAGCACTACTGCGGTGACCACGAGCCCAGCTTCGCCGCCCACTTACCCGATTAACTGCTCAGGCCAATCGGCGCCCAACTACGCCATTGCTTACGTTGGAAGCCTCACGATAACCACGGCAAGCACCACCACGGCCATCAGCTTGGTGTCCCCATCGCCGGCCACAGCCGGGCAGCCCGTAACCGTAACGGTCACAGTTGCTCCGCAATTTGCAGGCACGCCAACCGGGTCGGTTACCGTCAATTCTTCACCGGCGGGAACGAGCTGCGCTATCACGCCGTTCTCGGGCAGTGGGAGTTGTGCGCTGACCTTTGCCGCATCGGGACCCGAGTCCCTTACCGCCACTTACAACAGCGGTTCTTCGAACTTCAGCGGCAGCAGCACCTCGGCGGCTACACCTTTGACTGTGAATCCCCCCGCGCCAACGCTGACTTCGATCACGGTTGCGCCGTCGCCACATACTTCCTACACCGGGGACACGGTTTTTGTGAACTATGATTGGCCGGGCCAAGGCACTGTCCTAGCCTCCGGCGGAAGCGGACCCGTTACTTCGCAGACACCATTCAATGCAACCCCCAACGGCATCAATGTCGCCGTAAGCAGTACAAGCATTGTCGTAACGCTGTCGAATCCGTTTTCTTTCGCCACAACGCCAGTAAGCTTCGACGGGCTCGTCATCACCGATCCGCTGGCGACTATTACTGGCGTTTCGCTGGCGTCAACCAACATCTCGGGCTACACTGGCTCCGCTTCTCAACTCTACTTTGACGGCAACGATGTGTATATCAATTTCCCGCATCCTGCCTTCGCCTCGCTCCCTGCCGGAGCCACGCTTACGGTCAACGTGACGTTCTCTGGTGCTGCCCCTGCTGCGCCTTATTCGCTTCCGGGTGGAAGCGCCGAGCAGTTCACGGCGATTGGAAACTATTCCAGCGGTCCTTCGCAAAACCTGACTGGTTTGGTAACGTGGGCTGTGCCTTCCGGCACCGCAGCGATCACGTCAGGCGGGATCGTCACCGGCGGGTCGGATGGGAGTAGCACGATTACCGCTACACTAGGCGGGGTCCAAGGTTCGGCGACGATCACCGTCCCGTCGCTGGTATCGATCGCGGTCACACCCTCGTTCCCCTCCATATCCGGGACAAGCACGCAGCAGTTCACCGCTACCGGGACCTACTCGGATTCCAGCACGCAACCCCTGACGGGTTTAGTGACCTGGACGTCTTCGGCGACGGGCGTCGCCAGCATTACCGCCTCGGGCCTCGTAACCGGCGTTACGCCTGGCTCAACAGCGATCTCGGCAGCCCTGGGAGGAGTGACCGGCACGATGCTGCTGACCGTGACTCCGGCCGCTTCCCTTAGCCTGACCGGGTCGCTGCCGAATGGCCAGTTTAATTCGCCCTATTCGACCTACCCTCTGTCTAACTCCGCAAACGGCGGCGTGCCGCCCTACACATTTTCCTTGGGAGCGGGAGCGGTCTTGCCGGGTGGCATGAACTTTGATCCTACCGGATCAACCTGCGGAGCGGCCGGAACCATCTGTGGAACGCCTTCCCAGGCAGGCCAGTGGCAAGTACCGGTCACAGTGACGGATTCTTCCAGCAACTCGCAGTCGGCGACCTTGCCGCTGACCATCAATCTTGCCTCGGGCTATGCGGGCGGAAGCAATTGCTACATGCCCTATCCCGCCACGCCGCTTTATTATTCGGGCGTCACGCAGTTCGGGATAGCAGGCGTGTCCTTGACCTCCACGATAAGCACCGCGTCTTCCCCCGCGTCGTCCAGCATAATCGCTTCCGAAATGGCGGTTATCCAATCCAACGTGTTAACGGGCTGCCTGACTGGTAACATCAGCGGCGCCGTCACCAGCGGTGTCTACACGGTCACGCTCAGCCTCAACGGCGGTGCGACCACGTTCCCCCTGACGATGACGGTGGTTGGGCAGGACACGCAAGACAATGGCCTGGCTAATGTGAACTCTGAAGGCGTTGGCTCGGACGTGCCCCCGAACGGGGTGCAAGAGGGCGTGGTCCCGACCGGGAGTGCTTTCACCTACCTTCCTGGCCAATACGCCTTGGATGGCGGCGGCGGTAGCCAAGATCTCCTATTCGGATTGAGCGGCGCGGCTCCGCAGATCTGCGACGTCGCCACTAACATATATAGCGATGGCCCTCTTACTGCGCCAACGCAGGCTGGACGATACGATATCTTGTTCGATGGCACCCCAAGTTGCCCCGCGGCATTCCCAACGGTTCCCGCGCCGATCGTATTCGAATCGGTGGACGCCATAGGTACCACGGTCTCAAGCCCGTCGGACGGCAGCGGCGCGACCATCACGAACGTTGTACTCAGCGGCTCCGGCGCGTATCAGGCCGCGAGCAACGTCCTGGAGTTCGAGAGCGGCAGCGCGGCCACGATTCCAGTGACGGTGAACTTCAACTACTCGCTCCTGACCACCGGATGCCCCGGTTGCTTCAACCAAATCGCGGTCGGATTGAATAGCGACGCCGGGCCACAAGTATGCGCCTACGACGGTCAGGTGCCGAACCCCCCAGCCACCGGATCCGCATCGATAACGATCAATGTCCCGAACACTCCCGGTAGATACTATATTGGGTATGATCGCGTCTGGGACTACAGCTGTAGTCAAATAACCACCTGGCCGGGGGGGCCGCCTCCGCCCTCGACATACCTCGGCGTGGTCGACGTCTGGCCGCAGTAGGTGTTTCGGTCTTGGGTCTAACGGCGTAAGCGCTCTAACAGCGCTCTCGTACCGTTAGTGCCTTGCTCACGGTTCCCCGCGACGAAAACGAAACTGGAACTGCGGCGATCGTGTCTCCCATAGGGCGTTTACTCTGCAAGATAATCGGTAAGGGCCGTTCTGCGGGCCGAATCTATTTTTGCGCTTGAATTCAGTAGCAGCTTTGGGCAAGTTGTTGAAATGACAGCACGCGACGACATCTTGACGCAAGACATTTTGCTTTTTGAAGCCGGGCCGCATCGCTGCGCGATTCCCTGCAGGCAAGCGCGGGAAATTGTGCCCATGGCCGCGACACTGCAACTGCCCAGGCAGCCGCCGATGCTGCTGGGTTTGTTGAACCTGCGCGGCGCGCTGGTTCCCATTGTCCACCTGCGGCACTTGTTCGGCCTTTCCGCCGCTCCTTTAGAAATGTACACGCCGGTGATCATTGTGGATGTCCAAAATCACGCGATGGGGCTCTGCGTCGACCGGGTTATCGCGGTGGAAAAGGTGGACCAGTCGCAGTGGCAGGCCGTGCCGGCGGATCATTCGCTCAACAATTGCGCCGAAGCTGAGTTGGACTCGGGGGACCAGCGCTGCGTTCTGCTGAATCTGAATAGGGTCTTACTGGCCGAGGAGCGGGCCCGGCTGGAAGAGCTCGCTTCCGAAGGGCGCCGCCGCCTTGCGGAGATTGAGGCATCGCGCCTATGAACGTGGCTGCCCTCCGGGCCGATCCCCAGTACGGCGCAATAAAAGATTACATACTTGGCCACACGGGCTTGTGGTATTACAGCGACAAGGATGAGGACTTCGCAACGCGGCTCTCCCGGCGACTGCAAGTCCGCGCGGCCTCGACTTGCGCTGCTTACTTTCGCCTGTTGACGGACGGCCGTTCGGGCCGCGATGAAATGGATCGCCTGGTGGGCGAACTCACCATCGGCGAAACCTACTTCTTCCGCCAAAAAGAACACTTCGAACTGTTACGCCACAAGATCCTGCCCGATCTGCTCCAGCGCAATCAAGTTTCCCGGATGCTGCGAATCTGGAGCGCGGGCTGCGCCACGGGCGCCGAGCCCTACTCCGTCTCGTTACTTTTGCAGTCCGAGTTCCGCACCGAACTCGCGGGATGGACCGTGTCGATACTAGCGACTGACATCAACGTCGACTTTCTCGCACGTGCGCAAGAAGCTCGTTACGCCGACTGGGCGCTGCGCCAGACGCCCGAAGAGATCAAGAATCGCTGCTTTGTCAAAGAAGGCGCCATCTGGCGGCTGCGCCCGGAATTTCGTAAAGGTGTGACGTTTCAATATCACAACCTGGCCAGTGAAAGCGACCTGGCCAGCTCCGGCCGGATGTTCGATCTGATCCTGTGCAGGAATGTGTTGATTTACTTTTCGCGCGCCCAAACGACCTCGGTGCTGGAGCGCTTTCACGGGTGTCTCGCGCCCGGGGGCTGGTTGTTGGTCGGATACGCGGAGCCCAATATGGAGATGTTCAAAATGTTTGAGACCGTCTCCACCGGCGAAGCAACGGCCTACCGGAAGTCCTCCGAAGAATCATCCAGTGGCAGCTCGCGCCAACCTTTGGCGTGGCCGGAATTGCAGCCGCAGCTGCGTGACGTCGCCTGCATGCCAGTGGAAGCTTTCGCAAGGAGTGCGGTGGGGGAAGCGCCGGCGCAGGAACCGCGTGCCACCTTGGAGGATCTTCGCCTGCTTGCCGACAGCGGACACTGGGGTGCGGCTATCGCACTCGCTCACAAGCTGATTGAGACCGATGGGCTGAATCCGGGCGCCCACTTCACGGCCGCTTTAATTCACGATCATATGGGCGAAGTCGAAAAGACGCGGCAGGCTTTGCGGCGCGCGATCTATCTGGATCGCGGTTTTGCACTTGCTCACTATCATTTAGGAACCTCATTCAAGGGCACGAACGAACAGGAGCAGGCACGGCGCGCCCTTCACAATACATTGGAACTTTTGGCGTCCATGCCGGACGAGCAGCCGTTGCCTCACGGCGACAGCATCACAGCCGGCGAGCTCCGGGCTCTGGCAATCATGCACCTGAACATGGACGGAAATGAGATCGCTCACCGATGAGTAATGGTGCTCGGCTGGATTGGCAAAAGGCCAGACGTCGCCTGGAAGAAGCGCAAAATGCGCTCCAGCACAGCGGCCAACTTTCCGAATCGGAGCTGAATCGCGTGTATCGGGAGCGCGCGGATCGCTTTTCAAAGCCCCTCTCGCATGCCGCACAAGCCGGCTCTGAGAGCATCCTGGTATTTCGCTTCGGAGAGTCGCGATTCGGCGTACCGCTCGCAAGCGTTGCCGAAGTCATCGCGCATCCGAAGATCGCGCCCGTGCCGGGTGCGCCACCGGAAATTGCCGGGTTGATTCAAGTGCGCGGCGACGTCCGTCCGGTTTGGGATCTGCGCCCGACGCTCAACCTTGCGAGCGCTGCCGATTTCGACTGGAATGCCGCTCAAATCATCTTGCTCCGCAGCGGCGCGCATGAAATCGGAATCCTGGTCGATCGCGTGGAGGGCGTGGTCTCCCCGGATCGGCATCCTCAAACGCCGGCATCCACTGCCGGCTTACCGGGCAGTTGGGTGACGGAGGACTTTACGACCGTGTTGAACGCCAAATCGATCTTCGACAGATTTCAGGACCCTAAACCTCTATGAAAATTGGAACGCGAATACTGGTTGGATATGCCGCTGCACTGGTTGTCTTCGTGATTGTCAGCGTCATTGCGTATCGGGCGACGTCCGAGTTGGTGCAAAGCACCAGCGCCGCCGCTCACTCATATCAGGTTCGGCAGAATATGGCGGGAATTCTCGAGGCGCTTACGGATGCCGAAACGGGTCAGCGTGGCTTTCTTCTGACCGGGCGGGAAGAGTATCTCGATCCCTACCGGGCTGGAACGCGCTCTATCGACCGGTACGTCCAGAATTTGCGTTCCTTGACCTCCGACAATCCGAGCCAGCAGTCTCGGCTAGCGACACTACAGCCGGTGATCGCTGACAAACTCGCGGAACTTGCCCAGACCATCGACCTGCGCCGCCAGAATAACGAGGCGGGAGCGCTTCAGATCGTTCTTACGAATCGCGGGAAAAGCTACATGGAAGACATTCGAAGAATCATCGGCGACATGGACAACGAAGAAGTATCGCTGCTTGCCACTCGTACCCAACGGGCCAACGACACGGCGACCTTCGCTTCAGAAGCCATCGTATTTGGAACGGTCATTTCGCTCTTGTTGATTTTCGTCATCGCCGTTGTGATCCAACGATCTATCGTGGGTCCTCTGAACTCGTTCATGGACCTTGCACGGCGCGTGGGCGAAGGCGATTTGACGCAGCAAGCCCGGCTGGAACGCAGAGACGAATTGGGCGAATTGGGAGGTCATCTGGATCGAATGGTCGGCGGGCTAAAAGAGGTCGCGAAGCAAAGCTCGCTGGTGGCTGAGAACTTGAGCGCGGCCACCTCGGAAATCCTGGCCTCAACCCAGCAGCAGGCCGCGGGCACCGCCGAGCAGGCCGCTGCCGTGGCTCAGGCCAACGCTACCATGGGCGAACTCAGCCAGTCTGGCGCCCAGATTTCCGAACGCGCGAAGCAAGTGGCGGCAGCGGCCGAAGCGGTTTCCGGAGCGAGCGCTTCCGGGCTCCAATCCGTCAAGGAAACTAACAAAATCATGGAGGGCATTCGCGAACAAGCCGAGTCAGTGGCGGAGAACGTGATTGCTCTGAGCGAAAAGACGCAGGCCGTGGGCGACATCATTTCCAGCGTGAACGATATCGCTGAACAGTCTCACTTGCTCGCGCTCAACGCGTCCATTCAGGCTGCCGCGGCCGGCGAACATGGACGCACGTTTTCCGTGGTCGCCACTGAGATGAAGAATCTCGCCGCCCAATCTAAGAACGCGACGGTGCAGGTTCGTTCCATCCTGGGCGACATCCAGAAAGGCATCAATACGTCTGTCATGCTGACCGAAGAGGCGGTCAAACGAGCGGATTCCGGTCGTCAGCAATCGCAGGTTGCCGACCGCACTATCCGGCAACTGGCCGAAAACCTGGAAGAGAGCATTCGCGCTTTCCAGCAGATTGTCGCCGGCAGCAGCCAGCAGCAGATCGGTTTCGAACAAGTGACGCAAGCGTTTCGCAACATCGGAATCGCAAGCCAGGAAACCGCAACCAGCACCAAGCAATCCGAGAAGGCTGCCGCAAATCTGAGCGCTCTGGCGCAGCAACTGCGTGGCGTTGTGGGGAGATATCGGGTTTGAGGCCGATTGACCGCTCTTTGATCGAGATCTTTTCGAGCGAACAGGCAGAGCACCTGGGCCGCATCCGCAGTCTGCTTGAAGTGCTTGCCAATTCCAGCGGCAACGTCGATAGCAGCGCAGTCGATGAACTGCAGCGCCGCGCTCATACCCTCAAGGGCGCGGCTCACGCCGTGGGGCTGGAGCCCACTGAGGCCATTGTTCACCGGCTGGAGACGGTTTTCGTTAAATTTCGCTGGGGTGACGCTCCTCTCGCAACGAAAGCGCGGGCGCTGATCGAGCATACTTTGGAAGCCGTCGAAGACATCTTAGCCGCGGCTCTGGCCGAACGGGATCTGCCCGATGTTGCCGATTTGCAGCGGGCCTTAGAGGCGTTCCCCTCGGAGCAGTTTCCATTGGACGCGCCCGCGCCGCTACCAGCCGTCCCAACCCAAGCCGCGACATCCAGCTCCATCGGCTTGCCTCCCAGTGGGGAATCCGATCTGGTGCGCGTGAGCGCTGCTCGCATCGACCAGTTGGTGCAGTCTTCGTCGGAGCTTTTGATTGCGACCGGCTGGAAGGCCGACGCCGAAAGCCTCCTTGCCCGGCACGCCCAGCAGCTGGACGAGTTACGAAAGGACTGGCAGCAATTGCGGCACGGCGCAAGATCCGGTCCGCCGGGAGATGATTCGGCGGAATTGCAGCGCGCCGATGCCTGTCTGAAATATATCGATCGAGAATTAGTCTCGCTGCGCCTTCAGGCGCACGCCGCGGTGGCTGCCTGGGATCTTAGGACGAACGAGATTCGGCGGCGCGCTCAGGATCTTTATGATGACGCCTGCGGTGTTCGCATGACCCCGGCCGAGACGGTCTTTGCAGGATCGGGCTCGCTGGTTCGCGATCTGGCCCACCAGGAAAACAAGCGAGTCGAATTTCGCGCCGAAGGCTTGGATACGCAGGCGGACCGGATGGTGCTTCAGGCCTTGAAGGATCCGGTTCTCCATCTTCTGCGCAACGCGGTTTCGCACGGCGCTGAATCGGAAGCTGAGCGGGCTGCGGCCGGCAAAGGCCCGATGGCCACCGTGCGGATGCGGATCTATGCGCGTGGCGACCGCTTGAATCTAACCGTCGAAGACGACGGCCGGGGGATCAACGAGGGCGCGGTGATTGAAGAAGCCACCCGGCGCGGGCTTATTCCTGGATCGAGCGAAGCGGCCAGCCAGAACGTCGCCAAGCTGCTTCTTCTGCCGGGCCTGTCTACAGCCAGGCAAATCACAAATCTCTCGGGCCGCGGGCTGGGGCTTGCGATCGTTCAGGAGGCCGTCACCCGCTTGCAAGGCGACTTATCGATTCGTGCGGCGCCCGCCGGTGGAACGATGGTCTCCATTACTGTCCCACTCGCCATGTCGACCCAGCGCGTCCTGCTGGTGAATGCCGCGGAGTATTGCTTTGCGATCGCAACGTCTTTCCTCGAACGATTGCTCCGAGTAGATCTTTCAGCCATCCATCTCATTGAAGGCCGCGAGTCGATCATCATCGATTCAGAAGCGATTCCGTTGGTCAGACTGGTTGACCTGCTCAATTTGCCCGTGAAGAACGCAGCCAGCGAGGAAACCAGAAAACTCGATGTCTTCGTCGCCTCGGCGAATGATATGCGTTTTGCCGTTGTTGTGGACGCCCTTCTTGACGAGCGCGACGCCATCATCAAGGATATCGGCCTGCCCGGCTCTAAATCGGGCTTTGCCGCGGGCGCGATTCCACTCGATGACGGCGCGCTCGCCGTGGTCCTGAACGTACCGGAGCTATTCTTACATCGAGATAAAGGCGCTCCATCGAAAACTTTTCTCATCGCGGAACCGAAGAAGAAAACTGCGTCTATTCTTGTGGTGGACGATTCTCTGACAACGCGGTCGCTCGAAAGAAGCATCCTGGAAGCTCATGGATATAAGGTTCGCGTCGCTGTCGACGGGCTGCAGGCGTTGGAACAGATTCACCTCGAAAAGCCAGACCTCGTGATCAGCGATGTGATGATGCCCCGCATGACCGGCTTTGAGCTGCTGGATAAAATCAAAGGCGACGCGTCCATCAAGGATTTGCCCGTGATTCTGGTCACTTCGCTCGAAAGCCCGGAGGAACAGGGGCGCGGGCTGGAATTGGGCGCGGACGCCTACATTGTGAAGAATCGCTTCGACCAGGGTGAACTCCTGCGCATTGTCCGGCAAATCGTATGAGCGCGATTCGGGTTTTGATTGTCGAGGATTCGCCGGTGGTGGGCGAGCACCTCCGCCGCATCATTTCCGCCGATCCTCGCCTGGAAGTAGCGGCCATCGCCACCAGCGGAGAAGATGCAATTGACATGGTGGAACGTCTTAGGCCGGACGTCATCTCGATGGATATTCGTCTGCCCGGCATGCAAGGCTTTGAAGCCACGCAGCGGATTATGGCCGAATGTCCGACGCCCATTGTCGTGGTTTCTGGAATCGACATGGAGGCCATGACCTTGACCATGCGCGCATTGCGCGCCGGGGCGCTCGCCGTAGTGGACAAGCCTGCATCTTCCACGCACGAAGATTATGGCGCATTGGCCGACAAGCTTTGCACGCAACTTGCAATCATGAGCGAAGTTCATGTCGTGCGCCAGCGCTCCATCGCCCCGCGCCCACTGGTCCCGCCTTCCTCTGGCCGCATTGCCAGTACCAGGTATCGCATGCTCGGGATTGCGGCCTCCACCGGAGGGCCAGGCGCGCTCATGCAGGTGTTGTGCGGCCTCGGCTCCGGTTTTCCCTTGCCAATCGCGGTGGTGCAGCACATGACACCCTCTTTCCTGACGGGTTTTGCCGACTGGCTCCAAAGCGTGACCCCGTTTTCGGTCTCTATTGTGGATCGGCCCATGCAGCTTCTTCCGGGCAAAGTCTATCTCGCGCCGCCCAGGGAGTCGCACATGATCGTCAATGACACGATGGGTCTCTGCGAAGACCGGCCGCCCATCGGCGGGCACA
>Ga0209006_10002351_pt1 | contig 17270 bp, 16 predicted proteins | sample JacPin_JW_Ref_O2_FD_188567 | JGI IMG/M metagenome (GOLD analysis project Ga0209006, IMG submission 188567) | Forest soil microbial communities from Algoma, Ontario, Canada - Jack Pine, Ontario site 1_JW_Ref_O2 (SPAdes) (version 2) | ecosystem: Environmental > Terrestrial > Soil > Boreal... | reverse complement strand
GAATGCTTCGGATATCGTGAATCGGAGAAATAATAATCGTGTGACCTTGAGACAAAATGGGAGGCGTAAGTGTTTCCAGATGTTACGTTAGATTACGTTGTTGACAGTGCGACCGCGCTGACCTACCATTCGGTCCACCCCGATCACACGTCCATAAGGTGCGAGCAGACAGACCCTCTCCCTCCGGTTGAACAGATGGGTCGGGGCTTTGGCGCTTGCATAACCTCAACAGTCACATGTGACGCTCACAACCTGAGTGAAGGCGTTGAGTTGAGAGGGTACCTCGCAGCCTTCCCAACAGGATGATCCTGGCACGAGTGAACGTTGAACTGGCTTTGCACGTCTTCTTCCGGCATCTGAGGGGTCGTCAGCACTTGGGCAGGACAGGACCACAGGCAATCGCTGCATCCCCATCCGCTGGAAACATGCGTCCGAACGCGAACGATCCTTCTTGAATCAGGCATTTGAATCCCCCAATCGCGATTCCACAATGCACCAATATGGGGCGAAAAAGTGTTCATAATTGCACACACTGAACAAAAATCGCCACCAAGGAAGAACTCGCCGCAGCGGTTAGCGAGACTTCAAAGGACTGGAAAAAGAATCCAGGAGTTGTACGAAATTGAACATCCTGCCTAACCGTTTTGGGACATTATCTCTAAATCATGCCGAAAGATCTCAGCCTAAAACGTGCACTCACCGTTCGTTGTCCAACTTGTGGTGCTGCCCCAAGGGAGAACTGCGAACTCAGCAGCGGACAGCCGCGCACCGATCCTCACAGGGACCGCCGAGTCATTGCAAAAGTCCCAGTCAAATCCATCGCCAAGACTTCCTGACTCAGTTTCGCTGAATTATGTGTTATGGAGATGCGGCTAAAGATAGGCGCAAGCGGTCGAAGCGCCTCCCAAGCGGCGTCGCCGAAGAGCGATGGAACATGAATCCGGGGGCTCCCGCTGCCAAAGCCCACACGGCCCTGAGGCAGGGCGTAGGGACAATGCAGCGGGAAGCATCCGACACCTACCGCTAAAACTTGTAGGTTACATAGGTATAAACGATCGAAGGCGAACTCCCGTGGGAGTTCTGAGTCAAGAAAGAGCCGGCGAACAAGTGTCCATAGCCTGCCCCGGTATCAACGTTCTTTCTAAGCTGGTACTTGCCCGAAAGGTCGAATTCGTGGCCTACGTCGGTGCTAAGAGCCCCTCCCTTAGGAGCTTTTACCAGAGTGCTGCCGGTCGAACCATAGAGTCCGTCGTATCGGCTGGCGAGATCAATGTTGCGATAATCAACGGCGGTGGTGAGGTGCGAGATCGGCTTGAAATCGATCCCGGTGCGCAGTTGCCGGACGTTCCGCCAACCTAAGAGATCGACAAGGCCGAAGACCCCGTGGTTACTGGGATAGAGCTGATCGAAGGTTCCGACGGTGCCGTCGCCCTTTTTATGGTCTCCGCTGGCGTAGTCGTATTGAGCGGAAACACGAGGCGAGAGAGGCGCCTTGCTGATGGTGTAACCCAACATTGCGTAGCCGCCCCAAGCAGAAATGTTATCGTTCGCATAATAGCCACCCTGTCTGGCGGCTTCCCCTGCGTAATCGAAGCCAAGGGGGAGTTTGCCGATCCATCGCCCACCGTACGTAAACAGGCTTTCGTCTGACTTCGTGCCTTCCTCACTGGTGACAAGCGGCAAGGCTTTCCAAAGCAAATAGGGTTCCAGAGTGGCCTTCGGCACGGAGTGAGAAAGGGAACCATAGAGGCCGTGAAAAGTCAGCCCGCCGTTGTGATTGTCAAAATGGATCGGGTCATTGACCACGACCGAAGAGGTGAAAATGTCGACGTGGTTGTTTGCGGTTCCCAAGGTGAGGCGAATAGCGTCAAACACACGCGGCGCATTCGTCCAGTCACTCACACCGATCAGGCGCTCGGAGCCGAAGCGGAATTCCTGACGGCCGGCGCGAACCCGAATCCAGCTCTTGGGAGTGAGTTGAATATAGGCCTGCCGCAAATCGAAAGTGTCATTGATCGAGGTTGTGACATGGTTCGAGTCGATGCCCAAGGCGTGTGAATCCTGAGCCTGAACGAAGAAACTGAGCGAATCTGACGCGGTCGCGGTCAAGTTGAGACGTAGGCGGCTCAAAAGGAAACCATCGTCCGCACCTCCTACAAATCCGTACGCCGTATGATCTTCCGGCCGGAGGCGGTATTCCCCACTGAAACGCAACCAGCCCGGAAGTTGGGAGTTCACGGTGGTTGCAGGAAAAGCTGAAATCGCGGCATTTGCGGAAGCGTTCGCCGCCTTTGCGCCGCCGTTTGCGGCATTTGCGCTGCTGCTTGGCGCATTCGCGGCGCTGTTTTGGCTCAACAGTTGTGTGGGGTTAGCGAAGAGTAAGACTAAAGTGGCAAAGCTCAAAGACCAATTTCGAACTCGTCTTGCTCCAATGAATGAAGTCGGAGTGAATGCCATGATGAAGTGCTCCATTTGCGGAATCGATTCGACGCCAGTGCTGTTTGTGAGGCTGATTACTCACTGTTAAGTCTAGGAAGTTTCTGGTTCGATCCGCAGTGGTTTACATCACGCATGGTGGTGAGAAACTGCCGTTTAATCGCGGAATTCACGGATTCCGCATCACTTTTTCGATCGGTCTGTGACCTGCCTGCCAGGATGATCTGCGTGCCAACTCTCTTTAGAATCACCAAAAACTATGAAGAATAAGGATGCTTTCCAGTGCACAATGCGGCGGAAGCCGCATGGCAGGTCATCGGGAATCACACTTTTCCCGGTTTGAACCTCTCTTTAAAATGAGAGGGAACGGGGCGAGTTTTACACCTGAGGGTGTTCTCCGCCCAGCGTACTGCTCATCCTGAGGAGGGCTTCCCGAGGTTGCGACTACGAACTGCGATGTTGGCAGGCTTGTTGGGGTGCTGCCGACAATTTGCCAGGTAATCGTCAAGAACAGGGTGGAAACGCGTTGGCTACGTTATGGGCGGATCATCCGAAAACGTCCCAGAAAGGTAATAGCATCTCCAGAACTGGTCAATTCCGTACAGTATAGAAAACGACATCAAGACATACTCGTCAAGTAGAAGGTGGTGGTGTTTGCCGCCGGCTAATGGATAACTACATAACGTCGTGCTGAAGCCGGTGGCCGCCTAGCTCACTCTGCTCCGATCAAGGGAGGCAAAGACTAATGAAGACGAAGACATGGACGGTGATTACCAACACGGGCAAACAGGCAGACCTTGCGTCTGGCCTTGAGAAGAAGGAGGTTCAAAAGCCTCCGCACATCAGCGCCAGAGAGTTTGTTCATTGGCTTGGGCCTGAGAGCCATATTGATGATAATTCTTTGCGATCGCTATTTAAGCTGTAAAAGCCTCTGCCATAGCGCGAACTCCAACGTCTGCACTCCAGATTCCTACCATCAGATAGTCCTGCGGTCGATGATCACGATCCCAAGGGACTGCCATCAGCGGAAGGTCCTTTGAGCCAGCTACCTCTTTCCTAGCCGCATGTCTGCGTGCAAATTTTGACAACCTGACCTGGTGTGCGTGATTAAAATAGTCGCTCACAGCGAGCACACTGGATATGAAACATCGGAAGACTTTCCGCATCTTCGTCGTTTTGGTCTTAGTTCTCGCGGCGGTCGCAGTGCTGTTGACCCGGCGCGGGTTTAAGGCCACGTCTGAGCCATCGAAATTCGAGAAAGTCCTCGCGCGCGGCGTAAGGAATTACGCAATCCCACGCCGTGAACGTAAGGAGAAGAATCCATTACAGGTCACCTCTGAGACCTTGAGAGAGGCTCGTGAACACTTCATCGCGCGATGCTCGATTTGTCACGGCACCGACGGTCGAGGGGTGACGCAAATGGGGCAGAACCTTTATCCACGCGTGCCTGACCTGCTGTCGCCCGAGACGCAAAGCCTCACGGACGGCGAGCTACACTACATCATTGAAAACGGAGTCCAACTGACGGGAATGCCGGCCTGGGGCAATCCGCATCAGGAAACAGAAGACGACGGCTGGAAACTTGTTCTGTTTATCCGCGACCTGCGACCGCTCATCGGGGAAAAGAACTTACAAGGGAGCAAGAACCTAAATGCGGCGCACTATGTCGGTTCGCAGTCCTGCCAGAAGTGTCACGCGGAGATTTACGAGCACTGGCGAAAGACGCCAATGGCCAATGTCGTGCGTGATCCCCGCGAACACCCCGACGCCATCATTCCCAATCTCGCCACGAACTCTATCGCGAAGTTCACGAAGGATGATGTTGCGCTGGTCTATGGCAGCCTGTGGAAGCAACGTTACTTCACGAAGAAGGGGGACGATTACTTCCCCGAACCAGCGCAATGGGATGTGACGCATCGTGTCTGGCGTCCATATTTTGTAGCCAAGGGAACAGACTGGTGGGAGCCGTTTTATCCGCCCGACAATATGCAGCGGCCAACGGGTCCGACCTGCGATGGATGCCATTCCGTGGACTATGACATCCACACGAAACAGGTCACGGAATGGAACGTCGGATGCGAAAAGTGTCACGGACCGGGCAGTGAGCACGTCGAGCGTCCCTCTCGCGGAAACATTCTGAACCCGGCGCACATGGATTACGTGGCGGCGAGCGATACCTGCATCCAGTGTCACTCCCAAGGACGCCCGCTGACAATTCCCATCGAAGGCAAATATTATGACTGGCCCGTGGGATATCGTGTCGGACTGAGGCTCCAGGATTTCTGGAGATTAGAGGACTATACGCTCGGCGCGACTACCTTCACTCATTTCCCCGAAGGCACGGCGCACAAGAATCGGATGCAAGGCAACGACTTCGTCCAAAGCGTCATGTATCGGCGCGGGGTGACATGCTTCAGTTGCCACGACGCGCACGGCACAGACAACTATGCTCAATTGAGCAAACCCGCCGACAAGATATGTCTGGACTGCCACGGTCCCTTGTCGCCCAACGGACCCCGCACTGCCACACTCGAAGAACACACTCACCACAAAGACGGCAGCGCGGGGAGCCAATGCATCGCCTGCCATATGCCACAGATTGAGACGACGATAGCGGACGTGAAAGTCCACGCCCACACGTTCAGGTTTGTAACCCCCGAGATGACCGGCAGGTACGCAATCCCTAACCCCTGCACTTCCTGCCACACGGATAAGTCCGCAGCGTGGGCCACCGAGGCGCTAAGTCATTGGCCTGAGCGTTCTCCGTGGAGGCTTCAATAGTGGCGTTGCAGCAGGTTGGATCTCGAATCGTCCTTCACATTCCGCAGTTTCTTCGAGAGTATGTAGCGTGAAGTTCGCTTAGACGGACGGACCTTGCCAATGGGACCGTCTTGCCACGGCTGCTCTCAGCCTGCTTTTGTTGACCGCGTGCATGAAAACTCCTGGCGCGAGACTGCGGATATGAGTCAACGTTCGCTATCCTTGGGGCCTAATCAGGCTGCAGCAGATGCGATTCTTAGACTCGCTTCGGTTGACCGTCTACAATCTCTGTGATGTTGCCTGTCCACCCGAGAGGAGTTTGCAGGCTCAAAATCGCATTCGTGCAAGCATTATGCAATGGTGCGAAAGTGTTGTTTGCAAGTCATTGTTGAAATAATGCGGAAGCGCATGCGGTCCGGTGATCGTCCCGGTCTTCAAAACCGGCGGGCGGCGGGTCACCCCGTCACCGGTGGGTTCGACCCCCACTCGCTTCCGCCATTTTTCAACCAGTTATAAACGTGCAATTCACCTCGCAAATCAGGTCAGTCTGCGAAGAGCCATCTGAACGACTTTTTGAAAGTCTGTCTTTTCCCTCGTTGAATGACCAGCACCTTGCATTCCCGCAGTGGCAGCCTAATGGACACTTGCGGTGTGAACGTAACGCGTGGGTCGAAACCATCCAACCCGATCAGCCCTCGCCCGAATGTGTGCTGTATGAGACATCTTTCAACTGTCTTTCCGGACATAGTGATGGTTGCCGCGATTCCTGAGCGGACATCCTGAGTTTGGAGACCACATGCAACGTCCACAGCATTACATCGCTTCGTTGTTCATAACCGCTGCGCTTGCGGCACCCGTATTAGTTATGGCCCTGCCCATACCTCAAGAGGCCGGCGTTCAGGTCCGCGTCTACGATAAACGCCACAAGGATTATCACAACTGGGATGAGAACGAAAATCGCGCCTGGGGCCGGTACCTTACGGAAAACCACCGGGATGCTCACGAGTACGCAAAATCAAACAAGAGAGAACAGCAGCAATATTGGAACTGGCGCCATGAGCATCCTGATCAGTCAGAGCATCGATAGAGGAACCAGCGAAGACATCCCTATGCACCCCGCCCTTAGCATTCTGGGCGGGGCGGCGTCGCTGCTTTTTGTTTCGTAAATTGCAACTCGTTGGGTCGTCGAGATAGGTCTTAGGCTTACAGCTTCTTCCAGTCCGTTAGCGCGGTCAATTCGTCCAGGATGGCCTGCAATCTTTCGAGTCTCCGTTCATGGTCAGCCGCGCCCGGCACCCTATTTTTACTCAGCATGTACTCTCGGCTAGCTTCGCTGATCTGGGCAATTTCGTCGCGAATCTTTTGGATTCGATCTTTCACGGGATCTTGCATCAGCTCAGATTATCAAACCGCTAAGTTTGCCACTGCACTTTTTCGGGCGGGCATGGCCCACTCGTGCCTTGCTGTTGAATTTCGGCCTCGAGGACACCGCGCTCAGAGTGAACTTCCCAAGCTTTCGTTTGAAATGCTAGCGGCGCTTAAGGGCCTCCAGTTCTTCCAGAGTGCGCGGCCAGTCCGAGCCTAGTAGCCGCGACAAGCCTCGATCTGCCAGAACCTTGCCTCCGGTCTGGCATCCAGCGCAGTAGTTCGTTTCTTTATCGGCATAGCGAATCCGCTGCACCGCGTCCCCGCATCTGGGGCAGGGCTCTCCATAGCGACCATGAACCGCCATTCCTTTACGAAAAGCAGTAACCTTTTCCGGGAAGGCGATCTTTGCCTCGTCCCCGAGCCGCTCGATCCAGAAGGCAAGCGTTTGCCGAGTTGCATCGAACAGTCGTGCCCATTCCTCTGCCTTCAATTTCTTTGTGAGAGCGATGGGCGAGAGTTGTGCAGTATGCAGGATCTCATCCGAATAAGCATTGCCAATCCCGCTCAGCAGGCGGGGATCGGTAAGCGCCCGTTTGAGCGTGTGATTTTCAGCTGTGAGTGTCGCCCGGAAAAAGTCCAGATCGCTGGTGAATACATCGATTCCACCCGCATCGAGAGAATGCAGGCTCTCCTTGCCACTCAACAGATGCAGAGATGCGCGGTGCTTCGTTCCCGCTTCGGTGAGAACCAGGGAGCCGGCCGGAAAATCGAAGGCCGCCAAGCTCTGGCGACCCACTAATTTTGCTTCAGGCGGCCGCCAGTGCAACCGGCCTGCAATCATCAAGTGAAGCGCGAGCCAGAGGTCGCCGTCCAGTCCGATGACGATGCGCTTGCCGACTCGGCGCAATTCGCGGACAACACGGCCTTCCACGCTCGAAAGAGGCGGCTGCGCAGTCCGCAACAGAAAAGCGCTGGCCAGCCTTATCTTTAACAGGGGCTGGCCGACGATACGCGGTTCGAGGGCCTTCAAGTAGGCGGAGATATCTGGCAATTCCGGCATCTGTATTAGATTGCACGTCGGGCCAGACGTTTTGCAATGCCGGCGCGACTTTGTAAGACAGCGGAGTTTGTCCCCGAAAACCTTAGTGAGCGTCACAAACCATGTAGCCTACTGAAGTAGTAGACTTACTTTCTCCGTATTGGAAACTAAGAAAGACACGGTGAGTTATGAAAATCGCAAAAGACGTTATCGAACTGATCGGACACACGCCCCTGGTGCGTTTGAACAAGGTTACAGAGGGTTGCGTCGCAGAGGTTGTAGCCAAGCTGGAGAGCCAGAATCCGGTGGGCAGCGTGAAAGACCGAATCGGCGCAAGCATGATCGGGGAAGCGGAACGCGCTGGGAAAATACATCCCGGTAAGACCGTGCTGATCGAACCGACAAGCGGCAACACCGGCATTGGGCTGGCCTTCGTAGCGGCTGTGAAAGGCTACAAGCTTATTTTGACGATGCCGGAAACCATGAGCCTGGAACGGCGCGTCCTGCTCCTGGCCTTTGGAGCGGAACTCGTGCTCACTCCCGGCCCGCGCGGGATGAAAGGCGCAATCCTCAAAGCCGAAGAATTACTAGCGAAGACGCCGAACAGCTATATGTTGCAGCAGTTCGATAATCCTGCAAATCCTAAAATTCACTTCGAAACCACCGGCCCCGAAATCTGGGATGACACCGACGGTCGCGTAGACATTTTGGTTTCTGGAATTGGTACCGGCGGCACGATTACCGGAGTCAGCGAATTTATCAAGCCGAAGAAACCGTCGTTCAAAGCCGTTGCCGTGGAGCCCGCGGAAAGCCCTGTGCTTTCTGGCGGCAAGCCCGGGCCCCATAAAATTCAGGGCATCGGCGCCGGTTTCGTCCCCCGCATCCTGCGCACTGACTTGATTGACGAAATCATTTCGGTTAGCAATGACGAAGCCATTCGCATGGCGCGAAGGCTTCCCCTGGAGGAAGGATTGTTTGTCGGAATTTCCTCGGGCGCGGCGGTAACGGCCGCTCTGCAGGTGGCGCGACGGGCGGAGAATAAGGGCAAGCTGATCGTGGTCGTACTGCCGTCGTTTGGGGAGCGTTACTTGAGCACCGTTCTTTTCGAAGAATTACGCGGCCGCGCGCAACAGATTCCCACGGCTGTACTTCCGGACTGACCGGACGTTCATATCCCGTTCGTAACGCGGATGAAAGAGCCTTTGCGCATAGCATTGCCGAAGAGGGCTTTGCTATGCGCAAACGAACTTGGTTGGTGCTTCTTGCGGCCACGATTTCACTGGTTGCCGCGGGCGCATTCTGTCAGGACGCGCCATCGCTCGGCGACGTTGCCCGCCAGGCGCGCCAGAAGAAGGATCAAGCGAAATCCGCTCCCAGCAATGATCCCAAGGCGGCCAAAGTAATCACGAACGAAGAGATTCCGGAAAGCACGCAGGCCACCCCATCGGCTGGGAGCGGTAATGAACATTCGCCCGCGGTGGCGCGCGAATTCAAGCAGTCGCCGGAACAATGGAAGTCGCAGATTCTGACTGAGAAAAATCAGATAGCTTCGCTGCAAGGGCATATACAGCAACTCAACGACTCGATTCGTTTTGCTCCCGCCAATTGTGTATCCAATTGCGTGGCTTGGAATGAGCACCAAAGGCAAAAGCAGGAGCAGGCCGATCGGATGCAGGCTCAATTGGACGATGAGAAGAAGCATTTAGAGGAAATGCAGGATACTGCCCGAAAGCAAGGATACGGCAGTTCGGTCTACGATCCGTAAAAGCCAGGCATTCATGAAAAAACACTGCCGCCGCTGACGATTGTCAGCTGCGGCATTTTTCTTAGGAACCAGCGCAACGCTGCTAGCGTCCTTTTTTTGCCGAGTTTGGGTTCTGATATTTCAATACCGTCGACAGGTCGATACCGCGAATGATGCCAGCGGAATGGTAGAACAATCCCCAGGAGTCGATCGTGGAATTGTCAGGGAAGATGCAGGCCTCGAGCACCACGTCAATGGTGTTGAGTTCCACCCAGCCACCGCCGGCAGCGGTGATGCCTCCGAACAAATCCGATCCGCCAAGCTGCGAGCAATAAAGGGACGCCGGGTTACCCTCTCCTTGCCCGTTCCAGGCGATCTGCGAATAGTAAGCCAAGGCAGCCAGACTGGGCTTGGTCGTGGTGAGGGTTGCGAGTGAAACGTGGATGCGCGAACCATCCGCGGCTAGAGTGTATTGGCAGAATCCCTGGCGCCCTGCCAATTGCAGCCAGTTCTGTTCGGCGTTGTTGGTCCCATAAACTGGAGAGCGGGTTTCCGGCGTTCCACCGGTGCTGACGCAATAATCTTGCGAAGATGGGACGGCGGAGTTGCTTTTGGTCCCGGCAGTTTGCGCCGTGGCGCTGAAAATCCCACCGCAACAAAATAAAATCAACGCAATCGAAATCTTTTGACTCGTGTGCATAGGCCTCTCCTGGGGTTAGCTTCACCACGCTTACTGAAAGCCGCGAAAGTCTACCATGCAGACTGGATTGCCACCAGCGATTTCACAAAGTTTAATCGGGCAAAACCCTTGGCCGGTGCGCCTTCCCACGAGACAACCAGACCACCAGTCACATTGATCCAAACAATTTTCTCGTATTACGCGCGTGTCTTTTCATCTTTCGCCTTTATTCAAAACGCCAGTCGTGCGAAATTAGTCAGATGGCAATCGCTGTTCGTCCTTCGAAGATTCACTCAGTAGGGGTGTTCACCAATGCACCCGTTCGCAAAGGCACCCGGGTAGTCGAGTATGTGGGGCCGCGCCTCACCGCGGAAGAGGCCAACCGGCTGTACGATGGTGCGCCTCGCACCTATCTTTACGGGTTGGGAGACGGAAAGGTCATTATTGACGGTGAGGGCATGGGCGCCTACCTGAACCATTCCTGCGATCCGAACTGCGAGGTAGATGAAATCAAGGACCGGGTTTGGATTGTTGCCATTCGCGATATTGCCGCCGGTGAGGAACTGGTATGGGATTACAACCTCTATGATGACGATGATCCCGCGCCGTGCCACTGCGGTTCATCCAAGTGCCGCGGTACCATGTACTCGCGGGAGTGGATGGCCAAGCTGCGCCGCAAGGCGCGCAGGAAGGCCGAAAAACGAGCAGCGGCCCGACTGGCGAAAAAATCCGAAAGCAGTCAGACCAAGAGGCCTTCTTACAAGGGCGCGGCTCCCTCGACGCCCAGGCACTCGGCAGCGTAAACCGCCCGTCAATCTGCCTTCGCCGGCTTGTTTCCTCTTTCGCGCCAACCTTCAATAATCAGATACAGAACGGGAATGAAAAAAAGATTCAGCACGGTCGACATAATCATTCCACCGAATACCGTTGTGCCTACGGAATGACGTCCGTTCTCACCCGCGCCGGTGGCCAGCACCAGGGGCACGACGCCGAGAATGAACGCCAGAGAAGTCATCAGAATGGGGCGCAGGCGAATGGAGGCGGATTGAATGGCGGCCTCGAGAAGCGGCATTCCTCGTTCGCGTAACTGCTCGGCAAACTCCACAATCAGAATCGCGTTCTTGCTGGAGAGGCCAACCAGCATCACCAGTCCAACCTGGCAAAAAACGTCATTCTGCAAGCCGCGTATCCACTGCGCGCCCAGTGCACCCAGCAGTGCCATGGGCACGGCCAGCAGTACGATGAAGGGCAGAACAAAACTTTCATATTGCGCCGAGAGCGTGAGATAAACGACCAGCGTGCCGAGTCCAAACAAAATGAGCGAAGTGCCCCCCGCCTGCAATTCTTCCAGCGAGAGTCCTGTCCAGCTATAAGAAAATCCCTGCGGCATTTTGCTGGCAAGCTCTTCCATTGCGGCAATCGCCTGGCCGGAGCTGTAACCAGGCGCGGCGGAGCCATCGATTTCGGCTGAGCGAAACAGGTTGTAATGGCTGATTACCTGCGGCGTAGTGGTTTGCGAAATGGTAATCAAGTTGTCGAGTGGAACCATGGCTCCGCTATCGGATCGCACATAGAACTGTTTCATGTCCTGCGCTTCGGAACGGAACTGCTTGTCGGCCTGCACGTAGACGCGATAAGAACGGTTGTTGAAGTCGAAATCGTTGACATAGGACGAGCCCATGTATACGCCCAGCGTGTCCGTAATTTGCGACAGAGGAACGTGCAGGCTTTTCGCCTTCTCGCGGTCGATGGTCACCAGGTATTGCGGATCATTGGCGGTGAAAGGTGTGTACAGGCCAACCAGATCCTTACGAGCGCCTGCCTGTTGGATGATCTGGTGCGTCACGTTGGAGAGTTCCTCCAGGGTGTGCGAGGCCTGATCCTGCACCACGAACTGGAATCCGCCGAAGGCGCCAAGGCCGTTGATTGCCGGGGGAAGCGTGGCAAAGGCGATTGCTCCCGAAATCGCAAACAGTCGCGGCCGAACGCGGTTCAGGATAGCGCTCGCTGTGTGCTCTTCGCCTTTCCGCTGTGAGTATGGCTTCAGAGGAACGAAGATGATTCCCTGATTCGGTGCGCTGCCGGCAAAACTGAAGCCGGCCACCGAAAATGTTCCCTCTGCCTCTGATACGTCGGCCAGCAGATCTGAGACCTGCTTGCCGATCGCTTTCGTATATTCCAGCGAGGCTCCCGAGGGAGCCTGGATGACGATGATGAAATATCCCTGATCTTCGTCGGGGACAAAACCCTTGGGCACATGCTGCAGCACCAGATAAGTCGCACCCAGACCAGCCAGGAACAGCACCACCATCGCCAGCCTGTATTTCAGAATGTGGTGCAGCAAGGCCTGGTACCCGCGGGTAACCGCCAGGACGCCGTCGTCAAACTTTTGGAGCCACCACCATTTTTTCCGGTGGCCGCCGCGAAGAAAAATTGCCGCCAGCGCGGGAGCCAGAGTTAGAGCGTTAAAGGCGGAGATGGCAATGGAAAATGCGATGGTCAACGCAAATTGGCGAAACAGAATGCCGGTCGTTCCGGGAAAGAACGCCACCGGCACAAACACCGCGACCAGCACCAAGGAGGTCGCGATGACGGCGCTGGTAATCTCGGCAGTGGCCGCCGCCGCCGCTTTGTGCGAGTCGTGTTCGCCAGCGGCGATATGGCGCTCAATATTTTCGATGACAACGATCGCATCATCGACAACCAGTCCGGTGGCCAGGGTAATGCCGAACAGCGTCAGCGTGTTGATCGAAAAGCCGAGTAATTTCACAAAGACGAAAGTGCCGATGAGCGAAACCGGAGTGGCGATGAAGTGGATCATCGTCGTCCTCCAGTCGCCGAGAAAGAGAAAAATGACCAGGATGACCAGCAAGATCGCCGAACCCACTGTGTACACCACATCGCGAATCGATTCGCCCACGGCGTCGGTGGTGTCGAAGGCGAGCTTGTAGTGCATTCCTGGCGGGAAGTTTTTCGCGAGCCGGTCCAGTTCGGCGATGGCTCGCTTATCCACATCGAGCGCGTTCGCCGTGGAGAGCTGCGTAACTCCGAGACCGACCGCATCCCGCCCGTCAAATTGCAGGTCGTTGCTGTAATCTTCCGCGCCTAGCTCGGCCCGCCCCACATCTCGCAGTCGGACCAGTGTTCCATCCGCGTTTGTCTTAAGAATGATGTTGTCAAACTGGTTCGCTTCGCTGAGCCGTCCGACCGCGCGCACGCTGATCTGATACTGCTGTCCTTCCTTTGCAGGTTGCTGGCCCACCTGCCCGGCGCCTACTTCCACATTTTGTTCGGAGAGTGCATTCACCACGTCGGGTGCCGTCAGTCCGCGCCCTGCCATGCGCACGGGATCCAGCCACAACCGCATGGAATACTTGCGTTCGCCGAAAATCTGCACGTCAGCCACACCCGGAATGCGCTTGAGCGCATCCCTGACATAAATGTCCAGATAGTTGCTCATGAACAGCGTGGAGTATTTGCCGTTGTCGGCAGTGACCGCAGCACCAAAGACGAAGTTCTGCGAACTCTTGGCGGTCGTGATACCGATGGCCTTCACCGCCGCGGGCAGACGTCCCTGCGCCGTGTTGACCCGGTTCTGGATGTCAACCGTGGCCAGGTCCGGATCGCGATTCAGGTCGAATGTAGCGGTGATGCCGCTCGAGCCATCGTTGCCGCTGGTGGAGGTCATGTACTTCATTCCCTCCGCACCATTGATCTGCTGCTCCAGCGGGATGGTGACGGCGCTCTCCACGGTTTGAGCGCTGGCACCGATGTAGGCGCTGGAGACGCTCACCTGTGGTGGCGCCAGGTTGGGAAACTGCGAGATCGGCAAGGTGGGAATGACAGCGGTGCCTGCCAGAATAATCAGCAGCGCACAGACTGAGGCGAACACCGGACGGCGTATGAAAAAATCCGCAGACATAGAAATCGCAAATGAATCGAAGCAGAAAATCTATCGCACTTGTTCGGAAAACGTAACGCAACAGCGTCCGGCGCTTGGCCCGACGCCACCGCAATTGTCGCAGCACCGGCAGCTCTCAGCCGTTTCAGCCGAAAGCCGGAGCCCAATTTTCAACCTTGCGGAATCACCGGCATTCCATCCAGCAGAAACTGCGTTCCGGAGACAATCACCTTGTCGCCCGGTTTGATGCCCTCCTCCACTTCGTAATTGTTGCCCACGATTTGCCCGATTTTCAGAGGCTTCTGCCGGGCAACATACGACCCTGCATTTTGCGGCTCGGCCACGAAGGCAAAGTATTGCCCCGCAAGACGCGATACGGCGAGCACCGGAACTTCTGGATTTTGATGTGTGCCCCACACGATGCGGGCGCGAATGAACTGCGATTGCCGTAATGCCTCATTGCTGTTAGAAACCTGCGCTTTCACCAGCACAGTCTGCGTTGTGCTATCCACCTCCGGGGAAATGAAGGTAATGCGGCTCTTCGCCAGAACCTTGTCGTTGCTGTCGAGCACTTGCACCGGCAAGTTCAACTTCAGCTGCGAGGAGCGCTCGATTGGCACATAGACGTATATTTCCAGGCTCCCCGGCTTATCGACGGTGGTAAGGGTCGTAGCTGTAGTCACGCGGTCGCCCACGCGCACCGGGATGTCTCCGACAATTCCATCCCAGGGCGATACCACTTTGTAATAGTGGAGTTGAACTTGCTGCTCGCTGACCTGTGCATCCAAAGATTCCATTTGCGCCTGAGCGGCATCCAGCGTCGACTTCGCCTGATCCAGATCCTGCTTGCTGATTACCCCTGCGGAAAATAATCCCTCCGCGCGCTGGTACTGCTGCTTCGCCAGATTCAGCGTGGCCTGCTGCGCCGCTCGGGAGCTCTCCTGGCTCTTGACCGTGGCTGCCTGCTTGAGCGGATCGATCTCGATCAAAGCCGTGCCGGTGCTCACGGACTCGCCAGAATGGACCAGAATCTTTGTGACCTGACCCTCGACCTGCGGCATGATAACCGCGGATGCTCGCGATTTCATCGTCGCGACATAATCCGTGGCATCATCGATCGCCGTCGCGCGAGCCTCTTGCACCTTTACCGGCATCGCCTGGGGACCGTTCGCGTGGGCGCTCTGTGCGGCGTTCCCCGAGCAAGCCACGCTTGCCGCAATCGCACCGAGCAGAAGGCTGAGAACCAAAAGTAGCTTTGCTTGCATAGAAATTCGAACGAACTATTGTCTGTACCACTTTACTAGGATTTCGCTTACTCCGCAGCCTCGCTGATCAGACGGTACTGCCGCCTGAAGGTGATCGGCCAAGCACAAAAATCTCGTACCCAATTTCGATGTAGTTAAGTCTTCGAGACGAGCTGCAGCGGTTCGCCTTCGATGCTTACCTTCATCCACCGTTCACTCTGCTACATTGTTGGCCTATGAAACCGAATTCCGTTCGGACTGCCCGCAGCTTCGCCAGCGACAACAACGCCGGGGTGCACCCCGAGATTCTCGCGGCCATTGCTCGCGCCAACGAGGGACATGTAGTGGCTTACGGTGCCGATCCCTATACCAGCACAGCGATTAAGAAGTTTGAAGAGCATTTTGGAGAGGACATTGCAGTTTTCTTCACCTTCAACGGCACGGGGGCGAATGTGCTCGGTCTGCAGGCTCTCACGCGTTCATTCCAATCCGTGCTATGTAGCGACTACGCCCACATCTACACAGACGAATGCGGAGCCCCGGAGAAGCACACCGGTTGCAAGCTGATTCCATTGCCTCACCAGGACGGCAAGATTAGCCTGGATTCCGTTCGTCACGCCTATCACGGCATCGGCGATGAACATCATTCGCAGCCGCGGGTCGTTTCTATCACACAATCCACCGAAATGGGGACGGTCTACCGTCCAGAAGAGATTCAGGCCCTTGCTAAGTTCGCTCACGAGCACGACATGTTCCTGCACATGGATGGCGCCCGCATCTCGAACGCCGCCGCGTGCCTGGGCCAGAATCTTCGACAGGCCACGCGGGAGTTAGGGGTCGACGTGCTCTCCTTCGGCGGCACCAAGAACGGCATCCTGGGCGGCGAAGCCGTCGTCTTTTTCCAGCCGAAGCTGAGCCAGGACTTTCTCTACCTGCGCAAGCAAAGCATGCAGTTGTCATCGAAGATGCGCTTCATTGCCGCTCAGTTTGAAGCGCTGCTGACAAATGACCTCTGGCAGCGCAGCGCCGAACATGCCAACCGCATGGCTCGCCTGCTCGAAAAAGAGGTCAGCCGCATTCCCGGCGTGAAAGTGGTTTGGAAGGTGGAAGCCAACGGCGTCTTCGCCCAGATCCCGCGCCACTCCATTGAAAAGATCAAGCAGCATTACTTTTTTTATATGTGGATGGAGGAGGAATCCATCGTGCGCTGGATGTGCTCTTTCGATACTACGGAAGAAGATATTCGAAACTTTGTTGAGGTTGTCACCGAGGCCGTGAAGGGGTGACGGAAGGTGCTCGATGTCGCGCTTAGCGATTGCTTTTTGCCCGCTTTTTGACTAAATTGGCCCATCCCCCAATTCAGTGTGAATTCAGCCGAATCGCTTGAGCCAGGAGTCGTGGATGAGCCGGTCATGGTTTAGCATCGTCGCCCTTGTCGCAACCGCCAGCCTCTTCTTGAGCCTTTCCAGCTGCGGATTCAACCAGCATCTGGTGTCGATTCAGGTGGTTCCTCCGGGCGCGACATTTAATTCCGTAGGATCGAGTATTGTCTTCAAGGCGATGGGCACCTATGACCATCCGCCAGAAACTAAAGACATTACCAATCTCGTCACGTGGTCAGTCGACTCTCAGAATCTGGTGACGATCACTGACACCAGCTTGGTGACCGCCGTCAGCATCTGCGGAAGTGGAAATCTGTATGCAAGCTATTACGACAGCCCAAACCAAGTCACCGGTTCCGCGTTCCTTACCGGCGGAGGAGCCGGCACCGCTGCCTGCAATCAAGCAATTCTAACTGTCGACGTCGTGGGATCAGGTAGTGTGGTTGATTCTACGCAGGTAATCAAGTGCCCTGGAACCTGTTCTTCTGACTATGCACTTGGCAGCACGATTGGACTAACGGCTACGCCGGGAGCGGGGGCGTCGCAAGTCACGTGGACGAACTGTAGTTCTTTTGTGGGTGACACTTGTACAGTCGTGCTGAACGTTGACACTACCGTGACAGCGACCTTCAACTAAGGGCCAACGAAACCTTTTTCATTCTGCCTCTTCCAAAAGCTTTCCCAGCGTGGCTTTGTGCTTGGCCGGATTCTTATTCT
>Ga0209006_10002350_pt1 | contig 17284 bp, 15 predicted proteins | sample JacPin_JW_Ref_O2_FD_188567 | JGI IMG/M metagenome (GOLD analysis project Ga0209006, IMG submission 188567) | Forest soil microbial communities from Algoma, Ontario, Canada - Jack Pine, Ontario site 1_JW_Ref_O2 (SPAdes) (version 2) | ecosystem: Environmental > Terrestrial > Soil > Boreal... | reverse complement strand
CTTGGACGCAAGGTTCACATCGCCGACCGCGAGGCGACGGTTGATGGAATGTATCTCCGAATCATCGTGCATGCTAATGAACATATGGGACAACTGGTGGCGTATGCGCGCATGAGCGGCGTAGTACCGCCATGGTCGAAGAGCTGAAGGGCTAACTTGCGTCCCTGTCTTCGGGGGGTGCGAGAATTGGGGATTTATTGCGTAGCGAAGGGGCACTGTTGACAGAATCGCATTTTTAGCCCAAAGTGTCTGCTACTTTTTGCTCGGGGTCTGGCCAACTTTGAAAAAATCTCTGTTCGCGCTGATTGCTGTCGTGATGGCTCCCGTTTTTCTGGTGAGCCTGGTGGCGTTTGCTTCCGGTGACTGGAGGCCGGTTGGCGAAACCGGAGCCGGAGACCAGATCTCGGTCAGCTCAGTGCGGGTGCTGAAGAACAATCAGCGCATGGCGTGGGTGCGAGTGGAATACAAAGAGCCGGCCAGGCTGCCACAGGGCGGTCCGTTCGTGGAGTTGCGGGCGCGGGTTCGATTCGGTTGCGCGAGCGGCAGCGAAGTGCCCACGTCCGAGTGGTTCTATTCGCGTGATCGCAGCGGGAAGTTTGTAGTGAGCAAGAAGACGCGGCGAGACGATCTGTTCGGCACAGATCCCGAGGGCGGGTTTGGAAAGATCGCCAGCGAATTTGTTTGCGCGCAGAGGTAGCGCGGCGGGGTCGAGGAGGCGGCGGCAGTAGCCTTTGGGACGCAGCAGCGGTCTTTTAAAACAAAAGGCATTTCATCGCCGAGCACGCTGAGCACGCCGAGAAACAACAAGAAACTCGGCGCTCTTTGCGTACTCGGCGATGAAGTGTTTTGGGCTTGATCAATTTTCCACAAGCGTGGCACCTCGGTAACTTCACAATCACTTTCGCGGAAGATGGTTTGAGCTTATTCTGATAAACGAATTGCGGCTCGAACCGAGCCGGTTTCTTCCTTTCCGTATGGATTCATTTCGCGCCTATACTTTTGTGGCTGCCGCGAGCGCCCTCGCATTTGGGGCGTACGCTTTGTTTCGGCGGAAACCGAAGACTGCCGAAGAACTCGAGCGCGAGCGCCGGGTGTGGCTGGATGGCGTAGGCCGCATCACGGATGGAACCGTGATTGACGTGCAGGAACTGGACCCGGCCAGCGGGCACCGGGCGGCGACGCTGCTGCTCTATAAGTACGACGTCGCCGGAGTTTCCTACGAGTGTTCGCAGGACGTGACTCACCTGAGGCACTGGATCAATCTGCATTCCTGTCGCCTGGGCCTGCCGACTTCGGTGAAATACGATCCGCACAATCCGGGGAATTCTCTGGTGGTTTCGGAGAGCTGGATGGGATTAAGGCAGTAAGGCAGTTGTCAGTTGCCAGTAGTCGGTTTCCAGGTCAGGTGCATTTCTGCGTTGTGCTTGTCGAAGGTGATCTGTAGAGTCTTGTCGTCGCCTGGGGCGAAATCGGCGGAGATTGTTTTGGACAGGTCCACCGTCTGGTCGGCTGACTGGGCGCGGAAGTGAAGTTGATGCGTTCCCGAGGGCAACTTCAGGCTTTCGGTTTCAAGTCCATGGATTCCTTTGAAAACCACCAGCTTCTTCTGGCTGCCGCCGTGCAAAGGCCGCGTTAGAAGCAGTTCGTTATCCACCCATACAAACAGAGTCGCTTCTTTGAACTGATGCTCAACCGCGAGTTCCAGCGTTGATGCCGGGACGGCTGCCGGTTTCGGCGCAGGCGCATCGGTAGGTTGCGAGCTGAGCTTTGCACTGGACTTTGCACTGGACTGGGGTTTCGCGCTAACGCGCTTCGCGGTGGCTTTGAGCGGAGTGCCCTGTCGCGCCGGCGCCGGAGCTGTCGCTGGAGCGTTCGCGATCGGCGGAACGTCGACATTCATTTCCGCAACGATCGAATCGCGGGGCTTGGCCGGGCTTTCTGCCGGCGTGGAATTGGAGGCGATTGGGTGCGTCGCAGCGCTATTTGTTGGCTGCGCGGTTGGTTGCGCGCCCGAGGCACTCATTGATTGCGACGGCGTTTGCGGCGGCGCTTTGTGGACGGTCGCAGCTTCCTGCGAAGTGATGGCACGTCTGGTTGGAATTGCCAGCATGACGAACAGCACGATCACAGCAGCCCCGATCATCAGATGCTTGACCGGCGCTTTCTGAACTGTCGTACGAAAGAGATGGTGTGCCTGTAAAAATCCGATTGCGGCACTCAAGTTCACGGCTGCATGACTGGTCTTGCCTGCCACTGCTGGCAGGGCACGCGACGACGTCGAGCCTGCCATAGAATTCGTTCGTAACCCGCGTACATCCTCCGCGAACTCCGATCCCCGCTGGTAGCGCTTGGCAGGATCTTTGGCCATCGCGCGGGAAATTATCGCATCCAAAGCCGGCGGCAAATCCATGTCGAGGGCGCTGGCCGGCATGGGATCACGATTGACTACCTTAAAGCAAACAGTGGTGGCGCTGTTGCCATGGAACGGCGAATGCCCGGTCACCATGGCGTACAGAATCACGCCCAGGGAAAACAGATCGGAGCGGCCATCGACTCCTTCACCGCTCAATTGCTCGGGCGCCATATATGCCGGTGTACCTAAAACGCGTCCAGGCAAGGTGAAGTGAGCGAGATTCAACTGAGCGATGCCGAAATCGGCGATTTTTGCGCGGCCGTCTTCGGTGATCAGGATGTTGGCGGGTTTGATGTCGCGATGCACTACGCCCTGCGCGTGGGCGCAGTCGAGTGCCTCCGCGATTTCTTCAGCGAGTTGCAGGGCTCGCGGCAAGGGAAGTTTTTTTTCGCGTGAAAGGATGCGGTTCAGAGACTCGCCGCTGACGAATTCGAGCACGAGGTAGGGATCGCGATTCTCGCGATCTTCGCCTACGTCGTAGATGGCTACAATGCCGGGATGCTGGAGCCGTCCGGCAGCCTGTGCTTCACACAAGAACCGTTTTCGGAATTCTTGTTCCTCTTCCGGATCCTGGCCACGAAGTAGAACGGTCTTCAGGGCGACCAACCGGCCGATCTGGGGATCGCGCGCTTTATACACGACTCCCATGGCTCCGCGGCCTAGCTCGCCGAGAATCTCGTACCGTCCGAATTGTTGCGCGTTCGCTCGATTCTCCATACGGATAGCCTCGGCAGGGCGGGCACGGGGCGAGCAATGAAATTCTTCTCATTGATGGTATAGGCACAACCGAAGTCATTCGATCTCTATCGCTGTCGCTCCGTTACGCAAGTAATGCCAGCTACGGGAGTCCGTAGCATTGAGCCGGTCGGTCATGGCCGTCCGGACATCGCGTCAATATCTTTGGCTCTCGCAAGACCGCGTTTGCCGGTAAAGCCTTCGTCGCCACCGCCGATAGCCATCTTGGGAGTGGAGCGCACCGGGGAATTGCACCCTCCTGTCATTTATCTATTCACACGTATCTATTCACGCGGGCTGGCTGTTCACAACGAGAGACCAAGCTCTGGGAAACGGATCATGAAACGCCATGAAGCTGAGGTGTTGAGGCTGTTACAGAGCGCACTCTGCCTGTTGCTGGCATCTGGGACGGTCAGCTATATCCGGGCAGATGATGCCCCGGCTGACCCTCAAACCGAGAGACGTCTCACCCAGATGAATTTGGAAGAGCTTGGGAACACGGAAGTGACGACGGTCTCGAAAGAGCCGGTGAAGGTGGCGCGAACGCCTGCGGCAATCTATGTGATTACCCATGACGATATTCAGCGCTCCGGCGCGACCAGCATCCCGGAGGCTCTGCGTTTGGCGCCAGGGGTTGAGGTCGCACGCATCGATTCGGTGAAATGGGCTGTCGGCATACGCGGGTTCGGCAGTCGTCTTTCCCGCTCGGTGCTGGTGCTAATTGATGGGCGCAGTGTTTACTCACCGCTTTTTCACGGCGTGTATTGGGAAGTCCAGGACACATTGCTCGAAGATGTCGACCGTATCGAGGTTATCCGTGGGCCGGGCGGAACAATCTGGGGCGCCAATGCCGTCAACGGTGTGATCAATATCATCACCAAAAACGCCAAAGATACCCAGGGTTCATTTGTGTCCGGCGGTGGCGGCGGAGTGGATCAGGGCTTGCCCGATTTCCGTTTCGGAAGCGGGAACGACAAAAATTTCAGCTACCGCTTTTACGGCAAAGGTCTCGTTCGCGGGGCCGAATTCCATCCCAATGGCGAACAATTCGACGATTGGTGGAGAGCTCAGGGCGGCTTCCGCACGGACTGGGATGCAACCAACCGCGACACGTTGACGGTGCAGGGTGACCTCTATGACGAGGACGCCGGAGAGAGTGTTCAGATCACGAGCGAGTCCCCGCCAGCGACGACTGTTGTAAGCAGCATCGCGGAACTTTCGGGAGGCAATCTGCTGGGCCGGTGGCGCCGGGACCTGGGCAACGGCTCCGATTTTCAATTGCAGACTTATTACGATCGCGTGAACCGCCAACAAGCCAATCAGGCGGAATTCCGCGATACCTTTGACGTCGATTTCGTACATCACCTGATATTGCCTGCAGGTCAGGACTTTCTTTGGGGGCTGGGCGCGCGCGCCAGTGTGGGGCGGGTTCCCCTGGTTGTGCCGACGTACGTATTCACGATAAACCAACGCACGGACCAGCTCTACAGCGCGTTCGCGCAGGACCAGATCCCGCTGGCCGAGGATCGACTGTGGCTTACGATCGGGTCGAAGTTCGTGCACAGCGCCTTTGCCGGCTTCGATGCCGAGCCGACCGCGCGGCTGTTGTGGGCGCCGACCGCCCGGCAAAGTATATGGACGGCAGTCACTCGCGCCGTACGAACGCCCTCGGACACCGATGAAGACCTGCAAACGACTACGCTGCGGTCCACGAATCCGCTAACGTTTTCGCGCACGCTCGGCAACGGAGAGTTCATCTCGGAAACGCTTCTCGGCTATGAAGCCGGTTACCGGAATCTGGTGACTCGAAAGCTGGCCGTCGACATCGCTGGGTTCTACAACAATTACGATCATCTCTCGAGCCTGGAGCCAGGCACGCCTTTCATTGAGACTTCGCCGGCTCCCACCCATCTCGTAATACCGTCGGTTCGAGGGAACGGGCTGTTGGGCCATACATCCGGTTTCGAGATTACGCCGGAATGGCGGCCCACCCGCTGGTGGCGCCTGGCGAGTTCCTATTCGTACTTGCGCATGGACTTGACCACGCGATCCAGCAGCCTGGACACCACTACCGTCAGTTCGACCGAAGGCGCAAGTCCGCATCATCAGGTGATGCTGCAATCGTTCACGGATCTGCCGGGGAATTTGGAGCTGAACCTGTCCAGCCGCTACATCAGCGCCCTGTCGGCGCAGCTCGTCGGGAGCTATGGGACGGCGGACGCACAGGTGGCCTGGCACCCAATCCACCATTTCTCATTTTCTGTGTTGGGTCAAAATCTGGTGCAACCACACCATTCCGAGTTCGGAACCGATCCCGGTACGCTTATCGGAATCAAGCGCACTTTCTACGCAAACATAACGTGGAGAAGTACGGGGGACTGAATTCATGATTCGCGCCCACCGCCAACACGAGTACGGCAATAGGCTTCAGGGCCACTGGATCTGTGGACTCTGGGCTGGCTTGCGCTGCCTTGTGGTTGCAGCCCTCGCCTGCATGCTCGGCAGCGCTCCGGTATTGCGCGCCCAACAGGCAAAACCTAATGAATATCAGGTCAAGGCCGCCTATCTGTACAACTTCGGCAGATTCGTTGCATGGCCCGCTAAGGTCGCGCCAGTTAAAAACGGCTCCTTCACGATTTGCGTGCTCGGCCAGGATCCGTTTGGGCCGGCACTGAACGCCACGCTGGCCGGTGAAACCATCAATGGCGAAAATGTCGCAGCCCGGCGAATTCCGAGTCCGGAGGATGCGGTGAACTGCCGCATTCTGTTCATCAGTTCGTCGGAGAGCGACCGGTTGCAACAAATTCTCGCCACTTTAGGAGACGCAAGTGTGCTGACGGTCAGCGATCTGCCCGAGTTCTCGCGGCGCGGCGGCATGGTCCAGTTCACGATGGAAGGCGACCGGGTGCGTTTCGAAGTGAACCTGGCTACCGCGGAACACGCGGGCCTGAGCCTGAGTTCCGAACTGCTCAAAGTGGCAACCAGCGTAAGAAAGAATTCTCAGGCCGGAGACTGATTGGCGATGCTTCGATTCCGCGATTACTCGATTCCGAGGAAGCTGACCTGGATGAACATGCTGGTCAGCGGCACAGCCCTGACCCTGGCTTGCGCCTCGTTTATTGCCTACGACCTGATCAGTTTCCGCAAAACCATGGATCGCAATCTCTCCATCCAGGCCCAGATTGTTGGGACTAACAGCGCCTCCGCGCTGTTGTTTGATGACCCGCACGCCGCCGAGAAAACCTTGTCTGCTCTGGAGGCTGCACCAAGTATTGTTTCCGCTGCGATTTACGCGCCGGACGGTCATCCATTTGCCTCCTATTGGCACAATCACGCGAACCAACCAGCACCGCTCCCTGCCAGCCCCCCACCCCAAACGCAGATGCACTGGTTTAAGGATCGGCAGATCGCACTGGTCCGCCCGATCATATTTCAGGGAAACCTGATCGGCACCGTCTACATCCGGTCCGATTTGCAGGAGTTGATCGACCGCCTGCAGCGCTACGCCATCATCGTTGCTGCCGTATTGTCTGTGTCCCTGCTGGCCGCCTTGTTGACCTCGTCAGTCGTCCGGCGATCGATCGCTGATCCCATTGTGAGCCTGGCGGAGACAGCCCGCATCATTTCCCGCGAGAGAATCTATTCAGTCCGCGCAAGCGCAACCGGCAACCGTGATGAACTGGCCATCCTGATTGGCACGTTCAATGAAATGCTGGCTCAGATTCAGGAGCGCGACACGGCATTGCAATCGGAGATCGCAGGCCGCAGGCACGCTCAAGAAGAACTGCACGAGAGTCAGGCGCGACTGGCCGGCATTATCGCGTCCGCAACCGACGCGATTGTTGCGGTCGACGAACAGCAACGCGTGGTGTTGTTCAATGCCGCCGCGGAACGAATGTTCCGCTGCCCGGCGGCGCAGGCGCTGGGGCAATCGATTGAACTTTTCATTCCGCAGCGTTTCCGTTCGCAGCACGCCGCGCATATTCAGCGCTTTGGCGAAGCTGGAGTTACCAATCGTGCCATGGGCTCGCTGGACGCGCTCTGGGCAGTTCGCACCGACGGCGAAGAATTCCAGATCGAAGCCTCTATTTCCCAAGTGGTAAGCGATGGCAAGAAACTATTCACCGTCATCCTGCGCGATGTCACGGAGCGCAAGCAGGGAGAAGAACGTCTGGCGTCGCAGGCCGAGGAACTATCCCGCCAAGCCGCGGAGCTGGAGCGAACCGAGCAGGAGCTGCGAAAACTGAATGACGAACTGGAACACCGTGTGGCCGAGCGCACCTCCGAACTGGAAGCAACAAACCAGGACCTTGAAGCCTTCACCTACTCCGTTTCACACGATCTGCGGGCGCCTCTGCGGCATATGAACGGGTTCACTCGAATTCTGGTGGAGGATTTTGGCAGCTTGCTGCCCGCCGAGGCGCAACGCCACCTGGAGCGTATCGAAAACGGGGCGCAGCGCATGGGCCTGCTGGTGGACGAATTGCTGAATTTAACGCGGGTGGGCCGGAAGTCTTTGGCGGTGCAGGTTGCCGGTTTGGGGTCGATCGTGAAGGACGTGATCTCTCTGCTGGCGCCGGAGATTGACGGCCGGCAGGTGCAATGGCAGATCGCCGAACTGCCCTTTGTCGAATGCGATCCAACCTTGATGCGGCAGGTGTTTCAAAACCTCATCAGTAACGCGCTTAAGTATTCCCGTCCGCGGTCCTTGTCCGTGATTGAGATCGGGCAGGTGGAAAAAGACGGGATACCGGCAATCTTCGTCAAGGACAACGGAGTGGGCTTCAGCATGAAATATGCCGATAAGCTGTTTGGCGTATTCCAGCGCCTGCATCGCCCGGAAGATTTTGAAGGCACCGGCGTTGGCCTGGCCACGGTGCACCGCATTATCCAAAAACACGGAGGCCGGGTTTGGGCCGAAGCTGAGCTCGATCGTGGCGCAACTTTCTATTTCACCCTCGGCGGCCGGGAACACCCGGTTGCGGGGAATGCAGCCGCGGCTGCGGGAGGCCATTAATGAACACATTCGTGGACATACTTCTTGTGGAAGATAACCAGGACGACATGGATCTCGCCCTGCACGCCCTGCGCCGGGAGAAACTGGCCAACAGCATCTTCGTCGTGCGGGACGGCGAAGAAGCTCTGGATTTTCTTTTTTGCCGGGGCAAGTTTGCCGATAGAGGCTTCGATCATCCACCCAAACTGGTTTTGTTGGATTTGAAGCTGCCCAAAATCGACGGCTTGCAAGTGCTCAAAGAATTGAAGAGCGATCCCCGGACCCAGAGCATTCCCGTTGTCATCATGACGTCATCCCGGGAAGAGCGCGACCTGGTTCAGGGCTACAAATCCGGCGTGAATAGCTTTATCCAGAAACCGGTGGACTTCGACCAATTCCGCGATACGGTGAAGACCCTGGGCCTGTACTGGCTCGTCGTCAACCAGCCCTCCGCCGCCAATCACGCGCCGAAAGCCAGTGGAGCAGCCCGATGAGTGCCGGCTCCAAAGAGGTCGAGACGGCGGACGCCAAGTTGCATGTCCTGCAAGTGGAGGACAACCCTTTGGATGTCGAACTGGTGCAGCGCGAATTGCGCCGCGCCGGCTTCAACTTCACTTCGGCCGTTGTGCAAACGAAAGAGGATTTCACGCGCGAGGTGAGAGAGCACTGTCCGCAGCTTGTGCTGGCCGACTACAACCTGCCGCAGTGGCGGGGAATGGAAGCTCTGCCGATTCTGGAAGAGGAAGGGATCGACGTGCCCCTGATCTTAGTCACTGGAGCGCTCGGCGAAGTAACCGCCGTCGAGTGCCTGAAACAGGGCGCGACGGACTATGTGCTCAAGGGCGCACTGGCGCGACTGCCGGTTTCGATTCACCGGGCGCTGCGGGAAAAATATCTGCGCGAGCAGCGCAAGCAAGCCGAACGGGAATTGGCGCAGATGGTGGAAGAGCTGGCGCGGTCGAATGAAGAGCTGGAACGATTTGCCTACGTGGCATCGCACGATTTGCAGGAGCCGCTACGTATGGTCGCGTCTTATACGCAGCTTCTGGGCGAGCGCTACCGGGGCAAGCTCGACGAAAATGCCGACAAATACATTGGCTACGCGGTTGAGGGCGCGCAGCGCATGCAGACTCTCATTCAGGATCTGCTGGCCTTTTCCCGCGCGGGGCGTAACAAGCCAACGGGCGGGGACACCGATTGCAACCTGCTGATGAAAGACGTCTTGTTGAACCTAACGGCATCGATCCAGGAAAGCGGCGCGGTCGTGACCTATGACGCTTTGCCGGTCGTGTCCACCGACCGGCTGCAAATGAGCCAGTTGCTGCAAAACTTGATCGGAAACGCCATCAAGTTTCGCACCCAGAAGCCTCCCGCGATTTCTGTGAAGGCGGAAGAGGTCAACGGTTTCTGGCAGTTCGGCGTCAGCGACGACGGCATCGGCATTGCTCCCGAACATGTGGACGCCATTTTTTCCGTCTTTCACCGCCTGCATACCCGGGCCGAGTACTCCGGCAACGGCATTGGTCTCGCGATCTGCAAGAAGATCGTGGAGCACTATGGAGGAAAAATCTGGGTCGAATCCAGTCCTGGACAGGGATCGACTTTTAAGTTCACCCTGCCCGCCCGTGCAACCCAAACTAAGGGAGCTTCAGCCTAAATGAATCCACAAGAAGTCCTGCTCGTAGACGACAATCCGGCCGATATCACGCTGGCCTCGGAAGCTCTGGCCGAAAGCAAGCGCCAGAGCCGGCGCCAGATCAAAATCAGCAGTGTAGGCGACGGCGCCCAAGCCGTCGACTTCCTGTTTCGCCGGGGTAAGTATGCCAACCAGGTTCGGCCTAATCTTGTCATCCTGGATCTGAACCTGCCCAAGAAAGATGGACGCGCGGTATTAAAGGAGCTCAAAGCCGATGCGGAGCTGCGCAAAATTCCCGTCGTGATTTTCAGCAGCTCCCAGGCCAACGACGACGTACTCGGAAGTTACCAACTGGGGGCAAACTGCTACGTCAGCAAGCCCGTAAGTCTCAAGGCTTATTTCGCCGTACTGCAATCTCTTGAAGAATTCTGGTTTGGATTAGCCAGCCTGCCCCGGGAAGGAGAATAATGGACCAACCAACTACGCAAGTCCTGCTGATTGAAGATAACCCAGGCGACGCCGACCTGGTCCGCCTGCGCCTGGTGGAAGCCAAGAACCCGGTCGAGGTGAACTGCGTCAGCCGGCTCTCTGACGGCCTGGCTAGTCTGACAAAAGATCAGCCGTCCGTGGTGCTGCTCGATCTCAACCTGCCCGATTGCCACGGAGCCGAGACCTTCCGCAAGGTCCTGGAAAAAGCGCCGAACGTTCCGATCGTTATTCTTTCCGGCCAGGAAGATGAGTCGCTAGCGGTCAAAGCGGTACACCAAGGCGTGCAGGATTATTTAGTCAAGGGCGATTTCACCAGCAAGCACTTGGAACGGGCGATGCGTTACGCCGTCGAGCGCCAGGCGCTAGTGCGCTCACTCGAAATCAGCCGCAAACAGCAGATGGAATTCAAGAACCGGTTCCTGTCCCATGTGTCGCATGAGTTGCGGACTCCTTTGACCTGCATTCATCAGTACGTAACCATTCTTATCGATGGACTGGCCGGGCCCGTCGCGCCGGAACAGGGCGACCACTTGAAGACAATCCTGAAGAGCGTGAATCAGCTTCATGCCATGATCCGCGATCTGCTGGAAGCGACTCGCGCCGAGACCGGCAAGATGCGCGTGGAGCTGCGCTGTGTGGCGCTGGGCGAACTCATTCATCAGGCGGTCGCCATGATGCGTCCCACGGCGCAGGAAAAAGGCATCGGCCTCGAAGTCGGCCTGGATCACAGGATTCCGCTGGTGCATGCCGATCCCGACCGCGTTCTCGAAGTTCTCATCAACCTCATGGACAATGCGCTCAAGTTCACGCCCGCGGAGGGCTCGGTCGTCGTAAAAGCCTGCATGGTTGAAACCGACCCCGGCATGATTTATGTCTCGGTGTGCGACACGGGACGGGGGATTAGCGCGGAAGCGAAAGCGCTGGTGTTTGAGCGAATGTTTCAGGATCAGGATTCGATCGACATCAACCGCACCGGCTTGGGCCTGGGGCTGTATATCAGCAAAGAGCTGGTCCATCTCCAGGGCGGAAAGATCTGGGTTTCGAGCGAACCGGGCCAGGGCAGCACCTTTACTTTTACCTTGCCCGTTTACTCTCTGGCGTCACTTCTTTCTCCAGTCGTTATTTACCAGGGGCAGATGCGACCCTCGTTTGTTTTGGCGCGGGTGGAATTGAAGTCGCTGCAAACTCCTCCACGAGGCAACTGGAAGGATACCTGGCAGCAGTGTCTGGAGATCGTGCAGCGCTGCGTCTACCTCGACAAAGACCTGGTTCTGCCTCCCATGGCCGCTCATGGATCGGGAGAAGCTTTTTATGTTGTCGCCTCCACCGATTTGCAACGCGGCGGCATCATGGCCACTCGCATTCGCGAACAATTGGAGCGCATTGAGGGCTTGCGGACCAAGGCATTGTTGACGATCTCGCTGGCGCCGGTGGAATTCAAAGCGCCCGAAGTTGGCGCCTCGCTTGAAAAACAAGTGGAAGCTTTGGCCGCACGCATTACCGAAATGATTCTGCAAGACATGCACGGAAGTTCGGCGCATCGGGCAGTGCAGGCGGAAACACAAGCCTAACTAAAATTAATAAAAACAGGGAACCATCAAAACTAAACACGATCAAAGGAGAACCATCATGCAAAGATCCAAGATTCTGGTTGTAGACGACGATCCGGAGCTGCTGAAGGCACTGCGCCTTCGTCTGCGGGCCAACGACTACGACATCACCACGGCGAGCGATGGTTATTCCGCCATTGCTACTGCCCAGAAAGATCGTCCCGACCTCATCATTCTGGACCTGGGCTTGCCCGTGGGAGATGGATTCGTGGTGCTGGAGCGGCTGCAATCGAGCAATCCGCTTTCGACAATTCCAGTGATTGTGCTCACAGCACGCGATCCACAGGCCAATGAAGACCGCGCTTTGAAAGCCGGAGCAGCGGCGTTTTTTCAGAAGCCCGTGGATAACGACGAGTTGCTGAACGTGATTCGCGTCAGCCTGCCCCGGCCGCAGACCACGCCGCAACCGTGGCCTTCGTAAATGCACAATTGCTTTGGCAAAATGGAAAGATGGGGAATCTCAGTCGCCAAAGCGGCTGAGTGGCACTGGGCGGCTTAACGGCTACGGGTCAGGGAAACTCTAGCTTCCGGAACTGAAGCCGCCGCTCTGCGCGACCGTCATCCGGAGATATTTATAAGGATTCACTGGGGTATCGTTGATGCGCACTTCATAGTGAAGGTGTGGACCGGTGGAACGTCCGCTGAGTCCGACATAGCCGATCAAGTCGCCGCGGTGTACATGCTCACCGGTTGTAACCGCAAAGCCGGAAAGATGTCCGTAGCGGGTGCTGATGCCATGCCCGTGGTCGAGCATGATCGCTTTGCCGTAGCCTCCGAGAAAGTCGGCGAATGTGACCACGCCGTCGGCCGGGGCAATGATTGGCCTTCCGTAAGAGCTCGAAATGTCGACGCCGCTGTGGAACGCGCCCTCTCCGTTGAACGGATCAATGCGCTCGCCAAAGCTGCCAGTAACCTGGCCTTCCACCGGCCACAAGTTAGGGGCAGAATTCGCGCGCACCCAGTCGGCGGTTGTGGCGTTCCGGGTAAGTCCCATCGTGATGCCGACCATGGTGGCGCCGGTCAAGGCTGACGTTCTCAACGCGTGCAACTGATCGAGAGAGGAACTGACTTCCGCATCGCCGATATGTTCACTTGATGCCGTGACCAGAGTCGGTTGCGACTTCAACCCGTAGAGTGCAGAAACCTCGCTGGCAATCGAGCCCAGCGACGCCACCTGTACATCCCGCTCTTTAGCCACCTGTTCCAGGCGGGAATAGTTGTCCTTGAGCTGATCTTTCTCTGTGCGTAATTGGTTGTAGCGGGAAACCTTCATCAGCATGCGCGCATAGGAACTGGCGATGCCGGTGAGACTGAGAAATCCAATAGCAGCTCCGACGACGAATACATAAAGATAATGAACAGGTATGGAAATCTTGCGCAGTTGGCCGTCGTCACCGCGCGCGACAAAAAGAATGTAAAAACGTTTTTGCAAATCGCTCCTCTTCAACTCGTAAAACAAACTGATGAAACCAGCTTGAAAAATCAGGCCCGGAAATCCAGGTGGTTCTGAGGTTGCAGAAGTCCCGTTCGGTCGTCCTGATTCGGGCTACGTCCCTACCTTGGGAAAGAACCCCACGCGCCCATCTCGTAACAGAGCTGAAATTAGTGTCTCAACCCCGCTTTCGTCTGCAATCTCAACCGAATGCAGAACTTAGCTCCATTAATGCTTTGTGAATGACTGGATCACGTTAACAAACTGGATTCCCCCTGTCAACGTACCCAGGGCGTCCTCGGCCATTACCGAAGGCGAGGCCAGAGGGGGTCACCGGGCACGGATTACTAATGCCTAAAAGTACAATCGCGGATTTGGCAAGAGGAATCAATGGTTGGCAGGCGGTAAACAGGAACCATCGTGACCTGAAGGATACAGGGGCAATCGCCCTAAGGAACTCTCTGTAGCTCGTTGGGCTTGAGACCTTCGCCAGCATAGCCGGCAGTCTTTTATAGTGGTTAGGCTGTGCCACTGCCCGAGAAATCGCTGATAGCGACAATTCGCCGGATGGCCGCCTCCAATAAATCGGGCGGCCGGCGGAACTCCTCCGTTATTACTGGAATCGGAGATGACAGTGCGGTGCTCAGACTCAGGGGAGCACCGGGTCACCAACCAGACACCCTGATCACAACCGATTTCTCGCTTGAGGGCATCCACTTCCGCCGCGAATGGCATTCTGCTGAATCCGCAGGGCATCGCTGCTTAGCCCGTGGACTAAGCGATATCGCAGCTATGGGAGGCGATCCGGTCGCCGTATTTTTGTCGCTGGCCGTTCCTCGCGATGTACCGCAGATCTGGATCAATCGCTTCCTCACCGGCCTGATGGCCCTCGCCAAAAAGCATGGCGTGACCTTATCCGGCGGCGACACTGCGGAATCGCCAAAGGGAATCCTCGCCGATATCGTAGTCATTGGCGCTGTGCCCGGGGGCAAAGCGCTGCTGCGTTCTGGCGCGCGCCCAGGGGATTGCATTTACGTGAGCGGTGAACTGGGCGGATCGGCTGCGGCGGTAAACGAGATGATGGGGAAACCGAAGCGCAAACTTAATCCGCGAGACTATCCTCGCCATTTCTTTCCTGCACCGCAAGTTGAAATTGGCCGCGTTTTGCGCGAGAAAGACCTTGCCTCCGCCATGATCGACACCAGCGACGGCCTCTCGACCGACTTGGCCCACATCTGCGAGGAAAGCGGCGTCGGCGCGGAAATACATGCGGACATGATCCCACGTGCAAGGGTGGGCAAGCTTCGGCGCGAAGTCGATCTGGAACTGGCGCTGCATGGCGGCGAAGATTACGAACTGTTGTTTACCGCGCCTCCGGGCAAGAGCGTTCCTTCACGCATCGCGGGAGTACGCATCACGGAGATCGGATGCATAATGCGGTCCAAGAAAATGGTTTTCATCAAGCCGTCCGGCACTCGGTCTGAACTCAAAGCACAAGGATGGGAACATTTTCGCCGCTAGCCGCGAGATTTCTAATGTAGGAAGCCAAATCTAGAATTCCCAAGTTGGGGTGAACCGAATGCAACCGCCGTCAGAGTGGAATCAAGAAGGTGATTCAGCAATTCCCGTTGAAGGCGTCGTGCATTGCGAATTTCTGGTGGGAGACGACGAAGAAGACACCAAGCTTCTTCGCGAGATGGCGAAAGAAGCCGAAACGTACCTGCGTTCCTTTCCTTGGTGTGGAAAAATAATCAGTTCGTTCTTCGGAGGCGGAGTTGGGGGAGTATTCGCGGTTTTTCTCTTAAGGATCGATCCGCCTCCACCAGGTGTAGGTCCATGGACTTGGGTTGTGGTCGGCGATATAGCTCCAGCATATCTTCCGTTCGAAGACTGCAAATCGCCAGCAGAAGTCTTCAAAACTTATATGTGGGGGATGAATAATTGGGTTGCTCTGGCGCGCCAGAGCCGAACCGGAACCTCAGCCGAAAATGTTCCTCCACTCGATGTTCCCGCAACCCCTGAATGGGCGGATAAAATTCAGCATAAGCTTCACTTGCTAACCCTTTTGGTAAAGCCGTTCTTCAGCGAAACCGGCGACTCGACCGAACTGAACTAGCCCATCTTGCATCCTTGTGGGGGCAAGCGCCCCGCCAAACGACGTTACCTTGGTGCCACCTGAGTCTCTACCCCGGACCGCAAAACGGCGCTAGAGTAACTATTATGTCGTTCGTTAAATTGTTCTCTCTCCCCGCTTTCGGCGCGCTGCTGGTCATGGCTGCTGCATCTCCGTCACTCAACGCGCAATCGAAGAAGACTCTGCCTCCACCGTCGGCGCACGCGAAATCTCCGTCGCCCGCTGTGACCGATGAATACGTACACAAACAATTCGGCGACAATTGTTCGCTGGTTGCCGGACCGGCGCAGTTCGTTGGCGACCTTGACGGCGACGGCGTCGATGACCTGGTGATTGCCGCGCGCTGCAAAAATCCCATGGCCGACCGCGCAGAGTATAGCTTTGTTGTGGCGGACCCATTCGACACTGCGCTCGGCTATAACGACGTGAAGGTTACTTCGACCTTTGCCTCCGACGAACCTGACCGCCGCGGCCTCTCGCTGCTGATTGTCCACGGCGCCGGCCCGAATGCGTGGCGCAGTGAGACTCCCAAAGCCAAATTCCTGCTAATCAACCTGCCGTTCAAGACGCTTTCCGTGAAGAGGTTTGCGTTGAAGAAGGAAACCGTCCTCGGAATCTACATGGAAGAAAGAGGCGAAGGCGAAGGCACGTCCTCGGTGTTGTTCTGGGACGGGAAGAAGTACCGCTATCAGATGCTGGGATCGGACATGGAGTAGTAAACTGAGCTTCTCTCCACGGCCCGCGGTGATGCTTTCGCGAGGCGGAAATCCGAGAGTGTCGAACAAGTTTTGCTCATTGTGAGTCCGCTGGCGGTCCTTTCGCTGATCAACAATTTCAACTATAGGAATTCCGGCTGATGTACGCCGCGCCGGGCTGGCCATCAAAAGTCACGCCCCAAAAGCTCCCACGTGGGCCTTGTTAGCTGGCGTTTTCCTGCCCGACTTCTTCGGATTGCTTTTGGCTTGGCTGGTATTGAGCCGTCACAAGGCCCTACGTTCTTCGATGAATGGGTCGCATGAGTTGGCGACAGTCATTGTCTACGCGAGTCTTTGCTCTTGCTTTGAGGACAAGGGTTTTCAGTCAAGCTTCAACTTCACGACCAGCAGTTCTGGGAATGCTGGATCGACGTGCGCGATAGCGAACGTCTAAACGTTGCAAAAATCTGCATCTTGACTTGTCTCCGGCAAGAGGGGAAAATCCTTCTCTCGCTTTTGCGTCCTGCTGTTTTTTCCTATCTTTCACCGGAGACGCGACATGCATCGTCACAGCGCGCTAGAGGAATATTCTTCGCAACCACGAGCAGCCGCGCGAATTAATCCTAGGTTAAACAAGAACCTCTTGATGTATGTTGCCGCGGCCGGTGCGACAGGAGTGGGCCTGCTTGCTTCGCCCCCAGCAGCGGAAGCAAAAATCGTCTACACCCCGGCGAATACAAGGCTTTACGAGAATTCGTTTCCCATAGATTTAAACAACGACGGAGTGGCAGACATTACCCTCAGCGCCCACTTTCAGGTGTATTCGTTCTATCGCACGGTATTATCGGTGATTCCCGGCGCCGGAAATGCCGTCGTCGGCGTTGCTGCCGGTGCGGCGGACCTTCCTTGGGGAGAGCGCATTGGGCCGAAAGAAACTTTTGACCCGGCAGGGCAGTTGATGGCGTCGCGGGCTCGTTGTGGAAGTTCTTACTGTGTTGCCGGCCCCTGGGCAGACCCAGGCAATCGTCCCGGCTACTTGGGCGTCAAATTTTTGATCCATGGAGAAACACACTACGGTTGGGTTCGCTTGACCGCCGGCAGGCTTCCGGCCACATTGACCGGCTACGCCTACGAGACGATTCCT
>Ga0209006_10002349_pt1 | contig 17296 bp, 17 predicted proteins | sample JacPin_JW_Ref_O2_FD_188567 | JGI IMG/M metagenome (GOLD analysis project Ga0209006, IMG submission 188567) | Forest soil microbial communities from Algoma, Ontario, Canada - Jack Pine, Ontario site 1_JW_Ref_O2 (SPAdes) (version 2) | ecosystem: Environmental > Terrestrial > Soil > Boreal... | reverse complement strand
GGTGACGTCGATTCTTGAGGGCGTCATCCAGCGCGGCACCGGCATCGCGATCAAGGAAGTCGGTAAACATCTCGCGGGCAAAACCGGGACGACGAACGATGCGAAGGACCTTTGGTTCGTAGGCTATTCGCCGAACCTCGCGTTCGGCGTGTTCATGGGCTACGATAAGCCGCGCTCTCTAGGTGGGAGCGCGCAGGCCGCGCTCTACACCGCGCCTATTTTTCGTGACTTTATGAAAATGGCGCTCAAGGACACACCAGATACGCCGTTCCGCATTCCGCCCGGAATTAAGCTCATCTCTGTTGATGTTCACTCTGGCATGCGATCGACCGGTTCGGGTTCGATCATGGAGGCGTTCAAGCCCGGTACAGGTCCGCCAGATTCTTATGGAGGCGGCGGTGGTTGGGGCGAATCCGCTCAGACATCGTCCCGAAGCGAGCGGGCGATTGGCTCTGGGACAGGTGGGCTCTATTAAAAGGCCCCGGGTTGTCCGTGATCATCAAGACGTCCGTACGCCGGTTCATTTGCTTACTTTCGTTGGTTGAGTCATGCGCGCCGAAGCTGAACAGTTGGTCGAATCGATCAAGCAGTCCGTGGGATTGCTGAGGAGGCATCTTTGACGTCGACGCCGCCCAGCGTCGTCTAAGCGAGCTCAACGCGAAGTCCGAGGATCCAAGCCTTTGGACTAATCCTGAAATCGCCGAAAAGGTGATGCGCGAACGCACGATGCTGGAAGACCGGCTGGGCTCGCTTACGAAGATCGAGCGCGACCTCGTGGACGCGGCTACGCTCGTTGAGCTTGGCGAAGCCGAAGGCGACGGGGGGACCGAAGCCGAGGGGATCGCGGCTCTAAAGGCATTGAAGGCCGAGGGCCAACGGCGCCAGCTCGAAGCGCTGCTTTCCGGCGAAGCAGACGCGAACGACACGTATATCGAAGTGCATTCGGGCGCGGGAGGCACCGAGAGCTGCGACTGGGCGCGGATGCTGCTACGCATGTACATGCGCTGGGCAGAGCGACGAAAGTTTCAAGTCGAGCTGATTGAAGAGACGGATGGAGATGAGGCCGGCATCAAGTCCGCGACCCTTGTCATCAAGGGTCACAATTCGCATGGGTGGCTAAAGACCGAGTCGGGTGTCCATCGCTTGGTGCGCATATCGCCGTTCGATTCGAACGCGCGTCGGCATACAAGCTTCGCCTCGGTCTGGGTTTATCCAGTTGTTGATGACCGGATAAAGATCGAAGTGAACGAGAGCGACTGCCGAATTGACACCTATCGGGCTTCTGGCGCTGGTGGACAGCACGTCAACAAAACCGAGTCCGCTGTTCGCATCACGCATTTGCCGACTGGTATTGTCGTCGCCTGCCAGTCCGAACGTTCACAGCACAAAAACCGGGCGACCGCCTGGAATATGTTGCGCGCCCGGCTTTATGAGCGGGAACTCGAGGCGCGTGAGGAGAAGGCCAATGCGGACGCCGCCTCTAAGACTGACATTGGATGGGGCCACCAGATACGCTCGTATGTGCTCCAGCCCTATCAGATGGTGAAAGACCTTCGCACAGGGCACGTCTCTGGCACCCCGGTCGACGTTCTCGATGGCGATCTGGACCCGTTCATGGAGGCATCGCTGGCTCAGCGTCTGTCCGGGCGAACGGCGGCTATAGAGGACGTCGATTAAGGTTAAAGCGCGACGGGCTCAAGGTCACGACCAAGGTGACCACGTAAGTTCAGGAGTCGGTTTTCGCGACCAAACAATTTCAATAAGAGGAAAATAAACGCTATAAACTTTGCTTAGCGCTCACTAGCTTACTTTTCGAATTAGAACTATTCCGCGCGGCGCGCCATCTTAATTCGTCGACAGTAAGCAGATAACAGCGCTTTGTTATGGCTTTATAAGATAAAAACAACCTATTGCTGAGCCTCCGATATCGATAGGATCTACATGCGGATCGATGCGCTCAAGGGTCCGTGACCAACGATCGCTGAGGCTTCATCTCAAACTTGCTTTTTGATCATCTGCGCTAGAGCGCCGGCCTGCTCCTCAGAAACGTGGCCGATAATTAAATGGCTGCGGCCATTGCGCGACCACCAGGCGAGCGGCAAGTCGCCGCGCCTCTCCGATTGAGTAGGCGCATCGGGCGCGCCGTTGGCAAGGATACAAAGCAGGACCGGAGCGCCCGAACGGTCCACATAAGCGCGGACGCCCATCGGCGAGCCTACGTATGAGAGCATGAACGCGGACGCGAACCGCAGGTCCGGGAGGGTTGCGTTCTCGGGCGTGAGCTTCGCGCCGACCATGGCGCCAACCGCGTTCAGCTCGGCTGCCTGTTGCGCAGCGTCCGGCTTCAACGGACTGAAGGTCTCGTTCGTGTAAAGGTGCGTGTACTCGGCGATCGCCGTGCGCCAATCCTCCCGCCCGTCTAACAGCCCAAAGGTTGACGCGGCCCATATGGCGGCGCCTGCGGCGAGGACACCTATAACAAGGCCGGCCGCCAGCTCTCGGAAAGCAATTCCCGTGAAACGCCATGGCGGGCGTCGAATCAACCCCTTAGCGGGAAGGGCGTTCCGCAGACGAGTGAGCGGAGCTTGCTCGAGTAGAACGTCGAAGGAGGCGGCGAGCGGAGCACTAGTTTGGCACAGCTCTTCATAACGCTCGCGCAACCCCTCATCCGCCGCGAGACGCGCCAACAAGGCGGCTCTGCAACCCTTGTCGAGTTCGCTGTCGATCAGCGCGCAAGTTCGGCGTCATCGTCGGACATGAATGGGGTTGCCCAAGCCCTCCTATTTTAGTTTGGCCAGCGCCGCCCGCCCTGCGGCTAACCTCCTCATGATTGTGCCGATCGGCACACCAAGCGCCGCGGCCGCTTCAGCGTAGCTATACCCTTCGGCGTATACCAACAGAATTGTCTCGCGCTTGGTCTGCGATAGCCCACCAATCGCTCTTAACACCGTAGATGCGGTAATATTCGTTTCCAACTCGCGCGCGCCATCGCTAATTAGCGCATCCTCCGCATCGACAAAACCGCCACCTTCCCGAATTCGTTGCGATCGTATCTCGTTAAGCCAGATCGAGCGAAGAATTGCGAACAGCCACCGGTCAATGCGCGTTCCCGGGACAAATTGATCCGCGCACTCGATGGCGAGCAGGCATGTAGCTTGCACGAGGTCGGCGGCGGCGTCACGCGCCTTGGACAACACCAACGCGTATCGCCAAAGGCGAGCAAGCGAGGACTCAGGCCCGGCTCGCACTTCCCGTCGGCTCGCTTCGCTCATGAACCCGCTAGACTTCACGACCGCTCTGTTAGAGCGTGATCGCCGGAGGTGCGAGGAGCGGGACCTGTAACTTCTATCAGCCGATCGTCGAGGAACGGGGGTGCGTTAATAAACGGCGCCGTTACGTGTTTCATTGGCTTCCAGGTGCGGGAGTGCCTCAAGGGAGTTGGCCGGAGGCGCTGAGGAGGCGCACCCGTTCTAGTCGGGACTTGGGCGACGCGTACTAGGGCGAATACGGTGCGCAAGACCTTGGGGACGACCCACTATGTCGCACGCGCAATGTACGGTGGAGGGGTCACGCCTCCGGCTGACTCTCACGCTTTTGACAAGGACCTCAATTTTTCCCTCGCGCTGGGCTTTCCCACTTAGGCTGCTTGCCCAGGGGATGTTGGCTTACATTTTGATCGGTAAGGGCATTGGCAAGATTGGTGGTTACGCGGGAGTCGCTGACGACATGCGGGCCCTTGGGGTGGATGGGCGGTTGCTGCCCCTGGTAATCCTTACCGAACTCGGCGGCGGCTTGCTGGTGCTCTTCGGCTTAAAAACGCGCTGGGCCGTTATTGCGCTTTTCGACTTTTGTTTGCTGATGACGCTGATCGTCCACACGGGCGCTGATCAGCCGATCGAGCTTCAGAAAAACGTCGCTATGGCGGGAGAGTCCTTGCTTTGGCGCTTCTCGGTCCTGACACCTGTCGCTGGACGCGTGGCGCGCCCGCGCCATCTAACGACGGCAGATGCGGGCGGCGCTAGACCGAACACGGCGAGCGCATCGATTGATCTCGATTGCGGCGCGCCCATCTCGTTAGGCGAAGGCGGCCTCGATTGATTCCCGTTCTTCTCGGGCGTTTTGAGCGGCGCGCTCCGCCTTGCCGCGGCGTCGGCACGCGGCCTATAGAAGCTTCTCGCGCCCTTTTCGTAGTCAGCTTTCGAAGGTCCTGAATGCCGACAGTCGACGTCAAGCCTACAAACAACCGCAAGCCGGCGGGTAAGGCCGAGACGGCGAATGAGCCGCTGAAGCACGCCCTCGCGTCTTGCACCCGAGCTCTGGCCCGACAGCCCGGACTCGAAGTCGCGTTCTCGGCAGAGAAACCTTCGCTTACCACCTCGCCGGAGGGGGCCAAGGCGCGATTGCCCGAGCCGCCGCGCAAGCCCAACCCGCGGGAGGCGGCTGTTGTGAGAGGCCTAGCCGATTCGTTCGCCCTGCGGCTCGCCTGTCATAACGATGCGCTTCATCGGCGCCTGTCGCCCCAGAGCGCGCCGGCGCGGGCGCTGTTTGACGCGGTGGAGCAAGCACGGGTTGAAGCCATTGGCTCGCGCCGCATGCAGGGAGTGGCGTCGAACATCGCTGCTATGCTTGACGACCGCTACCACCGCAGCCCGTTCGCAGAGGCGGGCACGCGCGAGGAAGCGCCGTTGGAGGAAGCCGTCGCGATGCTTGCGCGCGAGCGCATGACGGGTCTCCCGCCCCCGCGTGGCGCCGCGCGCCTGGTCGAGCTCTGGCGGCCCTTTATCGAAGAGAAGGCCGGCGCTGAGCTTGATCAGCTCGGCGACGCTCTGCTCGATCAACGCGCTTACGCGAGGCTAGTGCGCAAACTCCTGTCTTCCTTGGGGCTCGCAAACGACGCCGACGCCGACGCCGAGGACTCGGACGACGAGACGGAAGACAAGACGCCGCCTGAGCAGCCTGATGAGACTCAAGGCGAGGGCGAAGACCAGTCGACGCAAGATTCAATGCAGCGCGAAGCGGCTGACGAGACGGCCGACGACGCAGAGGAAGGCGCAATCGACACGATCGAGGCGCAGTCGTCGGAACTCGACGACGAAGGTGAGGCGGGCGACGCCGAGGAAGCGGCGGAGACCCGTCCACCGCAGCCTCAAGCACCAGAGCGGCGCGGGCCCGACTACAAGGCCTTCACCAACCGCTTTGACGAGATTATCGGGGCTGACGAATTGTGCGACCCGGAAGAATTGCAGCGCTTGCGCGACTACCTCGACAAGCAATTGCAGAACCTCCATTCGGTCGTCGCTCGACTGGCCAATCGGCTGCAGCGGCGGCTGATGGCGCAGCAGAGCCGTTCGTGGGAGTTCGATCTCGAAGAGGGTGTTCTCGACACCGCCCGCCTGCCGCGTGTGATCATCGATTATCAGCAGCCGCTGTCCTTCAAGCAAGAGAAGGACATGGCGTTCCGCGACACCACGGTCACGCTGCTCATCGACAATTCCGGCTCGATGCGCGGTCGGCCGATCACGGTCGCGGCGACTTGCGCTGACATTCTCGCCCGCACCCTCGAGCGCTGCGGCGTCAAAGTGGAGATCCTAGGCTTCACGACCCGCGCCTGGAAGGGCGGACAGTCGCGCGAGTCCTGGCTCCAGGCAGGGAAGCCCGCGAATCCAGGTCGGCTCAACGACTTGCGCCATCTCATCTACAAGTCGGCTGACGCGCCGTGGCGACGCGCGCGCAAGAATCTCGGGCTGATGATGCGCGAGGGTTTGCTTAAGGAGAACATCGACGGCGAAGCGCTCGACTGGGCGCACCAACGTCTTCTTGGCCGTCCCGAGCAGCGCAAGATCTTGATGATGATCTCTGACGGCGCGCCTGTTGACGATTCAACGCTTTCCGTTAATCCCGGCAACTATCTCGAGCGCCATTTGCGTTATGTGATAGAGGAGATTGAGACCCGCTCGCCGGTCGAGCTCATCGCCATCGGCATCGGCCATGACGTGACGCGCTACTATCGGCGCGCCGTAACGATCGTCGACGCCGAGGAGCTTGGCGGCGCTATGACGGAGAAATTGGCTGAGCTCTTCGATGAGAACACTACGCAAACCGAACCGTCCAACCCGGTCCGGTCGCCGAAACGACGTCGGACGGCGGCCTGACAGGCTATGGCCGCGAAGCCTTGGATAGGTTCCGGGACCTTTATCCATTGGGCTATGAACACCACAAGCCGCCGCGTCCGGCCTTCTCCACCCTCTCCTCAAGCCGATTTGTTCACTGCACCCGACGACTTACCGGAGGGTTTTTGCTATCGTCCGAGCATCCTCGCGTGCGATGGCGCGGATGCGCTTTCTCGCGAACTTGTCGACCTCCCGTTCAAGCCGTTCGACTTTCGTGGGTATAGGGCCAACCGCCAAGTGGTGACCTTCGGCTACCGCTACGACTACGACGGTCGAGCCGTCCTTGAGGCTTCGCCGTTTCCGTCGTTTCTCGTTTCCCTGCGGGATAAGATTGCCGCGGTATTTGACCGGCCGGCGGAGGCCTTCCGGCAAGTGCTGATGAACCAATATCGACCGGGTGCGGGAATCGGTTGGCATCGCGACAAGACGCTCGCTCACGGTCGAGCTACGTTCGGCTATCTGCTTTCGCGGCCGGCGCACACCGTTGGGAGCAGAGCATTCCGCCACTCGACCAGCTTCGTTATTCAATTACGTTCCGGACACTAAGTTGCGAAGCAGCTCCTGCTGAGCAGTAAGCGTAGCGGCCCCGCCCAGCTACGTTGCTGTAGCTTCCGTGTTCACGGTGAAAACAGCCATAGGTTCAGACACAGAACGGCGCGGCGAGAATGCTTGTAATGATCGGCGCGTAGGTGGATATTCTCACTGAACGAAAATGTGTCCCGGAAGCCGGCCGAGCCCAAGCCGCGTACCCAAGACCAGCGATGTCACACCGTGATCACCCTAGCGTGGCTATCTGACGGTCGGCCTGATGCGGCCTTCTCGCTACAATCATTGAGGACGAAGATTGAGGCCGACGCCTTTATTAACGAATTGTAGCGTGTAAGCGTTCATGTAGTTAGTGCGCTTGTCGATCATCCCGACCGCCACCATTTTTTCGAAGAAATCCTTCCAGCGCGCATCGGTCATCGCGCCAATTCCGAGCGTAAGCGTATCGCCGGAATCAATGACGCCGTATTTTTTCAATTGCCCGATAGAGTAGGCGATCTGATCGTCGTTGATGTCGGGGTTCTGCGCCTTGATGATCGCATTCGCCTTGGAATTGTCACCGTAGAGATAGTGGTACCAGCCGATTGCGGAGGCGTCGACGAACCGCTGCACGAGGTCAGGCTTCTTATCGACGATGTCGCGACGAGCCTCGATCAGAGTTGAATAAGTTGAGTAGCCGTAGTCGGAGAGCAGGAAGATGTTGGGCTTGAAGCCGCCCTGTTTTTCAATTTCGTATGGCTCGGAGGTGACATAACCCTGCTGGATAGACGTCTTGTTTTGGATGAATGGAGCAGAATTGAAGCTGTACGGCCTGACCGACTCATCCTTGAATCCATAAACCAGTCTAAGCCAAGCGTAGAAAGTGTTGATCGAGCCCGCGCCGAGGTAAATGGAATTGGCTTTCGGCAGATCCTCCCATTTGTCCAGGCCGACGTCTGGATGCGACATCAGGATCTGCGGCGACTTCTGAAAGTCGGCGGCGACCGCCACCAGCGGGAGTTGGCTTTCGGCGCTCATGAAATCGCCGATCAGATCGCCGCCCATAAAGAAGTCTATCCTGCCGAACAGCAGCATCAGCGCCCCGTTGGTCTGCGGGCCACCGGGAATGACGGTGACGTCAAGCCCGTATTTGGCGTAGGTGCCGTCAGCCACTGCTTGGAAGAAGCCGCCCGCTTCTGGATCGGCGAGCCAGTTTGTGGCGAACTTCACTTTGTCGAGCGCCACAGCCGGCTCCGCCAAACCAACCCATGCCGCCAAGGCCGTAAGTATCGCCAATCGCATTCCGACATGCCTCGTTCTTGTGGCTTCGCGCGATGCAGAAGTGGCGCAATCAAAAGCCGGTTGAACCGGATCCACTTTCCTTTTGAGGTTCGCCCGCCATCCCGCGAGCCGCATCGCCTACTTGGGAAATATAATGGGCGGTTAGATCGCAGACAAATACCGCATCCTCGCACGGCCGATAAGACGCCTCGATGTGATAGGAGAGCCTACAAGAAACTGTGTGAAAAGTCGCTGTCGGGACGGGACGGCGTCTGTTCGCCCACGGGCTTGCGAGCCCCGCGCATCAATCGGATGTCCGCAATGCCGTCGTGATGGCGGCTGGAAGCCGATTTCAAAGCGGCACAAGACGCGGGACCAGCGACTTGCGAGCCTCGAAGCCCCATTGCAAGACGGCCACAAAGCCTCCAGATGGAGCATTCCGGCCGAGCTTGCTAACGGATGTGTCAGCGCGAGCACGACGAGAGGAAGATCACGACCATGAGCCATGTTACCTACACAGTAGTCGAGCACGACGGCGGATGGGCCTATAAGGTCGGCGAGGTCTTTTCGGAGACTTTCCCGACCCACGACGCGGCTCATGTCGCTGCCGCGCGAGCAGCGCAGGAGCAACGCGCGCCAGGGCAAGGCGGCCCGATCGAGTACGAAGACAGGTCCGGCCGGTGGCACGAGGAACAGGAAAGCGGCGACAGTCGGCCGGACACCGACGTCAGGGGTTAGGCCTGAAGGAAAACCTATCCTGCCTTGCGAAAGTCAGGATTCGCTTGGTTCGGCCAATCGGCCAATCGAGCGCAGGTCACTTATAAGGCTCGCATAACCCACGCGCTTCTCGACCTCATCTTGTAGGCGTAGCAGCCGAGACGGGGGAAGGGCCCGGCCTGCTCCAAATATGGTTTCGGCCGCATCCTTCCAGAGCGGGCATGCCTGACAGGATACTAGGTCGCGGCGCAAACTCTCAATCCTATCGCTTGGTCGCTCGCTTACGCTCATGGCCTCATGCTCATTGCCTCACGAAGTATTCGACAAGAATCCAGGCAATGGTTGCCAAGGCGACGCTGCCGATGAGCACGTAGCGAACATTGTTTCCCGTGGAGCCCGCTCGCATCGCTGTTTTGTTGTATTCGGTTCCGACTGGACGTTCGTACGCGTTCATCGAACACTCCTCATTCACGAGAATCGTCGGAAAACCCCAACACGGCTAACGGCCTCCGGTCGCCGCCAACCCGAGAGTCCCCGCTCCAATGGCCGGCGCAAAGTTGCGCCAGCTATGCGGGGAACACGGGACCGGCAGAAACGTTCCTCGGGAGGAGGCCTATCGCGCGCTCTTCTCTCGCAGGGTCAGGTTTTCGGCTGGGACCGGCGGGCCAGGCCGGCGGTTCGCCACGAGGGCCCCCGCCAGGGCCGTCCAGCCAGTCTGATGGGAGGCGCCGAGACCCTCTCCAGTCTCGCCATGAAAGTATTCATAGAAGAAGAGGGAATCTCTCCACGTCGGATCGTTCTGGAAGCGTGGATTTGCTCCATGCGCCGGACGACGGCCACCCGGGTCGAGCAGAAACAGACTCAAAAGGCGGCGCTCAAGCTCCGCCGCGACCTGATGCAGATTTGCCTTCTTGCCCGATCCGGTGGGCAGCTCGATCGTCAAATCGTCGCCGAAGAAGTCGTGCAGATGCCTGAGTGACTCGATTGCTAGGAAATTCAGGGGAAACCACACTGGACCCCGCCAGTTGGAGTTGCCGCCGAAGAGGCCAGAGTGTGACTCTCCAGGTTCGTAGTCGAGTCGGCAGATGCGACCGTCGAAATCGAGTACCAGAGGGTGTTGCTGGTGGTAACGAGAGAGTGATCTCAGTCCATAAGGGGATAGAAACTCGCCCTCGTCGAGCATACGAGCCAGAATGCGCTGGAAGCGGGACTTCTCGACGAGCGAGATGAGACCAGGTCGGCCGCTGGACGGGAGATAGTAGAGGTAGTTCTTCGCTCCCAATTTATGCTCGATGTACCACCGGGCCCGTTCCCGAAACATGGGCAATCGCTCCCAGAGGGAGGGGTCGAGCCCCACCGCGGCGAAGACTGGTAGAAGCCCCACCATCGAGCGCGCCCGCACCCTCATTGCGGAGCCGTCGTTCGTGCGCAAGCAGTCGTAGAAGAATCCATCCTGCTCGTCCCACAAGTTCTCCATTGCGGCGGCGATCAGCGCGAAGTGCTCGAAGAATTTGATGGCCACATCCTCGTAAACCGAGTTCCGATTTGCGAGCAGCAGCGCCATTTCAAGCATGTTGAGGCAGAATTTTGCCATCCAGGCCGTGCCGTCCGACTGCTCAAGGACTTCGCCCGGAAGGATCACCGAGCGGTCGAACGGGCCAATATTGTCGAGCCCTAGAAAACCGCCTTCAAAAATATTATCGCCTCGCGCGTCCTCGCGATTGACCCACCAGGTGAAGTTGATCAGCAGCTTGTTGAAGACGCGGGCGAGGAAATCGAAATCTTTAGCCCCGTCAATGCGAAACACCGCCAAGGCAGCCCATGCCTGGACGGGCGGATTCACATCGCTGAAGTTCCATTCGTAGGCCGGCAGCTGGCCATTCGGATTCATGTACCATTCGCGCGCAAGCAGCAGCAGCTGATTTTTCGCCATCCCCGGGTCGGTATGGGCGAGAACCACGCTGTGAAATGCAAGGTCCCACGAGGCGTACCAAGGGTACTCCCACTTATCAGGCATCGCGACGATATGGTGGTTGCTGAGGTGGCGCCATCCCGAGTTGCGGCCAGATTTACGCGCTTCAGGAGGGGGCACCTTGTCGCCCGCCAGCCAACGCGGGATGTCATAGTGATAGAATTGCAGGCTCCAGCTCATTCCCGCGAAGGCTTGCCGCATCACCATCGCTTCTTCGTCGGTCGTCCCTTTCGGGCATAGCGCCGCATAATACTCGTCGGCTTCGCGGCTTCGCTCGGCCTGCGCTTGCGCGAAGGCCACGCCGAGATCGAGAGTCCTGCCTGGAGTGTCGCGGGCCAGCCTGAGCCTGATCTCGGCAGTCTCCCCGGCTCCGATGGTGATGCGGTGCCAGCAGGCAACCTTCGTCCCGCGGCGTTCGGGATTGACCGTCGCCGCGCCATTGACGACGTGATCGTTGACGGCATCCTTGGGATACAGCGTTGAAGCGGCGCCGCCAAAGACTTTCGGGACGTTAGTCTCGTTGTCGCAAAACAAAAGCGAGGGCGAACGCCCGGTGGGATCAAGACCGGCGGTGAGTTTCCACGCGCCCAGCTTCTCGTCCTCGGCGATGACTACCGAGCCTGTCTCGTTGGACACGTCGCGGATGACAGGTTTGGGAACGCCATCCTCCCAGGACCAGCGGTTGCGGAACCAGAGCGTCGGGAGGATATGGAGCTCGGCTGGCTCTGGCCCGGAGTTGCGCGCGGTGATGCGAATTAAGACGTCATCCGGTGCCGCCTTGGCGTAGTCTGCCGTGATTTGCCAGTATCGATCGTCGTCAAAAGCGCCGGTGTCGAGAAGCTCGAATTCCGGCTGCTCGCGTGTCCGCTTTGCATTCTCCTGCCGCAGGCGCTGATACGGGAACTCCGCTTGGGGATAGTGATAGCGCCAGCGCAGCCAAGAGTAGGTGGGCGTCGCGTCGAGAGACCACCAGTATTCCTTCGCGTCCTCGCCGTGATTGCCCTCCGGTCCACTGAGGCCGAAGATCCGCTCCTTCAGGATCGGGTCGCGCCCGTTCCAGAACGAGAGAGCGAAACAGAGGCGCTGCTCGCGGTCGCAGAGCCCCGCTAGGCCGTCCTCGCTCCAGCGGTAGGCGCGTGAGTGGGCGTGATCGAACGGAAAGTAGCGCCAAGCGTCGCCGTCGGCGCTGTAGTCCTCACGCACGGTGCCCCAGGCCCGGTCGGCAAGGTATGGGCCGATGAGCTTCCAGTCGCCCCCAGCTGCGGCAGCTGATCCCTCCGCGAGCCGCGCGTGCTCTGCGGAGAGAGGCGCCCTTTGTTGATCGTCGGTGCTCATTGTGGGCGCATCCTAGCATCGGTCTTCATTTTCGATGCAAGGGGCGCAGAACTTGTTCTGCGCCCCCGGGAGTCGCGGCTCTCGACGATCGTTGTGGCTATTTGCTGACCGGCTTTTCCAAGTGCCCGCCGAACTGGAAGCGCATCGCCGAGAGCAGCTTATTCTGGTAGTCGGCTTCGCCGCGTGAAAAAAACCGCTCGTAAAGCGCCGTCGTCAGTACCGGCACCGGCACGCCCTCGTCGATAGCCGCCTTGATCGTCCAGCGGCCTTCGCCGGAGTCGGACACGCGCCCGGAGAACTTGGCCAGCGCGGAATCTTCGGACAGCGCCGTCGCCGTCAGGTCGAGCAGCCAGGAGGCGATCACACTGCCGCGTCGCCAGACCTCGGCGACGTCCGGCAGATTGATGTTATATTTGTAGTGGTCGGGATTGCGGAGCGGCGTCGTCTCGGCGTCGATGGCGTGTGCCTTCTCGCCGACATTCGCCGCCCGCAAAATGTCCAGCCCTTCCGCATAGGCGGCCATGATGCCGTACTCGATCCCGTTATGGACCATCTTGACGAAATGTCCGGCTCCGTTCGGCCCGCAATGGAGATAGCCGAGCTCGGCCTGCGTCGGCTCGCCCTTGCGGCCCGGGGTTCGCGAAATGGAGCCCGCGCCTGGCGCGAGCGTTCTGAAGATCGGATCGAGGCGCTGCACCTCGTGGTCGGGGCCGCCGATCATCATGCAATAGCCGCGCTCAAGCCCCCAGACCCCGCCGCTGGTGCCGACGTCGACATAGTTGACGCCTTTCGACATGAGTTCATGGGCGCGGCGGATGTCGTCGACATAGTAAGAATTGCCGCCGTCAATGATCGTGTCTCCAGCCTCGAGCGCCGGCAATAGATCGGCGATGGTCTGGTCAACGACGGCGGCAGGAACCATGAGCCAGACCGCGCGCGGCTTCTCCAGCTTCTTGGCGAGGTCGGCAAGCGAGGAGCTACCGAGCGCCTTTTCGTCCACCAACTCTTCGACCGCCTTAGGAGACATATCGAAGACAACACATTCATGGCCGTTTGTGAGGAGCCTTCGGACCATGTTGGCGCCCATCCGTCCGAGCCCGACCATTCCTAGCTGCATGTGCGTTTCCTTCAGACGAGTGAGTGGTCTAATCGCGAGAGGATTGCTTTGACCTTATCTTTGTGCGCAACTTCGTAGCAACCGGAGGGGCCAATGGGACTGACGGCAATTCGGATTTCGGGGCCTCCTCCCACATGAGAAATCCGCCTCGGAATGCATTCGCGTTGTCCCCCAGCCTGCACCCTGGCGGCAGCTCGTTGAGTATCTTAGCGTTGCCGCCACCGAGCACGATATCGTCAGGTTCGAGCGCGGCGACCAGTCTATCGACGACATCGAAAACGTGCTCCCGCCATCTCTTCTTGCCCAGCCGGTCAAGCCCTCGGGCGCCGACATAGTCCTCATAAGTGGCTTTCTTGTACGGCAGATGACCAAGCTCCATCGGCTCCACGACTCCGCTGACGATCAGCGTCGAGCCAAGCCCTGTTCCGAGCCCGAGGAACAGCATCTTGCCTTTCTTGTAACTGCCGAGGGCCTGCATTGCCGCGTCATTGACGACCTTGGTTGGCCGTTCGAATCCGGTCTTAAAGTCGAACCCCATCCATCCGGGGCCTAAATTCTTCGGATCGGCCACCGGTCGATCGTGCAGAACCGGGCCGGGATAGCCAATCGACACCACGTCGTAACTCCACCCGTCAGCGAGCTGTCGGACTCCCGAAACCATCTGCTCGGCCGTCATTTTTGGCCCGGAAGCGAACTCCCGCTTATCACTGCGCCCGGTTGCTAGGATTTTGACATGGGTGCCACCCACGTCGACGACCAATACGTCCATGAAATGCCCCGTCGTCGCGGCGCCTGTCGTTGCGAACGCCACGCTCCTGCGGGAACATGCCTTAGGCCGAGGCGTTGCGCTAGCCCCTCGCGGCATAGGGCCACTGGGCCGGACGGCTGATGCGACCGCTTAGTTTTTGATTGGAATGCCGGAGCTGAAATGAGCGCGATCCGTCAATCGCAACTCATCAAGTTGTTGGTCGGAGTGAGAGGATTCGAACCTCCGACCCCATCGTCCCGAACGATGTGCGCTACCAGGCTGCGCTACACTCCGACACCGCGGCCGATTCAGGGCAGCAAACGGGTTTATAAGGGCGTCGGCCACGCGGCGCAAGCGTTGCTTCGCGGGCCGCCTTCCGGATGCGAAGACCGCCAATTCTTTCCCCTCGAGCGCTCGAACGAAAAGCTCGAATCTCTATATCAATCGGATTGAGGGCACAGCGCGGTCTGACCCGCCGGGCGCAGCTTTGGCTTGTCCTTACCATCATCGTGCTGGCCCCGCTTCTGTTCTCCGGCGTGAACGCGCTCAACTTCACCGCCAAGACTTGGATGACGATCGTACTCCGTGCGTCTTACCATCTGTTGCGCGCAGGTGATGTTCTTTGGCGTCGGCGCAGTCGATCTGATGGCGACGCTGACGGTCACCTAAGCTTTCAACCTGCTCGCTTCGCAGCTTTTGGGGCGACACACAGCACAAAGGCGGCCACTCACGATTCCAAGGCTTTGCAGTCCGGCTTCAGGCTGGGCGATGACAAGTCTGCGGCGTCGCAATCATCGCGAGATTCTGACCTAACTATCTTATCTTGCTGCCTTCGTGGCCGCCTTTCTGCGATTGATGAGGGTGGTGAACTCACCTTCGGCCTCACTCGAGGCTATCCTGCGAAAATTCGTTTCGCGCCGAAGCGCTCGGCTGTGGGAGCGACCGAGGTGGCGCGCACGATCGAGGCGCACGCGTCCAAACTGCTGCGCTGATTGCGTGAGCGGGCAAGGGGAATTCACAAACGAGTCGATGATCTGTCAAGTTCGGAGCGCCTTCCGCCTTGTGTGACAGGTCGATTGTGATAGATTCCGTTGGCCTACGACCGGAGTTGGAATGGCGAAGATTCTAGTTGTCGACGACGAACCGTTGATTACCGCGATGCTGGAGGATTGGTTGTCAGAACTGGGGCACGACGTGGTCGGCCCCGCGCACAATCTGGCCAAGGCTCTGGAATTGGCCGAGAGCGAAATGGATGCGGCCATCGTCGACGTGTCGCTCGGCAAGGACAATGCATATCCACTCGTCGACGCCTTGATGGCCCGCGGCCTGCCGTTGGCGCTGGCGACGGGCTATGGGCAAGATGGCATAGATCCGAGGTACCGCACACAGTCGACACTCAGGAAACCATTCGATTTTGCCGCGTTCCGCCGCACCATCGATGACATTATGGCCCGAAGCAGCGCGAGCACGTGAAGGTCTAGCTGGCCTATCTCTGCGACGCATCGTAACCGCATTGCTTCTCTTCTGCAGCACTCCTCTCGATGACCGGAGCGCCCTTGTGCTCGAACGCCGTTTCGAGGGGCGCGCCGGCTGGAGCCCGATGGTGGTCACACGCGCAATGCGGCAGATGAACTCCGACCCGATAATCGAGCGGGCGCGATAGACGTCGCCCTCCCCCATGAGTCCGCGCGCGCTCAAAGTGGCCATCCGAGCGCTGCAGCCGGTCCCTGTCGGCCAGCGGTCGATCTTGCCGCGACGGACGACCACGGCGTTCGAACCCGAAGTTCATTTCCCTCGCGCGGGAGCGGCCCGGCGAACTGACAGAACGAAATGTGGTCCCAGCCGGTAGCCTGCGGATGCCTGAAATCAAGCTGCTCGATAATGCGGACGCCCGTTTCCGCCAGATCGCGCGCTTCATCCGGACGAATCGCGAAGCCGAGCGCCTCCGCGTCGACAATGACGAAACTGTCGCGGCCATAAGCGAAACTGTCGCGGCCATAAGCAATGTCGACCTCGAGCGCGCCCAGGCCCGCAACCTCAAGCGGCGCATCGAGCCGATCCGCGAACGAAGGTAAGTTCTCAATGCTGATGCGCTCGGCTTTGCCGTTGCGGCACTCCGCCGTAACTGCGATGAGGCCGCCCGGCGCTTCGAGCGTCAGATGGGTCTCCGGCTCCTGCATCGGCAGTATGCCGGTGTCGAGCAGCACGGTCGCGACGCAGATCGAGTTCGAGCCCGACATGGGTGGCGTGTCTTCGGGCTCCATGGTGATGAAGCCCATCTGCGCTCTTGGGTCCTTAGCCGGCACGAGCAGATTGACGTGCCGGAAAACTCCGCCACGCGGCTCGTTGAGAACGAAATTGCGCAAGGCCTCATCGCTCGCGATGAAGCGCGACTGCTCCCACAAGGTTTCGCCCGGCGGGGCGTGACGCCACCGACGATCGCGTCGCAGACCTCGCCTTCGGCATGGCACGTGACGACGTAGATAATTTTAGAGGTTCGCATGGTATCTACGGCAAGCCCGATTGAGGAAATCACTGGTGCGCTGTCTATCCGCTCCTACCTGCGGCAGCGTCTTGCCGGCGATCTTTTGGTTCGCCGAAATAGGCGGCGCCTCCTAGCCGCAGGGTAACTAGCGCGTGGGATGCCAGACGAACTTCTGGAACCGCGGATCCGTAAGGAATCCAATCGCAGAAGGCTCAAACCAATACAGCCCCATCAGGCGGCGGAATCGGTGCCAGAATCAGAACGGGTGATACTGAAACATCCAAGTCTCGGTCAGAGTCTCGCCTCCGGACTTGAGAAACGCGCGCAGCTCGACCGGATCGGTTCCGTCGACAACAACGTCGAACTGCGCTCGCCAGTGGCCGGCGACGCCGTCGGGAACGGCCTCGATAAGTTGGTAAGCTCCGAAGGTTCCGCGCGAAGCTGAAACAACGAGTTCGGGTTTAACGCCAAAAGGGAGATCGCGCAGCGGGCCCCCCAGAAACTCGACCATGAACTTCCTTACTCCCTTCGGGCGGGGGAGGCCGGGCTGGCCACCGCGACCGAGACGAGTAGCCCACACCGGCGCAAGCTTGCTTGGATAAGGCTCATTGGCGAGCCAGTGCAGGCGATAGTTGAGATTGAGCTCAGCGCCCGCTGGGACCGGGTCAGCCGGCACCCACATAGCAACCACGTTGTCGTGGATCTCATCGTCCGTCGGAATTTCGCATAGCTGAATCGACCCCTTGCCCCAGCCCTCGCCGCTCGGGCCTGGCAGTGGCTCGATCCAGAGGCTCGGGCGCCGATCGTAAAAGACGCCGTCGAGATAATGATCGAATACCCGGTCGCGCTGGAGGAGCCCGAAACCGCGTGGGTTATTATCAGCAAAGGCTGACACCATGATTCGGGGCGGATTATTCAGCGGCCGCCACAGTCGTTCGCCGCTGCC
>Ga0209006_10002348_pt1 | contig 17296 bp, 13 predicted proteins | sample JacPin_JW_Ref_O2_FD_188567 | JGI IMG/M metagenome (GOLD analysis project Ga0209006, IMG submission 188567) | Forest soil microbial communities from Algoma, Ontario, Canada - Jack Pine, Ontario site 1_JW_Ref_O2 (SPAdes) (version 2) | ecosystem: Environmental > Terrestrial > Soil > Boreal... | reverse complement strand
GATGTTGGGCACATCATTCTGGTGCTCGTCGTACATCTCCAGCGAGATGTGCCAATTGTCGTTCCACTTGTGATAGGCGGTAAAACCGTACCATTGCAGGTTGTTGTAGCCATAGGTGCCGTCGTTTATCGCGTCGGCACAAGCATTGATGTCATCCCAGCCGTCATTCCAGTTGTAGCGAATGCAGCCGGTGACCGACGGTTCCGAACCTGGATCCTTGGGAAAGGTGGCGCCCGAATACAAGGGATTGCCGGGCATCAGGTTGGTTTCACGCGCATTCAAATGCCACACCGCTGCTTCGGTGCCAGCGGTCAAGCCGAGTTGCAGGAACAAGTCCTTGGTCACCGCCAGCGTGCCCTGAATTCCCTCGTTGGTGTAATTGTCGAAAGAGTACGTCAGCGAGTGCGTATACATGTAGTTGTTCGGCGCAAGCTGAGCCTCGATGTCGGGCAGCGAGATGAAGCGCCCAACGCGCAACATCAGACCCTGAGCGACCTGCGGGATGTACAGTTCGCCATACACCATCGGGAAGTCGTAGCCGTTGACGTTATTCTTCTTCAGTAATTGATAACTGAAGAGGCCATAAGACGTCGTGTAACGGTAGTTCTCGCCATATAGGGCGGAGAGCCGCATGCCCCAATCGATGTGGTCGGTCTGCACCGTGTCGGGGAAGCGGTCGATGTAGATCACCGCCTGATCGAGCTGGATCGTGTTAGGGGTATAGATGTAGGAAATCGGCGCGTTGCCGCCTGGTCGCACCGTCTCGTTGCTGATGTTGAAGCCGGGGTCGAGCCAGCCATAGATCTGGATGCCGGTGTCGTTGAGCCAGTGGCCGAAGTTGGTGTTGCTGAGCGCCGCCATCAACGGGCTGTCGACCGAGCCGGTGCGTGTCACACCCAAGGCGGTTGTGCCACCATAAGGCCATTCGGTGAACGGCATCGGCGGAGTAGTTTGGGGCGTCCTCGGCCAATCGGCGATGCGCCCCGGCGGTGCGTTCGGGTCGGTCGGCGGGCCCGCCTGGCCCCATTCGAGCTTGTAGTAGTTGTAGAGACGGCTGAAAAAATCATCGCCCAGATAGGCGTCGAGACAGCTGTAATTATCGTAGGGGCTCACCCCGACGCAGGATGTCGGCGGCCCTCCCGGTGCCGCGGGTACTTGCGCAACCAGCATCGGCGTCGGAGTCGTCGTCAGCACGGGGGACGTCGCCGGTGTGGCCGGCACCTGCGCGACCAGAGTCGTGCCCGGCTTGGTCGAGGTGGTCGACGTCGCCGCCGGCCCCTGGGTTCCGGGGACAGGCAAGCCGCTCGATAATACTGTTTGAGCCGCCCCCAATTGTTCCGTCGCAACGAGAACCAGCAGCCCCAGGGCGATGCGCGATCCGATTCTGAACATACGTTTGTTCCCCTTCATGTTCGTTCCCGTCTCTCCGGTCGGGAGATAGCGCGTCATTCACTGGTGAGCGGAGGGCGCAGGACTCGCCGCTCACACCGCGCCGACTGCTATCCAATTGCGTTAGAACTCCTGCTCCCCACCCGGCAAAATTTTGTCGCGACCCGTTAGGTTCGCAACAAGTATGCCATCAGAAATTATCGGAATTATCAGGATATCTACAATATAAAATTGCACGATGCTTACTAAATAAGCAAACATGCACAATCAATAATCAACAATTTGTAGGAAATCAATTAAGAAATGACCTAAGAGTTATTTATGAAATATAGGTTATTGACAGTTAATAATAAATCTGGCGATCGCTTTAGCGCCGATAAAATAAAAGATATAAAAGGCAAGGCACCGATCGTTAACGGCTAGATGGTTCAAAAACTTGAAAATTCGCCAAAACGGCGCTATCGGACGGAATACCGGCTCGCTCATCGCGCGCTTGGCCGGGCAGGAGGATCGTCAGCGCACGCCGCGAGGACGGGGAGAACCCGTCAGTCGGCGGTCAACAGCTGATACCCGACCCCAGGCACGGTGACGATGTACTGAGGGTTGTGCGGATCGATTTCGATCCGCTTGCGAAGCTGGCGCATATAGACGCGCAGGTATTCGACATTCCGGCGGTGATTCCAGATCTCTCGCAGGATCTGGTCGTGGGTCAGCACCTTGCCGGCATGCATTACGAGAAAACGGAGGATCGCGAACTCGGTCGGCGACAGCTTGATGTCGACCGGACCGCGCATGATCCGACGCCGGACGAGGTCGATCATCAGCTCGCCGTTGCGGAATACCGGCGCGGCACCCTGGCGCTGGAGGCGATGGCGTAACGCGACGTGCAGCCGGGCCACGAACTCGTCGACGTTGAACGGCTTGGTAACGTAGTCGCTGGCCCCGCTTTCGAGGGCCTCGACCTTCGTCGTCACGGAGGCAGTGTACGACAGGACCACAATCGGGACGTCGGAGCCGCCAGCGCGAATATGGCGCAGCAGGCTGAGGCCGTTTAAGTCGGGCAGGCCCAAATCCAGAATGATCAGATCGGGCGGATCGCTTTTTAGCAGCTCGACCGCCGCCGCGCCCGAAGTCGCCTCGGTGACGGCGAACCCGCGCGGCGGCAAGGTGGCGCGCAACAGGCGCCGGATCAGCCCGTCGTCCTCGATGACCAAGACCTTGGTGCTCGCGTTCATCGAGACGCCTCTAGGCTACCCCAGCGCTTGGGGTTACGCGGGGACTAGTCCCTACGTCTATGCGTCGCTGATAAATCACAGTCGACCTATATTCAAGCACTCTTCGAAATGAAACTTCGCCGAAATAAAAATCCTATATATATTTGTAGTTCGAAATATAAATATTCATTTATATGGCTTGGTCTTTGCGAAGTGAAATCCATATGATCCCGGCTGAAACGCTCAGGATACTTACGAATTGCTTACGAAGCTTACGGATTGCTTACGGGGACGGCGGGTGGGGCACGATGGACAGAGAGAAGGCGGCAAGGGCTTATGGCTTCGCAACGAGGCAATTTATCCGGCGGCACCGGCCGTGGAGCGTCGTCGGATCCATGATCGATCGGATCAGGGCTCGGCTTGCCGGCGAGCGCTTGCGGCTGCTGCACTGCGTTTACGGTATCGGTTTCACCGGGTTGGTCACGGTGGTTGGCGAAGTCTCGCCGGCCTATGTTACGGCGACGCATTTGGCGTTGATGTATCTGCTCGCTGTGCTGGTCGTTGCCGTCAGGTTTGGGCTCTGGCCGGCGCTGATAGCCTCGGTCGCGAGCGTGGCGGTTCTCGATTTCCTGTTTATCCCGCCGCTCTATTCATTCACGGTAAATAGACCGCAGGATGCCTTGCTGCTGGTATTTCTATGGGTGGTGGCGCTCATCGCTTCCGGGCTCGCGGCACAACTGCGCGAGCAGGTCAGGATCGCCGATCGCAACGCTCGAACCACCGCCGCGCTTTATCGCTTCGCCGGCAAGCTCGCAGGGACGCTGGACCTGGATGCGGTCATTGCCGCGGTGGTCGATCAGATATCGGCCATGCTGCCCTATCGCGCCGCCATCTTCCTGAGGGGCGAATCACCGCCAGCTGGGCTCGTCACCTTGCCGGTACGGGCGGCGGGCGAAGAAATCGGGGTGATGACAGTCGCCGTACCAAAGGACGGGGTGATCACCAGCGAGGAGAATCGCCTTATCGAAGCTCTGACCGAACTTGCCGGGATCGCGCTCGGTCGCCAGGTTCTCGCGGATCGCCTCGCGCAATTAGGTATCGAGAAGGAGGCGGATCGCTTGCGCTCGGCCCTTCTCAACTCGATCGCCCATGACTTGACCGGCCCGATCGCATCGGTGGCCACCGCGCTGACCAGCCTCGCCGGCAACTACGAACAGTTCGACGATGCGACCAGACGTGAATTGATCGCGGACGCCGAGCGCGAGACGGAGCGCCTACACCAGTTTTCCGCGAGTCTCGTCCACATCGCGCGGCTCGAAGCGGGCGTCACGCTCGAAATGCGCCGCGAGCCGACCGATATCGGCGATCTTGTGGGAATTGCCGTCGCCCGCGCGCGCGCCGTATTGGGCTCGCGACAAGTTGTGCTCGACATCCCAGAGGGTTTACCGCGCCCGATGCTCGACTTCACGCTGATCGAGCAGGCGATTTTCCACGTCCTTGAAAATGCCGGAAAACACACGCCGATCGAGGCCAGCGTAACGATCAGTGCCGAGCTGGTCGGCGGTGGCGTCTGTCTGAAGATCGCGGACGATGGCCCCGGCATCGCGGTCGAAGACACAGAGCGGATCTTTGCAAAATTTTATCGGGGACAGGCCGCGACTGGCAGCAGAGGCACCGGGCTTGGCCTTGCGATCTGCCGCGGCTTTATCGAGGCCCATGCGGGGACGATTACGGCGAAAAATCGGCCTGGTTGTCGTGGCGCGATCTTGACGATCTTTCTGCCGCTCCGATGACTGTCGGCCGCCAGAGCCGATCCCGGCGAAGGGCGGTTGCGTGGCGGCCCGTTCGCGAGCTCGAAGACTAAAGTGCAAACAGGCGCGGGAGCACAAACGCCATCGCGACCAAAATGCCAAGGGCGATCGCTGCTTTGAGCGAGGGTTCCCGTGTCATTGCCTGGCTTCCTTCGGCGCGACTCGCGCGCCCGGCGACTAGCCCTTTGAGCTAATGGCATAAGAATACCATTAGGATTTTCGCATGCCAAAATGAAAATTACGTCAAACTTACAGGCACCAGGCGCACTCGTGGCGATCCCAAATTCCTCATCGTGGGTTTTCCCAAAGCGCGAGCACGCAGCCGCCTCGGTACAGGAGGGGTCGGCCGTGCCAGATATCGGTCGCGGATTCATCAGGCCTGCCCCGATTGAAACATTGTTGCGACCCTCCCCCCATCGGCTCAACCGGTGAGTTTATCAACACGATTTCACCCTCCTGCGACCTCTGAGCTGGCGCCGGGCAATGACCGGTATGGCTCCAGGCCGTGTGAAAACGGTGAGATTGAACCTCTTCGCCAAGAACGGCCGTTCGAGGGGCGGCGGGTTCACTTCCGGCGAAACTGTCTAGCGCGCAGGATTGGTTACGCGCGCGATCGCTAACGTCCTGGCCGCCATGGTGAGGCTGCCGGCCCGTCTCGATCCCGCCACGCGACGCCGCCGGATTCGCCAGTGAATACAGGTCTTTGCAGTCATCCTCTCAGGTGACCATAACCGCCCCCACCGGGCGTCTCGATGACAAAGACATCACCGGACGCCAGTTCAGTCTGGTCTGTGCCGGTCATCACGTGACGGCTGCCATCTTCATGCTCGACCCATTGGCGGCCGGGTGCCCCATCGGCGCCGCCGGCGAGCCCGAACGGGGCTATGTTGCGGCGGGAGGAGACAATGACGGCGGTCATCGGCTCGAGAAAGCGGATCCGCCTCACCGCGCCGTCGCCACCGCGCCAGCGCCCGCCGCCGCCGGAGCCGCGACGGATCGCGAACGCCTCCAGCCGGACTGGATAGCGCAGCTCGAGCACTTCGGGATCGGTCATCCTTGTGTTGGTCATGTGGGAGTGGATCGCCGACGTGCCGTCAAAACCCGGTCCGGCGCCGGCGCCGCCGCAGATCGTCTCGTAGTACTGGCGGGTGGCGTCACCGAAGATGAAGTTGTTCATCGTCGCCTGGCTGCAGGCCAGAACGCCGACCGCGCCCAACAGCGCGTTGACCACGGCCTGCGAGGTCTCGGTGTTGCCGGCAACGACCGCCGCCCCCGGCTGGGGCGACAGGAAGGTGCCGGGCGGGATCACCAGCCGGACCGGCTTAAGGCAGCCGTCATTGAGCGGGATGTCGCTGCCGACCAGGCAGCGGAGCGCATAAAGCACCGCAGAGCGGGTCACCGCCGGCGGCGCGTTGAAGTTGTCGTCGCGCTGACCGCCGGTGCCGGTGAAGTCGACCGTCGCGGTGCGCGCCTCGTGGTCAACGGTGATCGCCACGCGAAGCGGAGAGCCGTCATCCATCGTATAGGCGAATGATCCATCGCCGATCCGGTCGATCACCCGGCGGACGCTCTCCTTGGCGTTGTCCATCACATGGCGCATATAGGCGCGCACCGTGTCCAAGCCGAAGCGGGCAACCACGCCACGCAACTCCTGCACGCCTTTCTCGTTGGCTGCGATTTGCGCCTTGATGTCGGCGACGTTGACGTCGGGGCTGCGCGCCGGGTAGGTCGCCGATGCCAGCACATGGCGGAACTCCGCCTCGCGGAATTGGCCGCCATCGACCAGCAGGAAATTATCGAGGACGACGCCTTCCTCTTCCAGAGTGCGGGAGACAGGCGGCGTCGAGCCCGGGGTGATGCCGCCGATATCTGCGTGGTGCCCGCGGTTGGCGACGAAAAACAGAATGTCGCGCCCCGCGGCGTCGAATACCGGGGTGATCACGGTGACGTCAGGCAGATGGGTGCCGCCGTTATAGGGATTGTTGAGGGTGACCACGTCGCCCGGCTTCAGCGTTTCCCGCCGCAGCCGCAGCACGGTCTGCACGCTCTCGCCCATAGCGCCGAGATGGATCGGGATGTGCGGGGCGTTGGCCACCAGCCGGCCCTCGGCGTCGAAGACCGCGCAGGAAAAATCCAGCCGCTCCTTGATGTTCACGCTGAGCGAGGTGTTCTGCAGCACCGCACCGGTTTGCTCGGCGACGTTCATGAACAGGTTGTTGAACAGCTCGAGCAGCACTGGATCGGGTTTCGCGCTGCCGGCGGCCACGCGCGACGCGCGCGGTTCGGCGCGTCGCAACAGCATGTGATCGAGATCGGTCAATTCGGCGCGCCATCCGGGCTCGACGACCGTGGTCGCATTGGCTTCGCGGATCAGCGCAGGCCCTGCGATCAGGTCGCCCGCCCGCAACATCGTGCGGTCGAATACCGGGGCAACGTGTTCGGCGCCGTCGGTCCACATCGCGACGCGGTCTACCGCATGCGGGCCGCCATCGTCGCGGCGGGGAACCCGTGTTTCGCGGACCGACTCGCCCGCGGTAGTCGCCTCGACCGCCAGCGCCTCGACAACCAGCGGCCGCTCGGGTGTAGCAAAGCCGAACCGCGCGCGATGCGCCTCGGTAAACAGCGGCACGACCCGATCGGGCGCGCCATAGGGCACGATCAACGCCGTATCGGTCCCGGCATAGCGCAGGTGAATCACATGCCGGACCTCGACGCGCTCCGGCTCCGCGCCTTGCGCCGCCAAGGCCTCTCGCGCTTCCTGCGCCAGTCGGGCCGCCAGCGTCTCCAGCCCTGCCACCTGATCGGTGGCGAACGGCACCTCGACGGATTGCTCGCGCATGACGGTCTGGTCCGCGAGCCCCATGCCATAGGCCGACAGGACGCCTGCATAGGGATGGATGAAGACGGTCTCCATACCGAGCTCGTCGGCGACTAGGCAGGCATGCTGGCCGCCGGCGCCGCCGAAGCATTGCAGGGCAAAGCGGGTGGCGTCGTGACCCTTCTGTACAGAGACCTGCTTGATCGCGTTGGCCATGTTGCCAACCGCCACTCGCAGGAAGCCCTCGGCAACCGCCCGCGGATCCCGGGTTTCGCCGGTGGCGCGCGCGATCTCCTGGGCGAGGACGGTAAATTTTGTCATGACCACCGCCGCATCGAGCGGCTGGTCCGCCGTCGCGCCAAAAATCGCCGGAAAATGCGCCGGCTGAATCTTGCCGACGCAGACATTGGCGTCGGTCACGGTCAGCGGGCCGCCGCGACGGTAACAAGCCGGCCCGGGATCGGCGCCAGCGGAGTCAGGCCCGACGCGAAAGCGGGCGCCGTCGAAATGCAGGATCGAGCCGCCGCCCGCCGCCACCGTGTTGATCGCCATCATCGGGGCGCGCATGCGCACACCCGCCACCTGGGTCTCGAAGGCCCGCTCGAATTGACCCGCATAAAGTGCCACGTCGGTCGAGGTGCCGCCCATGTCGAAGCTGATGATCCGATCGAGCCCGGCGGCGGCGGCAGTGCGCGCCGCGCCGACAATGCCCCCGGCCGGCCCGGACAGGATGGCGTCTTTGCCCTGAAAGCCTGCCGCGTCGGCGAGCCCGCCGCTCGATTGCATGAAATAGAGGCGCACGTCCTCGAGTTCGGCTGCGACCTGATCGACATAGCGCCGCAGGATCGGCGAGAGATAGGCGTCCACCACCGTGGTGTCGCCGCGCGGGATCAGGCGCAGCAACGCGCTCACCTGATGGCTCGCTGACACCTGGGTAAACCCGGCCGCCCCCGCCAGGATGGCGAGGCGGCGTTCGTGCTCTGGAAATTTCCACGCGTGCATCAACACGATCGCACAGGCGCTGATGCCCGCCGCGCGCGCCTCGGCAAAGGCCTCGCCGGCGCCGGCTTCATCGAGTTTCTCTATCTCGCTGCCGTCGATGCCGACTCGGCCGCCGATTTCAACGACGCGCTCGTAGAGCATGCTCGGAAGGCGGATATCGAGGTCGAACAGGCGGGGGCGCGTCTGGTTGCCGATCCGAAGCGCATCGGCGAACCCGCGATTGACCACCAGGAGGGTGCGCTCGCCCCGGCGTTCGAGCAGCGCGTTAGTGGCGACCGTGGTGCCCATCTTCACCGCTTCGACCGTGCCGGGCGGGATGCGCGCTTCCAGCGGTAGACCGAGCACGGTCTTGATGCCGGCGATCGCCGCATCGCGATAGCGGCCGGGGTTCTCGCTGAGCAGCTTGTGCGTCGAGAGGCTGCCATCCGGCGCGCGGGCGACAATGTCGGTGAAGGTGCCACCCCGATCGATCCAGAATTGCCAGCCGACGTGCCCTGCTTCCTTGCACATTGTTATAGCCACCTCTTACAGCCCCGTCGGACCGCTTTTCCGAGGCGGTGAGCGGTTTCGGTCCAATCTGCCGTCGGCGCCGCCGGAGATCCGGATTTTCTCATCTCCTTTGCCCACCTGCCGAGACGAAAGGCGTTGTCGGTCCAGTCCCCTGCCCAGTCCCCTGCGGGCGCACCGGCGTTGCTGAGCCGCTGCTCCAGGCGGGCCTTCAAGGCTTCCGCGGCGGCGCGCTCGTGCTCGGTAGCGCCGGCGTCGCCAGCCACCGCGGCCAGCGCCCGTAGCTTCCGACGAACAGCCTCCACCGATCCGATGAGCCCTGTCATGTGGGTATCCCGGCTCATTACGACCCGAGCACCGGCAGCTCAAGGAAGGATGGGGTTGCCGGGGCATGGTGAACCGTGTTGCGGGCGATCCGGATATCGGCCTCGCTGTCGCGGGCGAGGACCGGGTGGCCGCTGTTGGTGTTGCGCGCGCGCCGCGGGAAGTTGCTGCTGGTCACATCGGCTTCGATCCTGCTGCCGGCGCGGAAGGTGTGGTGGACATCTCCGAGATCGATGGTCAGCGGATAGATCTGTTCGGGCGCAAGCGGCTGGGCTCCTGCAGTGGGATCGCGGTACATCGCCCGCATCACCCCGTCCATCAGCAGCATGGCGCTACCGTCCGGCAGCACCTCGATAAGCTTGGCGACGAAATCGGTATCGGGGCAATCGGACCCGACATGCAGGGTCACGCGGACGTTGCCGGCAATGGTCAGATCCGCGTCGAGCCGAGCGCCGCGATAAACCAGCCCGTAATCCGGCAGCGACTGGGCCAGGCGTTGGTCGCGCGGGCCGGCATCGATCAGCATGTTGCGGCCACCGAGGCTCGGTATCGGACGGCGCGGGTCATACCGATAGTGTCGCGGCTCGCCCGCCGGCGTATCGGCGAGATTGCCATCGTCGCGCAGATAGAGTCGGCGGGGCGAGGTCCCCGGCGGCGGCCAGCGCTCGGATCGAAGCCAGTCTGTCGGGGCGTAGCCGGCGCGATCGTCGACCCAGGCACGGGGCGAGTAATAGACCGCGGGCTCATGAAGAACGGCGCCGGGCTCGTCCTTAAGCCAATGGCCGAACCACTCGAAATAAGGGTCGCGCAGCCAGAAATTGCTCGCGTAGACAAAGTAGTGCTCGTTGGGGCCGACCCACAGCCTCTGCGTTCCGGTGCGGGCCTGGATTTCTTGGAACGCCGCGATGACGCTGGTCTGGAAAATGTCGAACCAGGTGGTGACGTGAAAGCCCGGGATGTCGATCGTGCGACGGAAATTATGCCGCGCGCGAAAGGCATCGGGCGCGGGATGGGTGATGATCTCATCGAGAAACGGCTGCCAGACCGCGAAGTCCGGATAGCCCGTCAGCGGCAGCCGCAACCAATCCGGCGCATTGATGAAAGGCGGGCTATCGTGGCGCGCGGCATCGAGCAGAGTGTAGCGGTCAGCGGCCGACGCGGCGGCGCGCTCGAGCTCCTCGGCGCCGATGCCGAAGCGGGCCATCACCGCCTCACGATGCGACATGGATAGGCCGGGTATGTTTTTGGCGACCCACAGCCACAGCCGCTCCATCTCGATGGCTTGGCCTTCGTAGATGACGTCATCGTAGATGCTGGAGCCGCCGGCCTGAGCGAAGAACGCGCGCAGGCTGGGGTGCCGAATGGAGGCAGCGGCAAAGGTCGTGGTTGCGCCAGCCGACGAACCTGACATGCCGACCCGGTGATTGGTCCAGCTTTGGTCCGCGATCCATTCCAGCGTGTCGTAGCCGTCGGCAGCATCGTCGGCGTAGACCCGGTCCTCGCCTTCGGAGCCGTGGCGGCCGCGGCAATCCTGGTAGACCGCGGCGTAGCCATGTTCGACGATCGATTTCCAGCCGCGCAGGATCGAGCCGCGCATCGGTTCGGCGGCACTCGGCAGCCAGGCCTTGGTGTGATCGAACTTGTCCCGCGCGCCGGGCGCTGCGATGCCATAGGGCGTCCGGTGCAAGATAACCGGGAAGCGCGGACCGCCATCGTCAGGGAGAAAGACAAATGTGTTGAGCCTGGCACCGTCGCGCATCGGCACCATCGTCTGGAATGAACGAGCGCCCATGTGCCTTCCCTTCCGAAGCTGCGCCTTGCGTGCCTGCGGAAAATCTAGCCCAATCTCCGAATACCAGGGCTATGTCGTTTCAGTAAGCGTGAGGATACCTACGATACCGACATCGCGAGACGCGAATCCACCTACCGCTTGCGAGGAGTTGGCAATGAGCCAGACGATTACCATCGAGCGCGTTGATCATATCGGGGTCAGGGTGCGCGACCTCGACCGGGCCCTCGCCTTCTATAAGGTCCTGGGGTTCAGTCTGTTCCGCCGTGCGAAGGGGGATGACGTCGCAATTATCCGTAACCCGCAGAGCGTCGAGCTCAATCTCGTCTTCAACGCGAACGCCGGCGACCCCGACGCGAACATCCTGATGGATGTGGATGACAAATTCCCGGGCTACACCCATATCGCTCTGCGCGTCACCTCGATCCCGGCCACGATCGCCACCCTCAAGGCTAACAATGTGGCGATCACCCAGGGACCGGTCAGCTTTGGTGAAGCGGGCCACGTTTCGGTCTTCATTCGCGACCCCGATCGCAACGTTATTGAACTCCGTGGTCGCGATCAGGGTGAGGTCGAAGGCGTGACGCGTTACACGCCGTAAGCTGCGGTCAACGGTGAACCCGCCCTCCGGTCAACACTGCGAGCAACCGGCCTTGTGGATGTGCCGCGAAGCCAATTGTCCGCATCAAATGGCCCGCGCGGCGATTGCCTCGCGACGCAACCAATCGTACCAGCAATGCAAACCTTCTCCTGACCGAGCCGACAGGGCTAGCACCTCGATCGCGGGATTGACCTCTCGCGCATGCTGGAACGCGTGCTCAACGCTGAAATCGACGTAGGGCAGCAGGTCGATCTTGTTGAGGATCAACAGCGATGCGGCGCGAAACATATGCGGGTATTTGAGCGGCTTGTCCTCACCCTCGGTGACCGAAAGCAGCGCCACCTTGGCGCGCTCGCCAAGGTCGAACATCGCCGGGCAGACGAGGTTGCCGACATTCTCGATGAGCAGCACCGAGCCGAAATCCGGCCGCAACTCCTCGAGGCCGCGCGCCACCATGTCGGCTTCGAGATGGCAGCCGGTGCCGGTGTTGAGCTGCACAGCGGGCGCGCCCGCGCGGCGGATGCGCTCGCGATCGAGATTTGTCGCCTGATCGCCTTCCAGCACGCCGATCGCCAGCTCGCCGCCGAGGTCGCGGATCGTGCGCTCGAGCAGCGTCGTCTTGCCGGCGCCGGGCGAGCTGACAAGGTTCAGCGCCAGCATTTCGCGCCCGGCGAACCAGGCGCGGTTTTTCGTCGCTAGCGCGTCGTTCTTGGCGAGGATGCGGGTTTCGAGCGCGATCACGGCCGAATGTTCGTGGTGATGGTGATGGCCGTGATCATGGTGATGATCGTGGCTATGGCTGTGGCGCGTGCCGTCGGCGTGGACGTGCTCGTGTCCGTGGGCTGTTTCGTCGTGCACAGCGCTGCTGCATCCGCAATGACCGCACATCAGGCAGCCTCCTCCACTTCTATCGCCTTGATGTTGAGTTCCTCGCCGGCGACGCGTTCGCAGCTTCGCGAGCCGCACCGGCAGGGGGCGAACAGGGTCGCCGCGCCGAATTCCTCGCCGCAATCGCGACAGCGGGCGAGGCCGTCGATCTGGCGGATGTCGAGCCTTGCGCCGGCGAGCGGCGTCTCCGCGGCAACGACGTCGAAGCAGAAGGCGACGGCGTCCGCCATGACGCCCGACAATTTGCCGATCTCCAGCGTCACCCGGGTGACGCGCCGACCTTGCGCGGCGTCTCCGACGATCGCGACGATGTTGCGGGTGATCGCCAGCTCGTGCATGGCCGCGCTCAGCAAATCCGCGGCAGCTGATCACCGACCAGCATGTCGACAATCCGCGTGCCGCCGAAAAGGGTGCGCATCAGCACACGCGTCTCGGCGCGTTCGCTGACCCGGCCGATAATGCACGCTTCGCCGCCCAGCGGATGTGCGCGCATCGCCGCGAGCGCGGCGTCGGCGTCTTCCGCCGGAACGATCGCCACGAGCTTGCCCTCGTTCGCCAGATAGAGCGGGTCAAGGCCGAGGATCTCGCACATCCCCTTTACCTCTTCACGGATCGGCAGCGCGCTCTCGTCGATAACGATCTCGACTGCGGCGGCCTGGGCGATCTCGTTGAGCACGGTGGAGACGCCGCCGCGCGTCGCGTCGCGCATGAAGCGGAGGGCGGGGCATGCCCTCAGCAACGCCGCGGTGAGACCATTGAGCGGTGCGCAATCGCTCGCGACCGGGCCGTCGAGCGCAAGGTCGCCGCGCGCCGCCAGGATCGTCGCCCCGTGATCGCCGAGCACGCCATTGACCAGCACCGCGTCACCCGGCCGCACGAGGCTCGCGTCGAGATCGACACCGCGTGGGATCGCGCCGACTCCCGATGTCGTCAAGAACAGCTTGTCGCAGGCGCGGCGCTGCACGACCTTGGTATCGCCGGTGACGATGCGGACGCCGGCCTCGCGCGCCGCCGCCGCCATCGAGCGCGCGACGCGGCGCAGCAACTCGACCGCGCAGCCTTCCTCGATGATTGCCGCGCAGGATAGGTAGAGCGGTGTCGCACCGCCGACCGCGAGGTCATTGACCGTGCCGCACACCGCGAGCCTGCCGATGTCGCCGCCGGGAAAGAACAGCGGGTCGACGACGTAGGAGTCGGTGGTGAAGGCGAGGCGGTTGCCATGCACGGAGAAATCGCTGAGGCCGATCCGCGCCTGGTCGTCGAGCGGCTCAAGGAACGGGTTGTCAAAGGCGCTGACGAACACGTCGTCGATCAGGTCCTTCATCGCCTTGCCGCCGCCGCCATGCGCCAGCGTTACGGTATCTACCGACAGCACGCCGCGCCGCCGGCGAGCGATAGGAGAAATGTCGTTCATGCCGCGTCAGCCTTGGGCCGCGCGCCGGCATAGCGGTAATAGGCGGCGCAAGCGCCTTCCGACGACACCATCAGCGCGCCGACCGGCGTCTCCGGCGTGCAGGCGGTGCCGAACAATTTGCACTGCCACGGCTTGAGGACGCCCTTCAACACCTCGCCGCATTGGCAGGATTTCGGATCGGCGATGCGCACGCTCGGCACCGCGAAGCGCCGCTCGGCGTCGAACCTCGCGTAGGCCTCGCGGAAGCGGATCCCGGAATGGTCGATCGAACCGAGCCCGCGCCATTCGAAGAACTCGCGCAGCTCGTAGACCTGTGCGACGGCGTGGAGTGCCGCCGCATTACCGCCTTCGGCGACGACACGGGCATATTGGTTCTCGATCTCGGAGCGGCCCTCGGCGAGCTGGCGCAGCACCCCCCAGATCGATTGCAATATGTCGAGCGGCTCGAACCCAGCGACGACCATCGGCTTCCTGTAATGGCGGGCGACGAACTCGTATGGCCCGGTGCCGATCACCATCGACACGTGGCCGGGGCCAAGGAACCCATCGATCTGCAGATCGGGGCTGTCGAGAATCGCCTTGATCGTCGGCACGATCGTGATGTGGTTGCAGAAGACCGAGAAATTGACGATGCCCTCGCGCTCTGCGGCGAGCACGGTGAGCGCGGTTGACGGCATCGTCGTCTCGAAGCCGAGGCCGAAGAACACCACCTCGCGCTCCGGCTCGGTGCGCGCCAGGGCGAGCGCATCCAGCGGCGAATAGACGATGCGAATATCGGCGCCCTCGGCCTTCGCCTGCATCAGGCTTTTGCGCGAGCCCGGTACACGCAGCGCATCGCCGAAGGTGGTGAAGATGACCTCCGACCGCTCCGCGATCGCGATCGCGTCGTCGATGCGCCCCATCGGCAGCACGCAGACCGGGCAGCCCGGTCCGTGCACCAGCTCGATTGCCTTGGGCAGCAGCCCCTCGATACCGTAGCGGAAGATCGAATGCGTATGCCCGCCGCACACTTCCATCAGCCGAACCGGCCGCGCCGGCGTGGCGCCGAGCACACCGACCAGCGCCGTTATCTCGCGCAGCAGGGTGCGCGCCATCCCGGGGTCGCGGAATTCGTCGACGTATTTCATGCGGCGCTCTGACGGGCGGCCGAGCCGCGCGCGTCGGCGGCCAGCGTGTGCACCAGATCCCATAGGATGTGATACGCCGCGACATGGCATTCCTGAATGCGGTGGATCGAACTCGATGGCACGACAAGACAATGGTCGACGTTGCCCGAGGCGCGCATTTGTCCACCGTCGCCGCCGGCGAAACCGATGGTGACGAGGCCCATCTCCTTGGCCTTGGCGAAGGCGGCGTTGAGGTTCGCCGCGTTGCCGCTGGTCGAGATGCCGATGACCGCGTCGCCGGCGCGGGCTAGCCCGACAAGCTGGCGCAGATAGGCGTGCTCGAAGCCGAGATCGTTGCCGATCGCCGACAGCATCGCGACATCGGCCGTCAGGTTGACCGCCGGCAAGGCCGGCCGGCCAGCCGTAATCGGATGGAGGAACTCGACTGCGATATGCGCGGCATCGCAACTCGACCCGCCATTCCCCATCGTGAACAGCCGTCCGCCGCCGGCGAAGATTTTGGCCAGCGCCCGCGCGGCGCCGAGCAGAGCGGGGCCCTCCTCGGCGAAGAAACGGGTGCTGACGTCGCGGCCGTCCGCGGCCTTGTCGGCGATCGCGCGGCTCAGCGCGGCGTCGAGCGCTGCCGCATCCTGACGCGCGCCGTTGAGGAATGGATAGAGGCCGGCAAGGATTTCGGACGACATGTCTTCCTCCTTCAAGCGCGCAGCGCGGCGAATTCGGCCTGCGCTTCGCCCAGTTCGGTGAGGAGGCGCAGCGTTTCCGCGGCCTCTGCCTCGTCGATCCGCGCCATCGCGAAACCGACGTGCACCAGTACCCAATCGCCGATGCAGCTCTCGACCGGGTGGGTCGCATCGACGATGCAGGCGATATTGACCTGACGGCGGATGCCGGCAACGTTGACCGTTGCGAGCTTTTTCGCCACGTCGTCGATCGCTACGATCTGGCCGGGAACGCCGAGGCACATGGGTCAGCCCGCGATCAACCGCGCCGCGGCGACCGCCGCCTGGCCGAGCGCCAGACCGCCATCGTTCATCGGCACTTGGGAATGGGTGAGCACCGTGAAGCCAGCCGCGCGCAGCCGTGTCGCAGTTTCCTCGAACAGCACCTTGTTCTGAAAGCAGCCGCCCGACAGCGCCACCGTGTCGAAGCGCTTGTCGTCGCCCGCGAGCTTTATCACCATCGCCAGGATCGCCTTGGCGAGACCGGTGTGGAAGCGCGCGGCGACGACCGGCGCTGGCGTCGCCAGGATCAGATCGCCGAGCAGCGCGCGCCACATCGCCAGCGGTTCGATATAAGGCAACCCGGAATCCGGCAAAAAGGGGATCGTGAACGGATAGGCGAGCGTGTCGTCCTCGTCGTGCAGCGTAGGCTCGCCTATCAGCGCTTCGAGCCGGCCCGCGGCATCGCCTTCATGCCGCTGGCGGTCGCGGCAGATGTCGAGCGCGGCGGCGACCGCGTCAAACAGGCGTCCGCACGACGACGCTGTTGGCGCGCTGGTGCCGCTCTTGATCATCGCGTCGAGCGTCGCGCGCGGCCGGGAAGCGAGGTTACGGTAGAGATCGAGCGTGGCGAAGTTCATCGTCAGCTCCGCCCAGCCCATCTCGGCCGTGAGGTGGGCGTAGAGGTTCCGCCACGGCTCGCGCGACGCGGCGTCACCGCCCGGCATGGCGACCGGCTTGAAGGTGCCCAGCCGCTTCGCCGCGCGGTAATCGGCGAGCAGGAACTCGCCGCCCCAGATCGTCTCGTCGTCCCCCCACCCGAGCCCATCGAGCACGATCCCCAGCACCGGCGGTGCCTCGAGCGCGCGGCCGTTCTCGGCAAGACAGGCGGCAACATGCGCATGGTGATGCTGCACCTCGACCAGCGGCAGGCCGGCGTCTTGCGCGCGAGCATGGCCGAGCTTCGACGAGCGGTATTCGGGATGCTTATCGATCGCGATGGCGGTCGGCCGGTGATCGAACAGCGCGGCGAAATGGTCGAGGCTTCTCCGGTAATCGTCACAGGTCGCGGCATCGGCGAGATCGCCGATGTAAGGCGACAGCACCGCCTTGCCATCGGCCAACAGGCAGAAGGCATTCTTCAGCTCGCCGCCCATCGCGATGAGGTCGGGCGCACCGGCAAATCCCTCCGGCAGGGCGATCGCCGCCGGCGCATAGCCACGGCCGCGGCGCAAAACACGCGGCGCGCCGTCGATAACGCGGACAAGCGAGTCATCGATACGCATCGCGATCGGCCGATCATGGGGCCTGCTGTCACAGAATCTCCAGGGTGGCTCGACACCCGGCGAATCCTATATGGGCTCGCTCGGCAACGCGCTAGCCTACAGCCTGTGCTTCCCCGAGAACGAGGAGCGCAGCCCGTGGCAGCCGCTCCACGTGCAAAAGGGCTTCAAGCCCGAGGACAGCACGGTCA
>Ga0209006_10002347_pt1 | contig 17297 bp, 15 predicted proteins | sample JacPin_JW_Ref_O2_FD_188567 | JGI IMG/M metagenome (GOLD analysis project Ga0209006, IMG submission 188567) | Forest soil microbial communities from Algoma, Ontario, Canada - Jack Pine, Ontario site 1_JW_Ref_O2 (SPAdes) (version 2) | ecosystem: Environmental > Terrestrial > Soil > Boreal... | reverse complement strand
CTGAAGGTGCACCTGCTGCCGTTGGCCACGCCGCAGGCGCGCGGCAAGGCGATGGTGAATCTGCTGCCCAATCTGACGCAGGGCGAGAGCATTTCCACCGTCATGCCCATGCCCGAGGAAGACAAGGCGAGCAAGGATATGACCGTGGTGTTCGCGACTGCGCGCGGCTACGTGCGGCGCAATGCGCTCGACGATTTCGAGCATGTCAACGCCAACGGCAAGATGGCGATGAAATTTGAGGGTGAAGACGCCGAGGACCGGCTGATCGCCGCCGCGATCTGCACGGCCAAGGACGACATCTTGTTGGCCATGCGCAACGGCAAGGTGATCCGCTTCCCGTCGGAGGACGTGCGCGTGTTTTCCAGCCGCTCCTCGGTCGGCGTGCGCGGCGTCAAGCTCGCCAAGGGCGACGAAGTGTTCTCCATGTCCATCCTGCGCCACGAGGAGGCCGAATCCGGCTTGCGCGCCGCCTATGTGAAAGAGTCGAATCGGCGCCGGCGCGGCGAGGAGGAGGACGAGGAGGCGGACGAGGAGGAAACGGCCGCCGTCGCCATCACCGAGAAGCAGTTCAATGAAATGGCGGCGCGCGAGGAATTCCTCCTCAGCATCACCGAGAAGGGTTACGGCAAGCGCTGCTCGGCCTATGATTACCGGATCACCGGCCGCGGCGGACAGGGCATCGACAATCTCAAGCCGGGCAAGGGTCAAGGCACGACGGTTGCCGTCTTCCCGGTTCGCGAGCACGATCAGATCATGTTGGTGACCAATGGCGGCACGGTCATCCGCACGCCGGTCGAGGACATCAGCATCCGGCGGCGGGGCAGCGGGGGCGTGGTGGTGTTCAAGCTCGACGAGGGCGAGCGGGTGGTTTCGGTGGCGCGGCTGGCCGAAGCCGAGAACGGCGACGACGGGGGGAAATGATGAGCGAACGCATCGGGGTCTATCCCGGCACCTTCGACCCGATCACCAACGGGCATACCGACATCATCCTGCGCGCGACCAAGCTGGTCGACCGGCTGGTGATCGGCGTGGCGCGCAACGCCGGCAAGGGGCCGCTGTTCTCGACCGATGAGCGCGTCGCCATCGTCAAGGAAGAGATCGCGCATCTGCCCGATGCCGCCAAGAAGCGCATCACGGTCAAGCCGTTCGAAACGCTGTTGATGAACTTCGCGGTCGAGAACGGCGCCGCGACCATCATTCGCGGCCTGCGCGCGGTTTCCGACTTCGAATACGAATTCCAGATGGCGGGCATGAACAGCCGCCTCAACCCGCAGGTCGAAACCATGTTTCTCATGGCGTCGGACCGCTTTCAGTTCATCTCCTCGCGCTTCGTGAAGGAGATCGGCATGCTGGGCGGCGACGTGTCGCACTTCGTGAGCGCGCGCGTCGCCAAGCGCATCGCCGAGCGCTTCAACGGCGGCAAGCCCAAGACGAAACGCTAAAGCCGCGCCGGGTTTGCCGGCTTCGGCAATATGACATCGAATTAACTTGGCTCCGCCAATGGCTTAGCCGGTAATGGCGGCTGGCGGTGCAAGCCGCCGGCCTGCCCTAGCCCCCCTTCGGCAGGTCTAAGACCCCTGGATACGCCCCGCCTGCACCCCATTCCTCCACGAATGCAGGCGGGGCGATCCTATGCCCGGCCTCCTGCATGGAACGCATGCGCGGATTGACGCCGGTCGCGGCGCTGCGCGCCGGAAGTTTGGTTAATGCCGCTAGCCAAAAAAAGCGGCGGTGTTTTGGGGGGCCGCCGCCAAGTCGTTCGTCAACCAGAAATTCCAGTGACGTCTCTTGTGGATTGAGATTACGCAAGAGCCGGACCAAGTGACGAAGCACGAGGGTTTACAAGACGATGCCGAAAAACCGGCGCGCCGTGACCCGGCCGTTTGTCAAATCCGCCGACAAAAATAAAGCCCCGGCCGAAGCACGGGGCTTTTGAGTTGGGGGGCTGGGCGGCCCGGGGTTGGGCCGGGGAGGCGCCCAGACACGCAAGTTCTAGGTCAAGATGGTTAATATTGTATTAACGCCGCGCTTAGCCAAACAACCGAACTTCGCTGGCGCCGCCGGCGTCAAATATCGGCGAGATGTTTGCGCGCGAAACGCAGCAGCTCGAGATCGCAAGTCTGCTTGGCGATCGTCTGGATCTCGTAGAAATAGGCGCGCAAACTCGCGGTATCGGTGCGGCACGACATCCAGCCGACGAATTGCTCCGGCGTGCGCACCCAGGCGGGCAGGGGATTGAGCGCGCTATCGAAGGGCAGCAGGCTTTCCATGATCCGCCAGCGGCGTTGGCTCAAGAGAGCGTTGCCGGAATCCGTATCGGCTTCCGCTGTCCACCCGGGCCGGCTGAAGGCGGCCTGCATGCGGCGATTGATCGCCATGATTTTCGAGCCTTCCCTGTATGCTCGGCTTCTTGTTGCCCTTCAAACTAGGTAATGCGCCGGGACGCCGCAACACGAAAATATTATTAAAATGCAATATTGTAGAGTTAACCGCACGATTGCATTAACCATGGCGGCGCGAAACGCGGAATTGCGGAGGCGTGATGCTCAACGCGGCAATCGTCGGCTTGGGATGGTGGGGTAGGACGATCGCCGCCACCCTGCGCGACAGCGCCAAGCTTCGGGTTGTCAAAGCGGTCGATCCCGATCCGGCTGCGGCGTCCTGGGCGCGGGAGCACGGGCTCGATCACGCCGCCGCGCTCGATGCCGCGCTCGGCGACGATGCGGTGCATGCCGTTATCCTGTGCACGCCGCATTCGCTTCACGCCGCGCAGATCGCCCGCGCGGCCCGGGCGAAAAAGCACGTTTTCTGCGAGAAGCCGTTGTCCTTGAAACGCGCCGACGCGGAGATATCCGTCCAACTATGCAACGAGAATGGAGTCACGCTGGGTGTCGGCCATGAGCGGCGCTTCGAGCCGCCGATGCTCGAATTGACGCGCATGGCCAAAGCCGGCGAGCTCGGCACGTTGCTGCAGATCGAGGCGAGCTTTTGCCAGGATAAATTTCTCGATCTGCCGCAAGGGAATTGGCGGATGTCGCAAAGCGAGGCGCCGGCGGGTCCGATGACGGCCACCGGCATCCATCTGCTCGATCTTGCCGTCAGCCTGTTCGGCCCCGCGGAAAGCGTATTGTGCCGAACCCGGCAATTGGGCAGCGGGCTCAGCAATGGCGACACGCTGGCGGCGCTGGTGTCGTTCAAGAGCGGCGCGGCGCTGCTGCTCAACGCCATCCTGGCGACGCCGTTCGCCGGCCGGTTCACGCTCTACGGCAACAAGGGTTGGGCCGAAGTTCGCGATCTGAGCCACCCGGAAAATCCCAAGGGCTGGGTGCTGACGACATGTGCGCGCGGCGGCGAGGTGGTTTCGCGCAATTACCCGCCGGCCCCGGCGGTGAAGGCCAATCTCGAGGCTTTCGCTGATGCGGCGGCGGGAAAAGCGCGCTATCCCATGACGCAGGAGGAAATGATCGCCACCGTCGCCGCGCTCGAAGCGATCGTCACTTCGTCGCGGAACGGGGCGATCGCCGCGGTCGCTTGAGCCGCTTTTTCAGGCGCGCATTCTCGGCGGCGAATTCGTCGCGCTCGCGTTCGGCGCGCTTCAAGCGCGCCTGGGCGCGAACCAGTTCGCGCCGCAGCAGCATGAGATAGCGCCCGGTGCGCGCCATTCTATTCGCAGCTCTGTGGACGGTTATTGAGGCGGCACCTGCTGCCAGGGAACCGAACATTGCGGCACATAGGGGTAATAGCCCTGCGGATTGCCGCAATAGAACCAATAGGTCGGGTTCGGCGCCACCGCCGGCGGCACGTAAGGATCGGGATAGGGATAGATCGGCGCCGGATAGAAATAATAAACGCCGCCGACGATCCACCACCAGCCGGTGCGTCCGCCATAAGGACCGTGGAACCAGTGGCCGCCGCGCCAGACGCCGTAGTCGTGGTCGTTGAAATGATGGATGTCGTTGTCGTGCCAATGATCGTCGCGGTGCTGTGCCAGCGCTGGCGGCGCATGGAGCGCCACGGCGAAGCCGGCGGCGGCGAAAGCGGGGATCAGAATCCTGCGCATGATTGTCTCTTTCCGGAGAGCATGGTGACGCATGTCTGATCATATGCCGGCATGAGGCTCGCCATCCACCGGCCTCCACCCGGGCTATGGTACCGGCCGGCATCGAACGGTATTTTTCATGGATTTCATGCGGTTACATAATGCCGGCGGGGAAGCCGCGCATTCAAACCCAAATACGGCTCAGGCCGCGCGCTTCAATTCCACTGCAACGGTGGTGCCTTGGTTGACGCGGCTTTTGATGGTGAGCGAGCCGCCGAGCAATTCCACCAAATGCTTGGTCAGCGGCAGGCCCAATCCGGCGCCGTCGTATTTTCGTGCCAGGCCGGTGTCGACCTGCTCGAACGGCCGCAGCGCCGTGGGGATGTCCTGTTCGGCGATGCCGATGCCGGTGTCGCTCACCTCGATCACCAGCATGTCTTTCTTGCCATGCGCCGAAACCGTGACCGAACCGCCAGCCGGCGTGAATTTCAGACCGTTCGAAACCAGGTTGATCAGAATCTGCTTGAGCCGCATGCGGTCGCCCAGTGCGCGCGGCAGATCGGGCGGAAGCTCGGTATGGAACGCGACCCGGGCGTGCTTGGCCTGTTCGCTCACCAGGCGTTCGACCTCTGCCATGATCGATACGACGTCGAGCTCCTCGCGGCCGAGCTTCAGGGCGTTGGCCTCGGCCTTGCTCAGATCGAGAATGTCGTTGACGACGGCAAGCAGATGCGCCCCGGCCATGCGGATGTCGGCGGCATATTCCCGGTAGCGTTCATTGAGCGGCCCGACGATCCGGCCTTCGATCATTTCTGAGAAGCCGATGATGGCGTTTAAAGGCGTGCGCAACTCATGGCTCATATTGGCAAGAAAGCGGGATTTCGCCTGGTTCATCGCGTCGGCGCGGGCGCGGCCCTCGGCGGCGCGCAGGGTCTCAACCCGCGCCTCGTCCAATTTCGCGTAGGCGGCGAGGTGGCGGCTGAGCAGGAGAGCGAGGAACATCAGCAGACTTACCATGGCGGCGGCGGCGGCGGCGATCGCGTTGCGTTCCTTGCGCCATTCGGCGAAAGCGGTGTCATCGGTCATGAGGACATTGACGGCCAGCGGATATTGCTTGAGCGCGCGCGTGGCGACGAATTCGGGTTCGCCGACCAGGAAGCCGGTGCCGCGGACGATGCCGGAATCGTTATGCGCCAGGATCTCTGTGAATTTGACCCGGGGGCCGAGTTGCTGGCCAATCGCACCGACTTGCGGATAGCGCGCGAGCAGTAATCCATCGCGGCGGAAGAGAGCGATGGCCGTGCCGGGACCGAGATAAATGGCTTGGTATAGATTGGTGAAATAATCGACCCGGATGATGGCGGTGAGCAGGCCGGCGAATTCGCCGTCCGGCGCCCGCAGCCGGTGCGCGATCAGGATGATCGGGGTCTTGTCGTCCTGGTATTGGAGCGGCTCTGAGATCATCGATTCCATCGACGGGTCATCGCGAAATTTGACGAAATAATCGCGCGTTGAGACATCGAGATTCGGGATCGGCCAGAAGCGCGAGAAATTGACCACACGCCCCTTGGAATCGATCAGCCCGATGGCGTCGATCTGGCTCACGCCTCCGGCCTCGCTGCCCAGCAGTTCGAACACTTCGTGCGTGCTGAAAGTCTTGTCGAAGGTCGCGAGCGAGAACGATCCCTTGGACCCGAGGAATTTTTCCGTGTCCTTCAGGACCAGATCCGCGGTTTGCAACGTCCGCTCGGTCTGGTCGGTTACGACAATGTCGAGATTGGACAGGGTGCGATTGGTCTGTTTTACCGCCGAATGCTTCAATTGAAGGATCAGCAGCGCGGCGCCGAGGATGATGACCAGCGCCATGACGCCGCTGCCTATGGACAGGAACTTGACCAGGCGGCTTTTGGCGCCGGAAGACGGCAACGCCGTGTCGCCGGCCGGAGGTCGTGAAGCCCTGGTCGTTTTCAGCGCGATTGTCGCTTCGGCGTTGGACATCGAATGGCGCAAAGGGCGGCCTGTGGATAATTAATTCGTCTGTCGCGAATTTAGGCGTCACTTGCTGCACAATGATTAATGGTTGAAACGGACCGCGTTTTGCACGGCGGGGTTATGGTTAAGCGGCGCTTAACGCCATTCAGCGCATGCCGTGGACGCCGAAGCCCGGTGCCGTGCGTGGATCGCGCGGACCCCAGCGACCGGCTTCGACCGCATGCAGGAATTCCAGCAAGACGCGGTTGAAAGCGTCCGGTTCCTCGAGATTCACGACATGGCCGGTCTTGGGCAGAAGCACCAGCCCCGCGGCCGCGATATTGCGCTTCAAGAGCAGGCCCGGCTCGATGCAGGCTTCGTCTTCGTCGCCGGCGACGATCAACACCGGCAAGGAGATTTTCCTGATCTCGGGCAGAAGATCCCAGAGCGAGGGGCGTTCCTTCTGCACGCCGCGCATCGTGTTGGCCGAGCCCTTGGCCGAATGTTCGGCCATGCGGCCGGCGAATTCTTTCCAGCCGCGCGGATCCTTGTTCTGGAATTGCACCCGCGCCGAGCCGAGAGCGTATTTCGCCGCCGTCTTGGCGCTGCCTTCGCTCTCGAACATCTTGGCGAGCGCTTCGCTTTCCTGGCGAAAGGTTTCGCGCTTCGCCGGCTCGGCGCCGTAACCGCAACCGCATATCGCGAGCGACCGCGCCAGTGCGGCATGGCGCAGGCCGAAATGCAGCGTGGCGAAGCCGCCCATGGACAGGCCGCAGACATGCGCCTGGAATATCTCGAGATGTTTCAGCACCGATGCGATGTCGTCGGCGGCGCGCGCTTGCGAATATTTCGTTACGTCTTCGGGCACGTCGGAGGGCGGATATCCCCGCGCGTCATAGACGATGCAGCGGTGGAAACGGGAAAAGAATCGGATCTGCGGCTCCCAGCTACGATGGTCGCCGGCGAATTCATGGACGAAGATCAGCGGGAATCCGCTCCCGGATTCTTCATAATAGAGCTTCACGCCGTCATCGGCGGTGGCATAAGGCATGGGCTTTCCCCCGGAACGGATTCCCGCGTAAATGGCGCGCTCTTGTCAAGCTGTCATCCGGCCGTCACGCAACTGTAACCGATCTCCGAATAAAGTCGCTGCAAGTCATAAGCCACAAGGGGGAAGGCAATGAGCGAAGCGACCGTTACCCAACATCATCCGTTGCATGGCAGCCGTACGCCCGGCTGGACCAGCCGCGCCGGCATGTTCGGCGTCTTCGCCATCGTGGCGGTGGGCGCGACTTATGCCGGTTCGCAGCTTCTATCCGACATCGCCAACGTGCCGGCGACCAGCGTGATGGTCTTCGTGCTCTTGGGCGTGGCGCTGATGATTGCGCTCGGGTTTGAATGCGTGAACGGTTTCCACGACACCGCCAACGCGGTCGCGACCGTCATCTACACCCACTCGCTGCCCGCCTATGTCGCGGTGGTGTGGTCGGGCGTGTTCAATTTCCTCGGTGTCATGGCTTCGAGCGGCGCGGTCGCCTTCGGCATCATCTCGCTGCTTCCCGTCGAGCTGATCCTCCAGGTCGGCTCGTCCGCCGGCTTCGCCATGGTCTTCGCTCTCCTCATCGCGGCGACGATCTGGAACGTCGGCACCTGGTATTTCGGCATCCCCAATTCGAGCTCGCATGCGCTGATCGGTTCGATCATCGGCGTCGGCCTGATGAACCAGCTCATGGGCGGGCCGAACGGCACCAGCGGTGTCGATTGGAACCAGGCGCTCGGCGTCGGCAAGTCGCTGTTGTTCTCGCCCGTCGCGGGATTTGTCCTTTCGGCGCTGCTGTTGCTTGCCGCCAAGTACGTGATCCCTGCGAAGCGGCTGTGGAAGGCGCCCGAGGGCAGCGCGCCGCCGCCGTGGTGGATTCGCGGTCTTTTGATCCTGACTTGCACCGGCGTCAGCTTCGCGCATGGCTCGAATGACGGGCAAAAGGGCATGGGCCTGATCATGCTCATCCTGATCGGCACGGTGCCGACCGCCTACGCCTTGAACCATGCCGTCGGCGCCGACCAGATCCAGGTCTTCGAACAGGCCAGCCAGCGCGCCGACGCAGCGCTGGCCGCGCATGACGGCGGCCAGAGCGTCGCCGATCCGCGCGCTTCCGTGACCGCGGCGTTGCGCTCGCGCACCGTGACGTCCGACGCCGTGCCGGCGCTGCATCAACTGGTCAGCGACATTTCCAGCCAAGTCTCGGCCTACGGCACGCTCGCCAAGGTGCCTTACGAGCAGACCAAGAACGTGCGTAACGACATGTACCTCGCCAGCGAGATGCTGTCGGTGATCGCCAAGAGCGGCCAGCCGCAATTCACCGCCGACGAGAAGGACGACCTCAAGCGTTACAAGGGCGCGCTCGACAACGCTACCAAGTTCATCCCGACCTGGGTGAAAGTGGCGGTGGCGATCTCGCTCGGCATCGGCACCATGATCGGCTGGAAGCGGATCGTGGTGACCGTGGGCGAGAAGATCGGCAAGTCGCACCTGACCTACGGCCAGGGCGCTTCGGCCGAGCTGGTGGCGATGGGCACGATCATGGCTGCCGATGCTTGGGGCCTGCCGGTGAGCACCACCCACATCCTCTCCTCCGGCGTCGCCGGCACCATGGTGGCGAACGGTTCGGGGCTGCAATGGTCGACCATTCGCAACATTGCGAGCGCCTGGGTTCTGACCCTGCCGGCTGCTATCGCGATCTCCGGCGTGCTGTTCTGGATCTTCCGCCACACTTTCTAGGCGTTATACCGGGTATTCGGCGGCGCGGCCTTGCGGCCTTCGGGCGGCAAGGACGCGCCGCTGCGATCCCGATATGGCGCGCCGTGCTTCACCTGTGCCATCGTAGGACAAATTGCGCTGCGCGGCTTGGCGTAACGGGATTCGACGGATAGGCGAGGGGCCGTGAAGAGGTATCTGGCGTTCTGGTTGTGCTGCGCCGCGACCGTTCTGTGCTGCCTGCTGATTTCGTGGCACGGGGTTTTCGTCGTGCCGGCGGTGCTGTTCGGCCTGCTGAGCGTACTCGGCGTGTGGGACATGGTGCAGCGTCCGCACACGCTGCGCCGCAATTATCCCGTCATCGCCAATCTCCGCTATCTGCTGGAGATGGTGCGGCCGGAAATTCGCCAATATTTCCTCGAGAGCGAGACCGACGGGCGCCCCTTCAACCGCTCCAAGCGTTCGATCGCGTATCAGCGCGCCAAGGGCCAGCTCGACAAGCGGCCGTTCGGCACGGTGCAGGACGTCTATGACGGCAGTTACGAATGGCTCAACCATTCGATCGCGCCGCGCACGGTCGCCGGCCGCGATTTTCGCGTTTCGGTGGGCGGTCCGCTCTGCCGCCAGCCCTATTCGATCTCGCTGTTCAACATCTCGGCGATGAGCTTCGGCTCGTTGAGCGCCGCCGCCGTGCGCGCGCTCAACAAGGGCGCGAAACTCGGCGGCTTCGCGCACGACACCGGCGAGGGCGGCTTCTGCCGCTATCACCGCGAATTCGGCGGCGACATCATCTGGGAAATCGGCAGCGGCTATTTCGGTTGCCGCAATCCCGACGGCTCGTTCTCGCCCGAGCGCTTCGCCAAAACCGCGGTCGATCCGCAGATCAAGATGATCGAGATCAAGCTGTCGCAAGGCGCCAAGCCCGGCCATGGCGGGATATTGCCGGGCGCCAAGGTGACGGCGGAGATCGCGGCTGCGCGCGGCGTGCCGGTCGGCGTCGATTGCGTGTCGCCGGCGCGGCACCCGGCTTTCGCGACGCCGTTGGAGATGGTTCGGTTCATCGCGCAACTGCGCGAGCTGTCGGGCGGCAAGCCGGTTGGCTTCAAGCTGTGCATCGGCCATCCGTGGGAATTCATGGGCATCTGCAAGGCGATGCTGGAAACCAAGATCCTGGCCGATTTCGTGATCGTCGACGGCAAGGAGGGCGGCACCGGCGCGGCGCCGTTGGAATTCGTCGATCATGTCGGTACGCCGATGCGCGAGGGCCTGGTGTTCGCGCACAACTGCCTGATGGGGACGCGGCTGCGGGATTCGATCCGGCTGGCCGCCGCCGGGCGCATCGTCACCGCCTTCGACATGGCGCGAACCCTGGCGCTGGGCGCCGATTGGTGCAACGCCGCGCGCGGGTTCATGTTCGCGCTGGGTTGCGTCCAGTCGCAATCCTGCCACACCGACCACTGTCCCACCGGCATCACCACCCAGAACAAATTGCGCCAGCGCGGGCTGGTGGTGCCCGACAAGGCCGAGCGCGTGCATCGCTTTCACCACAACACGCTCGAGGCGCTGGGCGAGTTGATCGGCGCCGCCGGGCTCGATCATCCAAACCAATTGAAGCCGATGCATATCCTGAAGCGTCTCAGCCCGGGCGCCGTCAAAACCTTCGCCGATGTCTATCATTTCCTCAAGCCGGGCGAGCTGCTTTCGGGCAGCGGCGATCCCCTCTATACGCGGCTCTGGGGGATGGCGAGCTCGGCGAGCTTTGATGCCGATCCGGTTCGCCCGGCGGCCTGAGGTCACGCAAGCGTCACCGAACCACCAAGTTCCTGTAACCTGCTGCGCCTAGCTTCGGGCGGCGTGATCGTCACGCCAACAGACCGACCGGAGGAGGCAAGAATGAAATCCCATGAACTCGCGGAGCATCATGAAAAAGCCGCGCATCACCACGCCCAGGCCGCCGAGCATCATCGCCATGCCGCCCAGCACCACAAAGGCGGCGACACCCACAAGGCGACGCACCACGCGCATACCGCGCACGGGCATCATCTTCATGCCGCGCATCACGCAGCGGAAGCGGGCAAGCTGCACGCCGAGCATCACGCGGACGACGAAGACTGAACAGCCGGTTGGATGGGAATGGTGAGCCCGGCGGGAGTCGAACCCGCGACCCCATGATTAAAAGTCATGTGCTCTACCAACTGAGCTACGGGCTCGTGGGATCGCGCGGACAATAGGCCGTGCGCGGAGTCGGGTCAACCGACAGGCGGCGCGGCGATTCCGCGGCGTGAGGCCAGGGCGCGATCCTCGATGCGGACGCGCCAGGCGAGCAGCGCCAGATTGGCGAGCGAGAAGGCAACAGCGATAGCGTAAGCGCCGAAGGCCAAAGGCAGCGCCGCGATCTCGGCCGTCACCACCGCGTAATTGGGGTGCCTGAAAAAACGGTAGGGCCCGCGCCGCACCAGCGGCGCCTCGGGCAAGGTCACGATGCGCGTCGTCCAGTAGGGTCCGAGGCTCAGAATTACCCACAGGCGCATGACTTGCAGCGCGATCATCAAGCCGAGCCAAAACCAATTGGGCGGCGTGTCCCACGGCACGAACGCCAGCAGGGCGCCGAGCCACGCCGCGTGCAGCAACACGAACAACGGATAATGCGCCGCACCCGCTTCGACCGCGCCGCGCGCCTTGAGCGCCCTGGTGTTGCGCGCGGCGTGGCAAAGCTCGATCAGCCGCTCGAGCGCGATCAACGCGACCGCGACCGGAAGAACGCTCACGGCGGATCGAGCAGCAGGAAACCGGCGGTGAAGCCGGGGCCGAGCGCCGACATCAGCATCGGGCCTTTCGCGCCCGCCGCCAGGGTGCGCTCCAGCACGAACAGCGCGGTTGCGGCCGACATGTTGCCATAATCGCGCAGCACCTGGCGCGCGATGCCGAGCGCGCCTTCGCCGAGGCCGAAGGCCTCTTCCAGCGCGACCAGAACCTTGGCGCCGCCGGGGTGGCAGACGAAATGCCGGATGCCGGCGAGGTCGAGGCCTGCGCGCGTTAAAAAACGTTGCGCCGCGGCGCGCAGATCGCGCCGCACCAGGGCCGGAATGTCGCGCGAGAAGATCGCCTTCAGCCCGTCCTCGGTCACGTCCCAACCCATGACGCCGAGGGAGTCCGGCCAGGTATGCTCGCCCGAGGCGCCGATCGCCGGGCCCTCGCCGCCGCAGCCGATGATTGCGGCGGCGGCGCCGTCGCCGAACAGCGCGGTCGCCACCACGTTGCTCTTGGAGGCGTCGCTCCGGCGGAAGGAAAGTGCGCAGAGCTCGACCACCAGGAAAAGAATGCGCGCGCCCGGCCACGCGCGCGCCAGATCGGCTGCCCGCGCCAGGCCCAATACGCCGCCGGCGCATCCCAGGCCGAAGACCGGCAACCGCCTTATATCTGCGCGCAATCCCAGGCGGCCCATCAACATGGCGTCGAGGCTGGGGGTGGCGATGCCGGTGGTCGAAACCACCACCACGCCGTCGATTTCTTCCGGCGCGAGCCCGGCCCGGGCCAGCGCCTGGCGCGAGGCCTTTTCCAGCAGCGCGAGCGAATTGCTGAGATAGAGACTGTTTCGTTCCGCCCAGCCATGCGAGCGGTCGTACCATTCCAGCGGCACGCAGGAATAACGCGCGTCGATGCCGGCATTGGCGAAGACCGGCAGCAGGTGGTCGATGTCCAGCGCGTTGGCGCCCACGAAGAAGCCGCGCGCCCGATTCTGGATTTCGGCCTGGGCGAGGCGGAAGGGCGGCACGGCGGTCGCCAGAGCAAGCAGACGGGGCGGTGCGGGGGTCACTGGCGGCTTGCTCCTGGGGCGATTAAAGTGCGGGACGCTGTGCCTGAGAAGCTACGCCTAAAGCCGCCAAAGCCATAGGTCCGGGAGTTCACATGTTCGCGTGTCGCATGCATCGGGTCTGGCGATGACCGAAACCGGCCCGGCCGCGCCGCCGCCCGCGCCCACGCGCCTGTCGCGTGTGGGCGGCCGCCTCAGGGCCTATTTCATCGCCGGCATCCTGGTCACCGGGCCGATCGCCTTCACCTTGTGGCTCACCTGGAGTTTCGTAGACTTCATCGACCGCGCGGTGGCGAAGCTGCTGCCTCAGCCGGTGGATCTGGTGTTCAAGATTCCCGGCCTTGGGCTGATCGTGGCGGTAGTGGCGTTGACGCTGCTCGGCTGGCTCACCGCGGGCTATGCCGGCCGCGGGCTGCTGCGCCTGTCGGACATGATCATGACCCACATGCCGGTGGTCAGCGGCATCTATTCCGCCTTGAAGCAATTATTCGAGACCGTACTGGCCAACCGCTCCAACAGCTTCCGCGAGGTGGTGATGGTGGAATGGCCGAGCCCGGGGATGTGGACGGTGGCCTTCGTGACCTCGCGCGCCGAGGGAGAAATGGCGGAGCGGGTCGGCGAGGATCTGATCGGCGTCTATGTGCCGACCACGCCCAATCCCACCTCGGGTTACCTCATTTATTTGCCGCGCGCGAAAATCCGGCCGCTGGCCATGACGGTGGAGGAGGGCTTGAAGCTGGTGATCTCGATCGGCATCGTGGTGCCGCCGAGTTATCGCGAGGCGGCCGCTGCCGAGGAAAAGCCTAGCCCGAGCGCAGATAGCGCACCGCCGCGTCGCGCGCGAACAGATACAGCAGCGTCCTGAGCGCGCCGCCGCGCGCGGTTTCGAGCTCGGGGTCGCGCGCCAGCACCAGGCGGGCGTCGTCGCGCGCCGCCGTCAGCAGATCGAGGTGAACGGCAGGATCGGCGAGGCGGAACAGTTCGAGCCCGCTCTGCCGCGTGCCCAGCAACTCGCCCGCGCCGCGCAAACGCAAATCCTCCTCGGCGATGCGGAAGCCGTCGTCGCTTTCGCGCAGGATCGACAGCCGCGCCTTGGCGACGGCGCCGAGCGGCGGGGTATAGAGCAACAGGCAGGACGAGGCGCGCTCGCCGCGGCCGATGCGTCCGCGCAGCTGGTGGAGCTGGGCCAGGCCGAAGCGCTCGGCGTGCTCGACCACCATGATGGTGGCCGCGCGCACATCGACGCCGACCTCGATCACCGTGGTCGCCACCAGCAGATCGACCGATCCTTCGGCGAAGGCGGCCATGGCATTGTCGCGCTCCGGCCCCTTCATGCGGCCGTGCACCAATCCCACGCGCGCGCCGAACAGTTTTTTGAGTTCGGCGAAGCGTTCCTCGGCGGCGGCGAGATCGCTGTCCGCGGATTCCTCGATCAGCGGACAGATCCAGTAGATCTTGTCGCCCTTGGCGAGCGCGCGCTCGATGCCGGCGACCACCTCGCCGTAGCGTTCCACCGGAACGATGCGGGTGACGATTTTCGGCCGCCCGGCGGGTTTTTCGTCGAGCCGCGAGGAATCGAGATCGCCATAGGCGGTCATCTCCAGCGTGCGCGGAATGGGCGTGGCGGTCATGACCAGGATGTCGACGCCGCGGCCTTTTTCGGAAAGCGCGATGCGCTGCTCGACGCCGAAGCGATGCTGCTCGTCGATCACGGCGAGGCGCAGATCCTTGAACGCGACCCCTTCCTGGAACAGCGCGTGGGTGCCGACCGCAATGCCGATCCCGCCCGCTTCGAGATTCGCCAGGATGTCCGCGCGCGCGCGGCCTTTTTCGCGGCCGGTCAAAAGCGCGATCCCAACGTCCAAATCCTTGGCGAGAGAAGTCAAGGTGGCGAAATGCTGCCGCGCCAGGATTTCGGTCGGCGCCATCAACGCCGCCTGGCCGCCGGCCTCGACCGCGTCGAGCATGGCGATCAGCGCCACCACCGTCTTGCCGCTGCCGACATCGCCCTGCAACAGCCGCAGCATGCGGTGGGACGCCGCCATGTCACCGCCGATTTCCGACAGCGCGCGCAATTGCGCGCCGGTGAGCTTGAAGGGCAGCGAGCGGATCAGCCGGTCGCGCAGATTCCCTGCCACCTGGACCGCGCGCCCGGGCAGGCGCGATGCGTGCGCCTTCATCAGCGCGATGGCGAGCTGGTTGGCGAGCAGCTCGTCATAGGCGAGGCGCGCGCGCGGCGGCGCGAGCGGCAGAAAATCCCCGGCCGCCTCGGGCGCGTGCGCGGCCGAAATCGCTTCGTGCCAGGAAGGCCAGGAATTGCGGCGGCGGTATTCGGCGTCGCACCATTCCGCAAGCTCGGGCGCGCGCGCCAGCGCCGCCGTTACCGCCTTTTGCGTCACGCGCAGCGACAGCCCCGCCGTGAGCCGGTAAACCGGCTCGATCAGTTTCATCTCCTCGGGCGCTTCGGGATCGAGGATGTGGTCGGGATGGGTGATCTGGACCTGGTTGTTGAAATGCTCGACCCGGCCGCTCACCACCCGCGTCGCGCCCACCGGCAGGATGCGCTCGAGGTAATCGCCCTTGACGTGGAAGAAGACGAGAAACAGCGCGCCGCTATCGTCGCGGCAGCGCACGCGATAGGGCATGCGCGGATTGCGCGGCACCTGATGCGCCTCGACGACAACCGAAAGCGTGGCGATGCGGCCGGGCAATGCATCGGCGACCGAAGGCCGGTAAGACCGGTCGATGATGTCGACCGGCAGATGCCACAGCAAATCGACCACGAACGGCCCGCACAGATTCTCGAACAGCTTGCCGAGCCGCGGCCCCACGCCCTTCAACGCCGTCACCGGCGCGAACAGCGGGTTGAGGATGGCGGGGCGCAAGGTGGCGGCGCCGCCGCGCTAGACCTTGAGCTTTAAGAGGCGGCGGGCGTTGCCGCTCAGGAGCTTTTCCTTGTCGGGTTCGTCCAGCGTCAGCTCCTCGAGCGCCCATTTGGTGCCCGGCGGGTTGAGCACGAAGGGGTAATCGATCGAGAACAGGATGCGCTCGAGCCCGATCTCCTTGATGCAGAAATCGAGCGCGTTCGAGGAGAAGAAGCCGCTGGTGGTGACGGTGAAATTGCGCAGGAATTTCTCGCGGAAGCCCTCGCCGTGCTTGCCGTCGCGCGCCAGCGCCATGTCGATGCGCCACAGGAAGAACGGGAGTCCTTCACCCAGATGCCCGAGGATGATCTTGACCTTGGGATAAGCGTCGAGCACGCCCGAGAGAATAAGGCGGATGCCGAGCGTCGCGGTCTCGATGGTGAAGCCCCAGGCGGCGTTGCCCAGCGCCGGATGCTTCGGCAGGTAATCCTTGAGATAGATCGCGGCGACATCCGGGTGCGGCGAGGCGGGATGGAAATAGAGCGGCACGTCGAGCGCCTGGGCGCGCTCGAAGATCGGCCAGAAACGCCTGTCGTCGAGGAACACGCCGTTCGACAGGCCGTGGATCATGGCGCCGACGAAGCCCAGCTTGGCAACGCAGCGCTCCAGCTCGTCGGCGGCGAGCTTGGCGTCGGTGGTGGTGGGCAGCGCGCCGAAAGCGCCGAAGCGCTTGGGATGCGCCGCCACCGCCTGGTGCAGCCGGTCGTTGAGCGCGCGCGCCATCTGCAAGGCGGATTCGGCGGGCAGGCGCTGGGTCGCGGGCGCGCCGTGCGACAGCACCTGGTAATCGATGCCGGCCTCGTCCATCTCCTTGAGGCGCAAGGCGCCCAGATCGTCGAGCCGCCTGGCGATCTCCAGGTTCCGGCGCCCTTCCATGCCGGCGCCCATGGCGGCGACCAGCTGCGGATCGTGATAATGCTCTTCGAGCGCGACGACATAGGGCTTGTTGGCCATGGTTCCTCCCGGGTTGGAGTGCCTTTTATCAGGCCGCTGCGGGGCTGTCATCCCGGCGGGAGTGGCCTGTCCCAGTTTGGCGGGGTTGGCTAAAGGCCGGGAGCGGATCCCTGATCTCTGATAACAAACCGTTATCAGAGATCAGGGATCCAACAGCTACACGACCAGTCGTGAAAATCGTGTCATGCCGCGATGTCCGCTTTTGGGGCTAAACCGGACATTCCAATGTCATACCGCCATGTCTGCTTTTGACCCAAAGCGGACATTCGCTGCCCTAGAACTGGCGAAGGATGCTGCGGCAATGTCGCAGTGAACCCATTCACTCGGAAGGGTAACTATCCCGGTGTCAGAATTGCGGCTTGGCCGCTTTGCATTGAAGTTTTCGCGTATTTCCGGCGACGGTGTCGTCTTGGCCAGCCCCCGTGATGCGATCGATGGAAATCTTCTCGACTAAAGAATTCTCGTAGGCCCCACTGCCATAGCCCGTCCACGAGATGGCGTTGTTGCCACGCGTCAAATCGGGCGCTGGCCTGCCGTTTACCGTCATCGCAGCAAGATCGATAACATAGGAATAAGACCTCTGCACACCCGCAGGCACGACAGGCCAAGGCTGACCATTCACCAAAAACGCCGTCACGTCGCACGATAATGATAGGGTCTCGGCCCAGGCCGGCGGCGACATTGCGAGCGCCACGACCGCCGTCGCGAAAATGCGCACCGCGATTATTGGGGGCACGCAGCGACGCACTCTTTCCACGCTTTCTGACAGGCATCGCTCTGGCCGCAAGCGCCGAGTTGCTGGCTACAGGCGCGCACGCAGTCGGCGCGACCGCTGCTTTG
>Ga0209006_10002346_pt1 | contig 17299 bp, 13 predicted proteins | sample JacPin_JW_Ref_O2_FD_188567 | JGI IMG/M metagenome (GOLD analysis project Ga0209006, IMG submission 188567) | Forest soil microbial communities from Algoma, Ontario, Canada - Jack Pine, Ontario site 1_JW_Ref_O2 (SPAdes) (version 2) | ecosystem: Environmental > Terrestrial > Soil > Boreal... | reverse complement strand
TGATAGAAAGGCGAAACCGTAAGCAGCAGGTTCGAATTAAAGGTGTGGACCCAGGAGAAAGTGAGGTAACCATCGGGCTCACGCTCGCTATCGCGCAGGCCGTAACTGGGATAAACCTGATTTCCAGCTGAGTTGGAATTCGGGTCGATCGGAATCTGATAGTAGTCCCGACGCAATGACGCGACCAGCCGAAATTGGTTCGCGGGGCTGGCATTGAATATGAGCGACGCGAATCCACCATAACCGTTCTCCGCGTCATGCACCACTTGCCCGATCGGGGCCTCGAGACCGTAGTTGCTGCGATTTCCGTTTACACTCGCGTAATACGCGAAGCGCTTGGTGTGTCCTCCGAAATTGAATTGGTCATTGGTCTGGTACCAATTGCCGAACGAGGTGACGAGCTCCGCCTCGTTGTCACGCTCGAAGCCGGTGCGGGGCACGATATTGAAAATTCCGTAGGTGCGGTCTCCGTACTCCGCATCGTAGCTGCCGCGCTGAACTTCGAGATAATCGATGTCCTTCGGATCGATCTGCGGACCAAGATTGGCGGCAATATTGGTGTTCGGTAGGGGCACGCCGTCGATGAGCCAATCCACTTGATGGCCCCCGCGCATATGGAGCATGTCATGACTTACGTATGCACCGGGCGTAAAGTCGGTGATCATCGCCATGCTGTTGGTGCGGTCGGCGCCGGGGGTTTGGGCTATGTCCTCACGATCGATTAGCGTGGTGGGGGTTACCGAATCCATGTTGGCTTCCGCTGCCCTCACATCCGGGCGCTGGTCGACCAGCTTGCCGGGCAGGCTGACGGGCAGGTTTGCCGGCAATTTAAAACGCGCAAGATCGAATTTCTGTTCGATCTCATCGGCTGACAATTGCCCGGCAAGGGCTGTCAAGAGATCGCGTTGCTGTGCGAGCTGCTTATCGAGCGGTGGAAGCAACTGTTCAGCCTGCGCCAGTGCCGCATCCTGTGCCAGCACATCCGCTTGCGCCGCCTGACCGAAGCTGAGCTGACGCTTGAGAATATCGAGAAGGTTGCGCTCAATCCCGATAATGCGACGTGTCGCCGCGATCTGGCCGCGAAGCGATGCCTCTTGAATGGCGGCCGTCACGACATTGCTCGTGAGCGCGAGATAGGCGGCTTCCAGCTGAAACAGTTGTTGTTCCGTCACGGCGTCAAGGTTCTCGACCGCTCGGAAGTTGGCGCCCCAGACATCCGGTACGAAGCTCACCGTCAGCTGATGGGTCACGAGCGTGTATTGGGACTGGGGTCCCGTTGTTGGAATAGGCGGCACCTGGCCGGGATTGGCGATCAGATAATCCGCGCCGTTCGAACTCCCCGAGAGCTGCGGAAAGTACAGTCCGCGCTGTGCCAAAGCGTTGTACCGAGCGACCTTGATCGCCGCCTCGGCAGCCTGAAGATTTGGATTGCGGTCGACCGATTGCCTGACGAGTTGGTTGAGCGGCCGGGATTTGAACGCCGACCACCACCGCGCCGAAACATCGGCCCCGGTGATGAAATGCTGACCCGCGACCTGAGGCCCGCCGCGGCCGGGATCAGGCGAAGCAAGCTTTCCGCGAACGTAACCGTCGGCGTCCGGCGCGGGAGGGGCGACAAAAGTAGGGCCGACGGCACAGCCCGAAATGACCAACGCGACAATCCCTACGGAAACTCCGCAGGCGGCTTGCCACCATCGACGCACGATGCACAACATCAGACCGATCCACTCAAAACGCCGACCATCGGACTACTCGATCAAACTTCCAGACCTTTTTCAGCTCCGGCTCCGGCTTCGGCTGCGCCTTCATCATCGGCGACAATCGGATTTTCCCTTGCCAGAAATATCTTTCGAAGCGCGGGCGCGACCATGAGCAGCAACAAAGGCCCGATAAACATACCGCCCACGACCACGGTCGCCAAAGGACGTTGCACCTGGCTTCCTATGCCATGCGAGATCGCCGCCGGAAGAAGACCGACGCCCGCGGAGAGCGCGGTCATCAGCATCGGCCGCATCCGTTGTTCGGCGCCGTGGAACACGGCCTCGGCGATATCCATGCCCTGCGCCCGAAGTTCCCGGAAGTAGGTGATGTTGAGAATTCCATCCATCACGGCGACGCCGAACAGCGAGATAAAGCCGATCGCCGCGGAGACGCTGAAATCGAGGCCGGCGAAATACAGCGCGATCAAGCCGCCACCGATCGCAAACGGGATGCCGGCAACCGCCAGCAGGCTGTCACGCAACGAATTGAACAGGCCATAGAGCAGTACAAGAATGAGAAGCAGGGTGATCGGCACCACGACCAGCAACCGTTTCTTTGCGTTCTGGAGGTCGTCGAACTCACCGGCCCAAAGGATCTGGTATCCGTTCGGGAGCTTGATCGCCTTGGCGACGCGCTCCTGTGCTTCCTCGACAGTACTGCCGAGATCGCGGCCGCGAACACTGAACTTGATCGGAATGAAACGCTGGCTGCGCTCGCGATAGATGAAGGAGGCACCGGTATCGAGCGTGATGTCAGCCAATTCGCTCAGCGGAACATATCCGTTTGAGCCCGACGGGGTCGAATAGGCAACCTTGACGGTACGAATGGCCGCAATGCTGGTGCGGTATTTGGGGTCCAGCCTGACCGCCAGGTTGAACTGCCGATCCCCTTCCAGGATAGTTGTCGCGTTGGTGCCGCCAAGTGCTGCCTGAACCACGGTATTGACGTCGCCGGTATTGAGCCCGTAGCGGGCGGCTTTTTCGCGGTTGATCTTGATGTTGAGATTGGGCTGACCGAGCAGGTGAAATATGCCGAGGTCGGCAACGCCCTGAACCTTCGTCATCTCAGCCATGACTTGCGTTGCAAGCGATTCCAGTGTCTCCAGGTTTGGTCCGACGATCTTGACCGAATTCGCGCCCTTGACGCCCGACAGGGCTTCCTCGACGTTGTCCTGGATATATTGCGAGAAGTTGAAGCCGATTCCGGGCAATTCCTCGCTGAACTCCTTCTGCAATTCCTCGGTCAGTTTTTCCTTGGTGAGATCGGCCGGCCATTCGTCAAACGGCTTGAGCGGTGCAAACAGCTCGACATTGGAGAACGGCGAGGCATCGCTGCCATTATCGGGACGACCGTGCTGCGACACCACGGTGAGGACCTCGGGATGCCGCAACAGGATTTCCCGCATCTTGCCAGTGGCGGAGGTGCCCGCATCAAGCGACATCGTCGACGGCATGGCCGCCCTGATCCAGAAATTGCCCTCCTCGAGTGCCGGCAGGAATTCGCTGCCGAGCCGGGACGCGGCAATTCCGCTAAGCGCGAGAAATGCCACTCCCACCATCACGGCAATTCCGACATGAGACAGCGCCCAGCGAAGCACCGGCGTATAGCTCGACCGCAAGGCACGCACGATTCTGGTCTCGGTCTCCTCGATTTCCTTCGGCAGCAGCAGTGCGGCCAGAACCGGCGTCACCGTGAATGTCGAGAGCAGCGCGCCGGCCAGCGCGTAGCCATAGGTCCGGGCCATCGGTCCGAAGATCTGGCCTTCGACGCCCTGCATGGTGAACAACGGCACGAACGCGGTAACCGTGATCGCCGCCGTGAAAAAGACAGCCTTGTCGACCTGCAACGCGCTGACGAAGATAATACGCAGTCGTTCCGTCCACTTCTGGCTCGAAGTCGAAGGGCCATGCGCCGATGTCGGATCCGGTCCCCAGTAGCCTTCGGAGAGATGCTGAAGCAGCGTCTGCCGATGCACGCTGTCTGACTGGAAGTTGCGATAGATGTTCTCCATCATGATGACTGCGGAGTCGACGATGATGCCGAAGTCGACCGCACCGAGCGACAGCAGGTTGGCGTCCTCGCCCTGCAGCACGAGGATGATGATGGCAAAGAACAATGCGAACGGAATATTCGCGCTGACGATGATGGCGCTGCGCAGATCGCCGAGGAATATCCATTGGATGATAAAGACCAGGAGACAGCCGAAAATGAGATTGTGCAGCACCGTATGCGTGGTCACCCCAACCAGCGAACTGCGATCGTAATAGGGGACGATTTTGACACCCGGCGGCAAACTCCCATCCTTGTTGAGCCGTTCGACCTCGGCCTGGACGCGCGGGATGATATCGTTGGTATGCTGGGTCCGCCCCATCACCACGATCGCGGTTGCAACATCGTCTTCGTGGTCCCTGCCCCCGATTCCAAGGCGCGGCACATAGCCGATCGAAACGCTCGCGACATTCTTGACCTGGATCGGAAGACCGTTCGACTGGGTTAAGACCACGTTCTCGATGTCCTGGACCTTGTAACCCTTGGTGACGTCATCGGCGCCGCCGCTGTCGACCAATCCGACCCCACGAATATTGACGGACTGCTGGCCGATCGAGATTTCGCGACCGCCAACATTGATGTTGGCATTGCCGAGCGCGGTGATGAGCTGGGGGATCGAGACGTTGTAGGCTTCCAGCTTTCCGAGATCGGCGTCGACGTTGAATTGCTTTGTGGTGCCGCCCCAACTGTTGATCTGCACCACGCCGGGAATGGTGAGAAGGCGCCGGGTGATGACGTAGTCCTGCAATGTCCGCAGATTGGTCAGCCCGAAATGCGGCGGACCGACAACCTGATAGCGATAGATTTCACCGACCAGGCTGGATTGCTGAATCTGGGCGACCTGATTGCCGGGCAGGTTGACGTTCTGCTGCAGGCTGATTGACGCCTGCGACAACGCGAAATAGAAATCGACCCCGTATTTGAAGGTAACGCGGACAAACGACAGGCCGTAGAACGATGTCGAGCGGATATTGACGACCCCGGGCGTCGGGTAGAGCCCGACCTCCATCGGAATGGTATAATATTTCTCCATCTCCTCGGCTGACAGGCCGGCGGCCTGTGCCGTGATTTCCAGAATAACCGGTGCCGGGTTTGGGTAGGCTTCGATATTTAGTCGCGAGAACGCCACCAGTCCCGCGGCACAGAACACCACAAGACCGAGGACAATGATCGCACTGCGCGTCAGCCCGAACTCAAGTAGAGACTTAATCAAGTGACCCCGCAGTCTGTATCTGATTCAACGAGTCCGGAGCCGTTCATCAGCCGGCATCGCCGAGCAGGAGTTTATTGCTCAGAAATACCGCGCCATCCGTGACAACGATTTCTGCGGGCTGAAGGCCCTCCAGGATCTGGGTCCAGCCATCCTGTTGCAGGCCGACCTTGACGGTTCGTTTTGCGAAATGACGGCTGTCGCTGGTGACCCATACCGTCATCGTTCCGTCACCTTCCCTGACAACCCCGTTTGCCGGCACCGCAAGCGAGTGCATCGGGTCGCCGACACGAATGACAAAGCTGGCAAACATTCCCGAGCGCAGCAGATGCTTGGGATCGTCGATTTGCGAGCGGACCAATTGCCGATGGGTGTTGGGGTCGATGATCGATCCCAACGTCGTAACGCGCCCTTTGAAGACAGTGTCCGGATATGCCGGTACGGTTACCTCCACACTCTGACCGAGCTTGTAGGCCGGCGCGTCCGTCTCGATGACATTCGCGATCATCCACATGGTCGACAGGTCGGCCACCGCATACGGCGCCGGCGCGTTGCCTGGCTGGGTCAGGAATCCGGGGGCCGCACTGCGCGCTACTACCCTCCCGGAAATCGGGCTGGGGACCATGAGAACGGAATCGACCTTGCGCTTTTCGACGATTTGGTCGATCTCGGCATCGGTCTTGCCGAATATCCGAACCACGTCCCTTGCGGCCTTGAGATTACCCTCTGCGGTTTGCTCATCCGAGGTTGATTGATCGACGTCCTTCTGGGCGCTGCCGCCCGCCTTCAAAAGTCCGGTGACGCGCGCCAGCGTCCGTTTCTGCAATTCCAGCACGCCCGCGGTCGCGAGCAGCGTTGATTCAGCCTGCAGCAGGTCAGGACTATCGATGGTGAAGAGGACGTCGCCGGCCTTGACGTCGTCACCTATGTTGAAATTGGCTTTGAGAATCTTCCCCGGATATTGCGAAAATACCTGGACGAGCAAATCCTCGTTGAAATCAATAGTGCCGACCGCGGTTTTGAACACTGTAAAATCACGCGACCCCACCGGGCCTATTTTGAGGGTGCTTGCCTGCTTTTCGGATAACTCGACCGACGTCGCGTCCGACGGCTTGCCGGATTGGTCCGCGACCGCGGATGAACCCGCTTCCTTTCGCCCTGTCGGAGTATCGGCATGGCCAATGAAGCCCCTGTTCCAAAACAGCGCGGCCACGCCGATCACGATCAGCCCAAAGAACACCACCCGAGACAGCCTCGAAAGGCTTCCGAAAACATTCACGTGACTACCCCCGGAGACGAACAGCTGCCCATAACACCATCAGTCTCAACGCCAATTTCCACCTCACCACCCTAGGCCACCACGCTTACGTCCGCCTTACAACACCCCGCCCTTTGCCTCGCTTTTTTACGGCATTCACACCATCACTCACTGCAAATCAAGCAGTGCAGACGCGCGTGGCAAACGTCGCGCCCTGATTCGAGCCGTTTAAATCTAAAGTAGAGTACGTCCTGGAGCACATATCGCCCCGCCGAAACAGTCGATTGTTCCGGACTTGGGCGAAAGGCCGAAGCGGCAAAGCGCGCTATCTGACTTCCCGTCACATCGGAGACTTTGGGCCGCCATAGTAGCGCATGGCGCCGGGCCCTGCGTTCTCCTGAACCGGTACGCTTTGGACATATTGCGCCCGCGCGTTCAACCCACGAAAATGAGCGGTATCAACCCTGTGCCTGGCCGCAGCCTCGCCAGCGAAGCCCGCAGTAAGGATCATTGCAGCAGCTAAAGTAAGGAACCCTGTCCGCACGCTCCCGGCATTGATGTTGGACATGGTTTCGTGCTCCAGAAAAGAAGTCTCCACACCACTAGCGGTCCGACCACATCGGCGACTTTGGGCCGCCGTAGTAGCGCATCTGACCGCTACCGTCGGACTTCGATCTCATACCTCCCGTATCGGCGCATCCTGCGGCGGCGCTGCAGAGCGCCGCGGCAGCCAGCACTGGCCCAATCCTTCGCATCCACGCCGGCAAGGTCGCGTTCGCTTTGCCCTTGTGGCGTGAAAGCAGTTCTACATCGACCGCGGAACGGCCGAGGCCGGCGTCAATATCGCGCAACAGTGCCCCCTCCGAATTTGTAGTCCAGGCCCAGCGTTATGACGGAGTAAGTACTGTCCACCGTGTAGGGGAGCTGACCGTTCGGCGTGAGCGGCGCACCGGTGCGGCTGAATGAATTGAAATTGTAGTAGCGATACTCCACCTTGCCGATCAGGTTGTTGGTCATCGCGTATTCAATACCGGCGCCGGCGGTCAGGCCGTTGCCGTGTGTCGTGAATTGATCAATCCCTAAAACGGGATCGGTATTGGTATGAACCTGGTCGCCATAGGCCCAGCCGCCGGTGAAGAACATCAGCCAGCGGTCGACTGTGAAACCACCTCGCGCCCGAAGCGTGCCGGCCCAACGCAAATTGTCCGCATCGACCGAAGTGATTGGAAAGGCGCCGTTGGCGACCGCACCCGCATCGTTGCCCTTCATGCCGGACCAGAACCCGTCGGCCTCGATACCGATCACGTAATTGCCGCTTTGATAGTTGAATCCCGCCTCGATGCCGCCTAGGCCGCCTTCCGAACCATAGTTGGCCGTGGAGTTGCCGAAAGGGTTACTGGGACCGAGCGCATCGTTGATATTGTGGTTGCCCAAGCCGTAACCACCGAATACGCCGACATAAAAGCCGGACCAGTCATAAGATGGAGACACCGGAGCCTTGGAATAGCCGGCGGGCAGATCGGCACCGAGAACCGGCGACACCAGGCCCAGTACACCGAGCGAGACGGTGGTGAGAAGAATTCGCTTCATTGTTATCCCCTGTCGAATTGTTCCGATGAAATGTCCGGCGACCCAAGCCGCCGAGACTTTTCACGCATCAGAAATGAATGATGATGTCAGCCGCGCCAACGAGGGCCGTGCTCTTGTTAGGCGCTATGCCGAAGTTCGAATTGCCGTTGAATGCATTGGCATTAAGCGACTTGTAATAGGAAACCTCGGGCCGGATTTCGATCTGGGGCGAGAACCAGTGCTGCCAGCCAATTCCGGTCTCAAAATAGGCCGTCTTGGTGCCCGTGCGCTGGCCCTCCACATCGTCAAAATATTCCACGCGATATGAGATGTTATCCAGGGGCGACGCCTTGTAACTGATGTACGTCAGAGCGGCACGCGCCTCTGCCGTGCACGAGAACACGGCAGCGCTGTTACATTGTGCGAGGAAGGGCGAGTTGAACGGCATGATATTAGGCGAGAACGGAGTTCCCCCCGCGGCAAACGCGGCAAGGGCTGCCGGATTATTCGCATTGAGCACGTTATTCTGGTGCTCGTCGTAGACCTCGACCGAGATGTGCCACTGGTCATTGAACTTGTGATAATAGGTCCCCCCGTACCATTGCAGGTTGTTGTAGCCCCACTGGCCGCCGTTGATGCCGTTCGCAACGATGTTGATGTCGTCATTACCGCTGTCGGAGGTATAGCGAACACCGAGCGTTCCGCTTGGAACCGCACCCGGATCTTTCTTCATGGTAGTTCCGGGAAAAAGCGGATTCGGGTCCGGATTGGCTATCGTAGCGCCGACATGCCAGGGCAACGACTCGGTTCCAACCCCGATGGCGGCCTGGATTATCCAGTTCTTGTTCACCGCGAGCGTCGCATCAAGCCCGGTATTTGTGTAATTGTCGAACGTGTAGGTCATCGAGTGCGTATACATGTAATTGTTCGGCGCAAGTTGCGCCTCGATGTCCGGAATCGAGATGTAACGTCCGAGCCGAAGCATCAACCCGTCCAGGACCTGCGGAATGAACAGCTCGCCATACGCCATCGGTATGTCGAAGCCGTTGTTCAGGTTCTGCTTCAGGAATTGATTGCTGAACAGCCCGTAAGCCGTGGTGTAGCGATAGTTCTCGCCGTAGATCGGCGCGATTCGGAAACCCCAGTCCCAATGATCCTTCTGAACGGTGTCGGGCAGCCGCTCGAAGTAGATGACCGCCTGATCGAGCTGGACCGTATTCGGATTGTAATCATAGGCAGCCGGCGCATTGCCGCCGCGCACCGTGTTGTTGCTGAGGTTGCCGCCGGCGTTGATCCAGCCGTAAATCTGGATGTGGTTATCGTTCAGCGACTGGCCAAAGGCCGTATTCCCGAGCGCGGCCATCAGTGGACTGTCGACCGAACTCGGCCGCGTCACGCCAAGGCTGGTCGACCCGCCATAGGGCCATTCGGTGAACGGATAGGGCGGAATGGCCTCGGGAGTCGCCGGCCAGCCGTCGCGGCGTGACGGTGGCGCTTTCGGGTCTGCCGGCGCGGCTTCATGTCCCCATTCGAGCTTGTAGTAATTGACAAACCGGCTCGCGAAATCGGTGCCGAGATAGCCATCGAGACACGAATAGTTCTTGTAGGGATCGCCGCCGTTGATGCACGCGTTGGCCTTGACCGGCAGGGTGGCATCCGCAGCGCTTGCGCCGTTGATCATGCCGATCGTCGCCAACGAGACGCCTGCCAAAAGAAGTTTTTTCATAGTTTTGCCCCAAGCTGTTGTTACCGACGCCTTCAGGCGCTCTCACGGTTTATTCACCCTGAGAATTATCTTTCGTTGAGGGGCAGAAAAAATCGATACGCTTCGCCGCGCCGTTTCATAAATATTAGATAGCCAAAATCACGTTTTCGACCCGGCGTGCTTGTGCAAGCATCAATTGACTATCGCTCTGCCTAAATGCCCGGCGAAATAAGTAACGTTTCAGCAATTATCAGCCACGCACCGCAATAATTTCCTCCGCGATGTGTCTTTTCCGTTACATGTCTGACATTGATCAATGATCTCTTGAACGCGAAAACAAAGTGAGTCTCGCCTCGGCTATTTTTTTTCTATGGAAATAGCGGCGTTTGCCCATCGAAGTTATATGTCGCGAGTCGTTATGCTGACGCAGTGAACGAAATTTGTTCGCTGCTCACGAGGCGTGACGATGGAAGCTATGGCAGACGCTGCATATGATGTGGGTAGCGTAGCTCTCGCCGGCGGGATTGAGAACTTTGATCTCAATTTTCTGCCGAAGAACCTGATGACGCAGTGCCAGAGCCTGATCGTTAGTTACCACGAATTGCATGGCTATGCGTGCCTTCCGAACGTCCTGTGGAAGGCCAGGCTGGGGCATTTCATCGAGGCACATCAGGAGTTTCGGCAACTCCTCAAGAAGGCTTCAACGACCAGGAGCGCGAAGAAATCCAACGAAGGCTTCGTTCTGATAGCGACCACGATATTGTCGCTTGAGATTCTGGCGAGCAGTTTCGCCGGGTGGAGCACGATCTACCCGCAAGCCGGATTGATCGCTCGCGCGATCCTCCAACAAAATGCGCGCAGCCCGCACATGCCGCTGATGGAGTTCTATCTCTATCCACCCAAATATATCAGTTCGGCCGCCATCGCGACGCTTGCTCCGCCGACTAGCCGGCAGCCAGCCGAAGCGGAATCGTACCAGGCGGCGAAACCTGAACTCTCCGACCAGAATCTGGCCCTCAACTACGCCAACCCGATCCATCGGGCATTGCACGGAAGGCCGCTTCAAACGGTCGGGACATCGCCCGCCTTCGATCCGGCTTGATTGATGCAGCGGCGCCGGATGCAGGGGGGTTCCAGTGGCAGCCCGTCCCGATTTGCGGCATCGGGCGGCCGAATAGTCCGTCCATCCCGGGAATCGCAGAACCATAGGGCTCGGATACATCTATAAGGCTAGGATATTCGGATATTAAAGCTCCGAGGGTTCGGCGCCCACGGCTGAGGCCGCGGGTCGTCGGCAACACGCCCAAAAACTATTACTTTTATATTTCTTGACCGCATGAACGACATAGATTTTCTACGTCGAATTGGAGAATGGTCGCAACGCTGGGTAGTTGGTGACATCGAGGCGACGATTGACTTAGGCGGTGACGTACTTTTCGCAGGTGCCGAGGGGTTGGCAAATGCTGATCCTGCGAGTTGGCGTTCTACGTCGCGATCAAGAATTGCCGGGGCGTGATCTTGTTGCAGCCGTTTGCGGCCGCAATGACGATCATTTGATGTCTTGCACTACGAAAGCGATTTCTTTGAATTCACACCTGTCTGTCATTCCAAAGCCCGCGAAAGCGCGCGCGAAGCTGCTTGGAAGCAAGTTTGATGTCTCGGAACTGGACGGGAAGCGGCCGTCGCACCGTTTCCGTCCGGGGGACGTTCCGCCCCTATTGATGTCTCTCCTATGCGTCGGCCTGGTCACGGCCGTGCTGTTCGTGCTCGACCACAAGCTCGCACTCAACCTCGTTCCGGTCGCTTACCTGATCCCCGTTATTATCGCTGCCACCCAATGGGGCATCTGGCCGGCCACCCTGGCGTCGGTTGCAGGCACCGCCGCTGCCGATTTCTTTTTCCTTCCTCCGTTCTACAGCTTCCAGGTTGACGATCCGCAAGAAGCGGTTGATCTGATGCTGTTCCTGGTCGTAGCGCTGGTCAGCAGCAATCTTGCATCGCGGCTGCGCCGTGAAACGGAAGCGCTGCGCCAGCGAGAAAAGGAAATTCAACAACTTTACGAATTCTCGCGGCGTCTGGCCGCCTGTTTCACCGTGTCCGACCTGATCTCCGCAATTCAGAATTACCTTTCCCGCGCACTCGGACAACAAGCGGCTTTCTTCGCGGCCATGGCCGATGGTCACTTTGAACCACCCAAATCAGGCCCGGTGCCAAAGGTGGTGCAAGAGCGCGTCGCTTCAATGGTCGCTAAAATCGGCGTCGCCGCCCACGTCATCGTTGACGAGCCGACACAGAATGTCTGGCTGGTACGCGCGGTTTGTTCCGAAACAACGGTTCACGGCCTGGTGGCTGTCAATATCGGGAGCGGCTCACGGGAAGTCGTCGATTCCAGGACACGTCAGGTCGAGGACATTCTCGAAGAGGTATCCTTGACGCTTCAGCGGCTCGATATTGAAAGGGCGATGGAGGACGCCAGGCTGCATCTGCAGGCGCAGCTCCTGAGGGACGCCTTCCACGGCACACTCTCGCATGAATTGCGCTCACCTTTGGCGGCGATCCGGGGGTCGGCAAGCGTCCTGGATTCGATGCCCCTGATTCGCGGCGACGATCGGATTCACTCGCTGGTTGAGGCAATATCCGACGAGGTCGCAGACCTCGACGGCTTCATTCAAAACCTCCTCAGTGCAACGCGGGTTACCGCAAGCGGCGTCAACCCCCGGCTCGAATGGGCTGACCCGAGGGACATTGTCGATGCGGCAATCCAGCGAAGAGAGCGACGATTATCCGCTCACAAGATCGAGATCGAATTCGCCGAAGATCTGCCGCTGGTCAATGTGGACTCCGGTCTTATTGAAGAATCACTTGGACAGCTTCTGGAGAATGCGGCCAAATACTCTCCGTCCGGCTCAACGATCTCGGTCAGAACGCGGGCCGAAAGAGGACGCGTTATCCTGTCAGTTTCCGATCAGGGCGTCGGGATAACGCCGGACGAACAGCGGCAGCTTGGCCGCAGGTCATTCCGCAGCCATCGCCATCAGGCCACTATCCCCGGATCCGGTCTGGGATTTTGGATCGCGTCGACCTTCGTGAGGGCGAACGGCGGCACCATCGACATTTCGAGCCGCGGGCAAGGATTGGGGGCCACGGCCTCCATTGCCCTGCCCGGATCCCGGACCGAGGCCTCTGGACTGACCGATGAATAAATCCACCAACGTCGTATTGCTGATTGATGACGAACCCAAAATAAGGCGGTTTCTTCGCGCCGGTTTCGAGCTTCATGGCTTCTCGGTGCTTGAGGCCGAGAACGCCGCGGAAGGGCTGAAGGCAGCAACATTCAACGCGCCGGATCTTATCATTCTCGATCTGGATCTGCCGGATCTTCACGGAACGGAAGTTCTCGAAGGGCTTCGATCGTGGTCGAACGTGCCCGTCATCATTCTATCTGTCGTGTCGAACGAAGACGAAAAAGTGAGGCTGCTCCAGTCGGGAGCCGATGACTACGTGGTCAAGCCGTTCGGCATGGCCGAACTGCTCGCGCGCGCTGAAGCCGCCTTGCGGCGATATTTCAAGACCGCAACCGAGAATCCGGTCGTGATGGCCGGTCCTCTGTCGGTCGACCTTGTTGGACGAACCGTGTCGCTCAACGAGAACCAGATCAGATTGACCCGAAAAGAATATCGCCTGCTTCACATTCTGGCGATGCATGTCGGCCTCGTCGTGACGCATGACCAGCTACTCAGGGAGATTTGGAGCGGTAATCAGCGGGATAATATCCAGTATCTGCGAATCCTGGTTCGCAAATTACGGCAGAAAATCGAGACCGATCCCAATCACCCGCGCCTGCTGGTGACCGAGTCAGGTGTCGGCTATCGCCTTCAGGCCCGGCTTGAAAATGGTCTTGAGGGTTAAACAGATGCCTCGGGAAGGAACTCGCCACCGGCGCGGCGAGAAACCCCTCTGTCACATCGCCACGATCTCGAAATTGTTTCGCTGATCGAGACGGGAAACCGACACGATTCGAAATGGTCATGCTCCGTCCTTCACCACGTAGATCATTCTACGTTGCCATTTCCCGAACCAGGGGCGATCAGACCTGGTGCTGGGAAATACGTCGCAAAAGAACGCCGATGGGCGTCAGATTGTGGGAAGGCGGCTTCCCGTCTCATCACGCGGCTGACGTGGCTGGAAAACGGGCCCTGGAAGATTTCCTGAACGGATTATCCATCGAAGCCGGTTCGAGAGCTCATTTCTGACAGTCGGTGCCGGTCGAGATTTGTAACAGCATGAGATGACGGAAGACCGCGATGAACCGCCCTCGTGCGCGTCGGGAGGCTGGAACAGAAATTGCTAGCAGAGGATGATATCGGGCGTTGCACAAAAGGGTGTTGCCGTGACCTTCATCGTGCATGCGTCAAGAGGAGAAGATGTCACGACGACGATTCGGTTGAGCGTTGTCGTCGCTATCGCCAAGGGACGGACTCTGGCGGACGAGGGTTGGCAGGTCTTCATCACGGGCCCCGATGGCATTCGCTATTATCCTTCCGAGTTCGACAGGCTGCTTTCGCTCCGCTCGCGACCGTGAATTTGCGGTATTTCCGGCGCAGCGGCGGTTGCCGGGCAGCGGCGCTGCCGCCACTGGACCGCGACGCCCGACGAGGGTCCGCAGACCGGATGCGCTCGCACTCCATTAGAAATACAAAAATAATATATTTCTGTCGCCAAACCGCTTATCCTGCCCAAAAAGGGGCGGGAGCGGTGCAGTTTCTGATCCAAGGTTTCACCGTTCTGGGCTTCGAGGTCCAGAACTGGATGCTTATCGTGGTTGGCCTGATCGCCGCCTATATTTTGTTCGTTTGGAAGACCCGCGATCGGATCTAACGATGGTCAAGTCGGGCGCCCCCGGAAATAGAAACCGGCCAATTCCCAGGGCTCGGGATTGCAGACGATAGCCCGCTGCCTTGCGTTCCCTGAATCGATCCGCCGAGACCTCGGTCCGCCGCAGATCGGGCTTGTGAGGCAACCTGACCGGGTTCATGGCTAGCTTTGATTTTTCGCTCAATTTGATGAGGCGCCGCAGATGCGGTTGTTGGTCGTGGAAGACAATGAGGAGTTGGCCGAACTCCTGGCAAAGGGCTTGCGAACGGCCGGCTATCAGGTGGACGTCCTGTCTACCGTCGAGGAAGCAACAAGCGTCCTTTTGACGACGTTCTACGCTGCCCTCATCCTCGACCTTGGATTGCCTGACGGTGACGGCCTTGCGCTGTTGCGCGAGATCCGGCACCGAAACAATCCGATTCCGGTTCTGGTCCTTACCGCGCGTGGCGGTCTGCATGATCGCGTTCACGGCCTGCGCAGCGGCGCAGACGACTATCTGGTGAAGCCGTTCGCGCTTGAGGAATTGATTGCGCGGCTGGAAGCGCAATTGCGCCGGCCAGGCCATCTGCTCGGGAGCGCGCTGCGCATCGCCAATCTCGAATTCGATACCAGAAACCGGCAAGCCTCGATTGATGACCAGCCCCAACTGCTGTCGGCCCGCGAAACGGCGGTGCTGGAGTTGCTAATGCGCAGCAAGGGGCGTGTGGTTTCCAAGAAACAGGTCGAAGATCACATCTTCGGACACTCGGGAGAAGTCGCATCGAATGCGATCGAGGTCTATGTGCACCGTTTGCGCAAACAGCTTTCGGAGCGCGGCGCCAAGGTCCAGGTTCATACCATTCGGGGAGTAGGATACCTCATCGCGGAGGAGAAGTAGCGTGATCAGGTTCCAGTCGATCATTTCACGCATCGTCATCCTGCATGTCGTTGCCGTCGTTATCGCCTCCATCTTCATGTCGCTCGCGCTGTCCTGGCTGTTGAGCTATGCCACCAACAATATTCACAACGAGGCGATGCAGGAACAGGCGGTTACCGTCGGCCAGCATCTCAGTGCGCGGCCCGACGGCCGCCTCGAACTCAACCTTCCGCTCGATCTGCTCGGGCTCTATTCGCAGGCCTATGGACGCTATCTGTATGCGGTGATCGACGATCAGGGGCGCGTTCTGTTTTCCTCGCTGGCGGATCATGCGGCCTTGTTTCCCGTCGATGCCAGATCCAGCGATGTCGAGTTTCTGCAGCAACGTCGCGGCGACGCCACGGTGTCCGGCGCCAGCATCAAAAAGACCGTCGGCGGCCAGACCGTCTGGATCCAGACTGGTGAAAACCTGGCCAACCGCGACGTGCTGATCGACGACATCGTGGCTGACTTCTATAAAAACGTCGGATGGATCACGCTGCCCATTCTGCTGGTTCTGCTGATCGCGGACATTGCCATTTTCCGCCGTGCGCTGCGGCCACTTTGGCAGGCATCGGAAATCGCCCGCGACATCGGACCCACGCGCACCGACCTTCGCCTGCCGACGGAAGAGATCCCGCGCGAGGTGCGCCCGCTGGTCTCCGCCATCAACCTGGCGCTCGACCGGCTTGAGGAAGGTTTTCGGATCCAGCGCGACTTCACCGCGGATGCCGCGCATGAATTGCGGACGCCGCTGAGTATTTTGCGCACCCGCCTTGATACCCTGGAAGACAAGCAAATCGGCCAGGCCTTGCGCAAGGATGTCGACGGCATGGCGCATATCATCAGCCAGCTGCTCGATATCGCTGAACTCGATTCGTTCGTCGTCGATCCCGACGAAAAGGCCGATCTCAGGTCGGTGACCGCCGAGGTCGCGGAGTTTGTAGCACCCCTGGCGCTCACGCAAGGCAAGGACGTCGCATTGCTCGGCGAAACCGAACCGGTCTGGGTCAAAGGTAATCCGGAGATGCTGAGCAGAGCTATCCGAAACCTCGCGGAGAACGCCATCAACCACACGGCTCCGGGAACGACCGTGGAGTTTTTCATCGACGAGAACGGCACCGTGAGCGTGCTCGACCGCGGACCGGGCGTCGCCGAACACGAACGTAATCTTATCTTTCAGCGGTTCTGGCGGCGCGATCGCAGGAAGGCAGGAAGCACGGGGCTCGGGCTGTCGATCGTCCAGCGCATCGCCGAACTGCATTCGGCGACCATCACGCTTGAAAACCGCCGCCCCGCCGGCGCACGGTTTTCGCTTAAATTTATACCGTTGAGACCGTAGTGGATCGCCTACGCGCCGGCAGCCGGCAGGCTGGCGGCCGCGATGGCGACAATCAGCGCCAGACGGCGTCTGATCCGGGACGGCGCGGAGCTCAAATATGAACCCAACTGTCGCATATCGCCAATTCCTTAACCGACGGCCGAAGCCGTTATTCCGCGAACGGGTGCTCGCCACCCCAAGATGTTCTCGGGGCCGGCCAGTGTCGAGACCGCGGTAAAAATAGCAACGCATCCGTCGTCCGATGGTTGATTGGCGGTAGATTCATTGTCGCCAATCGCCCGGCAACGGTCGAAATCTTCTCCGCTACGCCGGGGCAAATCCGAAAGTGCGCTGGAAACGCTCCACATAATGAGGCCACACCTCGGGGTTGATCATGCGCGGCGGCCGCTTGCCATCGAGCGCGCCAAGAATCTGCTCAGCGGCAATCCGGCCCATATTGGCTCGCGCCTCCCGGGTCACGCCCGCGGTATGCGGGCTCGCGAGCACGTTGTCGAACTGCAGCAGCGGATGATCCGGCGGCGGCGGTTCCTTGGCCCAGACGTCGAGGCCCGCGCCGGCTATGCGCTTGTCGCGAAGCGCTTCGACGAGCGCGCCCTCGTCGTGGATAAAGCCGCGAGCCGTCGTGATGAAATACG
>Ga0209006_10002345_pt1 | contig 17302 bp, 12 predicted proteins | sample JacPin_JW_Ref_O2_FD_188567 | JGI IMG/M metagenome (GOLD analysis project Ga0209006, IMG submission 188567) | Forest soil microbial communities from Algoma, Ontario, Canada - Jack Pine, Ontario site 1_JW_Ref_O2 (SPAdes) (version 2) | ecosystem: Environmental > Terrestrial > Soil > Boreal... | reverse complement strand
ACAACAAACCCGTGCCCATCGATCTGAGGGGCAGCATCAATCTCCCCGTCGCCGGTCGGATTCAAGCCAGCGGCCTCACTACGGAACGGCTGGAAGCCGCCATCGCGGAGCGGCTGAAGAAAGTTCTCGTCAGACCCGATGTCTCCGTCTATCTGGCCGAAATGCGAAGCCAGCCGGTCTCCCTTCTCGGTCAGGTCCAGACCCCCGGCGTGCATCAACTCCAGGGGCAGAAGAATCTCTTCGAGGTTCTCTCATTAGCCGGCGGCCTTCGCCAGGAGGCCGGCCCCGTCATCAACATCACTCGCCGCCTTGAATGGGGACCCATACCGCTCCCCAGCGCCTCCAACGATTCCACTGGGCGGTTCTCGGTCGCCTCGATCGACGTCAAAAGCGTGATGAACGCGTCCAATCCCGCCGAAAACATCCTCATCAAGCCCAACGATGTCATCTCCGTCCCGAAGGCCGATACCATCTACGTCATCGGCGCCGTCAAGAAACCCGGAGCCTACGTTCTCGGCGAGCACCACACACTCAGCGCCCTTCAAGTTCTCGCCCTGGCCGAAGGCACCGATAGAACCGCCGCCACCCAGGACGCCAAAATCATGCGCGTGCTTCCCGACTCCAATGACCGGGCCGAAATCCCCGTCGACCTCAGAAACATCCTGAGCGGCAAGACACCCGATATTCCCCTGAGCGCCGACGACATCCTGTTCGTACCTACCAGCAAAGCCAAGGCCGTCGGCTACCGCGCCCTGGAGGCCCTGGTCCAAGCCGGAACCTTTGCCGTGTACCGCGTCCCATAAAACGTAGGAATTTGTCTGCTGTCTTCATATCTATGCATCAATTATCCGATCCGTCCAACAACTCAGGCGAGTTCGTTCCGTCTCCCGCCGTCCACAGGGACCGGGGAGCGCTACCCACGTCTTTCACGGACGTCGGCTACACCAATGCGCCCGATCCACCCCACGAACCCGAATCTGGCGGCCTCCTCGAGTATTGGCGCATCCTCCGTCGCCGCAAAGGGACTCTCATCCTCATTGCCTCGCTTGGCGCCATCGTCGGTTTCCTCATCACACTCTCGCAAACCCCCATCTACCAGGTCCGCACTTCGCTCGAAGTCGTCGCCCTCAACCAGAACTTCCTTAACATCAAGGAATCCAATCCCCTAAGTGAGGGCGGATCCGCCGTCGATACTACCGACATCCAGACCCAGATCAAGATTCTTCAAAGCGAATCGTTAATCGACCGCGTCCTTGCCAAACTCAAGAGCGACCCCACCGCAGGGCCGGATGCCGCGCCTGAAATCAGCCGCATCGCCGCCTGGCGCAAATTACTCAACCTCCCCGATCCTGAGCCAGCCGGCCCGCGCGATCAATCCATCTCCTACGCCAAAAAGAACTACAAAGTTCGCGCCTCCGGCCAGACCCGCATCATCGAAGTCACGGTCGACTCCATGAGTCCCCAGATCGCCACCGATTTCGCCAACACGCTCACCACCGAATTCATCGATCAAAACCTTGAATCCCGCTGGCAAACCACCCAACACACCAGCGAATGGCTGGGGCGCCAGTTGGACGACATGCGTGTCCGCCTGGAGCGTTCCGAAGACCGGCTCCAGGCCTATGCCCGCCTGGCTGGCCTCCTCTTCACCGGGGACCAACATAAAAACAATGTCTCTGAGGAAAGGTTGCTACAGCTCCAACTTAACCTCTCCGGCGTTCAGACCGACCGCATCTCCAAACAATCCCGCTGGGAAATGGCCACTTCCAGTCGTGCCGAAGCGCTCCCCGATGTGCTCAATGACTCTACTCTCCGTGATTACCAGACCAAGCTCACCGAATTGAAGCGACAGATTGCCGAGCTCCGCTCTACCTACACTTTCGAATCTTCCAAAGTACAGAAAGTCCAGGCTCAACTCGCCATCCTCGAAACCGCGCTCACCACCGAGCGTACTGACATCCTCAAGCGCATCAAGAACGAATACGACGAAGCGCTGCGTCGTGAAAGTCTCCTTACCGCGGAGTACATCGCGCAGCGCGCCACTGTCACCGGGGAAAGCGAAAAGGCCGTCCAATATGACGTGATGAAGCATGAGGTCGAATCCAACCGTCAGCTCTATGACTCTATGCTCCAGCAGCTCAAACAGGCCACGCTCGCCTCCGCCCTCCGAGCTTCCAACCTGCGCGTGGTCGATCCCGCCAAGCTCCCCAAAGTGCCTTACAAGCCCGACATTCCCGTCAGCACCGCCCTCGGACTCCTCACCGGAATGTTCCTCGGCGCGGCCTTTGTCATCATGCGGGAGCGCGCCGACCGCACCATCCAGGCGCCTGGGGAAACCCAGTTTATCCTGAACCTGCCCGAGTTGGGCATCGTCCCTGCCGAAGACGCCAGCCTCCGCTTCCGTATACGCTACGTCGGAGGATCCAAGGCAGTAAAGAAGAGCCTGCAAGCCCTGGAAGAAAGCACCCAATCTGAGGGCGCCACGCTCTCCCGCCGTGTCGAACTCTCCACCTGGCAGCGCAAACCCTCCGCCGTAGCCGAGTCCTTCCGCGCTACCCTGGTCTCCATTCTTTTCTCCGGCGAAAACGGCAATCGTCCCCGTGTCATTGTGATCACCAGCGCCAACCCATCCGAAGGAAAATCCACGGTCGTCAGCAATCTCGGCATCGCCGTCGCCGAGGTGAATCAGAAGGTCCTCCTGATCGACGCCGACCTACGCAAGCCCCGTTTGCACGACGTTTTCGGCTTAAAGAACGACAAGGGCCTGAGCGATCTGCTTCGCTCCAAGGAAATCCTTTCCGTGGCCTTGGAGGGCGTAATTCAGGCCACCCATGTTCCCCAGTTGTACGTGCTGACCAGCGGCTCCAAGACCTCAGCCGCCACCAGCCTGCTTTACTCCAACCGCATGCCGGAGTTGTTGCAACACCTCCGCACGGAATTCGAAACCATCTTTGTTGATACACCACCCATGCTGCAGATTCCCGACGCGCGCGTGCTGGGCCGCATGGTGGATCGTGTGATCATGGTTCTGCGCGCCGGCAAAACCACCCGCGATGCCGCCATGGCCGCCCGCCAGCGCTTTTCCGAGGACGGCACGCAGATGTTAGGGACCATCCTGAATGACTGGAATCCCAAGCGCTCCCCCAACGGCTACTACGGCAACCACGGCGGCTACTACTATGGCGGTTACCGGGATGGCTACAACGCCTACTACGGCCCCAAGAAAACCTAGGTGGGGCGGACCGTGAGACACGGTGACGTGCTGGCTACGAACCCCACCCAATGATCACAAGGAAGCAGGACACGGATCTTGTTTGCGACACTATTACGGCTGACCGAAAAGCGCATCGTCTCAAACGTAAGATGGACATTTACTGGCAACGCACTGTATGCAGCCAGCCAATGGGCGATGATCGTCATACTGGCCCGGTATATGGACCCGCAGACAGTCGGAACGTTCGCCCTCGCCTTCGCAATAACCGCACCGGTGATGATATTTTTCAATATGCAGTTACGCGCTGTTGAGGCAACCGATGTCACCGGCAAGTATGCGTTTCGAGAGTACTTCCAGACCCGCGTCATTACAACGTCTGCTGCGCTACTCATAACTCTCCTAATTCTGGTCCTTCTCCACGAAAACAGATCGACTCTCCTCGTCATTGTGCTAATCGCACTCTCGAAAGCCACAGAGTCTCTCAGCGATGTCATTCATGGATATTGGCAACTGGGTGAGCGAATGGAACTCGTTGGCAAGTCGCTGTCGATTCGAGCGCTTTTGACTCTAGGAACCTTCACGTTCGGTATAGCAACCACTCGCAATCTTATGTGGGGATCAGGCGCATTCCTCGCGGGAAGTCTGGGAGTCCTGTTTTTTTTCGATATGAGGTGGGCGGGGCGATTAGGTCAGTCCAACGCCCTAGCGCCCAGCGGACTGGCGACTTTCCTCAGTTTAAGAACTACTACAGCCGCGAGAGTAGGATCTATGATTCGGGTCGTCCTACCTCTTGGGGTCGCGGCAATGTTAATCTCTCTCAACACCGCCATCCCCAGGTATTTCGTTGAGCGCCACTGGGGAAAGCAGGCACTGGGGATCTTCGCGGCTTTGTCGTACTTCATTGTGGTCGGCAACATGTGCATGAACGCCGTTGGGCAATCCATCCTTCCGCGCCTAGCACGGTCATATAGACTCGCGTCACGAACTGAGTTCAGACAACTCTTTGCCGCACTTCTCGTTTGTGCCGGTGGGGTTGCGGCAGCATCGATGGGCGTATCGCTTCTCTTCGGACGCAGACTACTGCTCATTTACGGAAAAGAATATGCCGAGGCATATCCTGTTTTTCTGATTATCATGAGTGCAGCCTCAATTGGATATGTCCTTTCAATCCTCAACTTCTCCCTAAACGCAGTCGGGGCTTACAACGTTCAGATGCCCCTATTCTTGTCAGTCACGCTCCTCCTGATCGTCCTTTGCTGGACAGTCGTCCCAAGATATGGGATACGCGGCGCCGGAATCGCGCTAGTGGCGTCGAGCGGGGTTCAAGCCGTCCTCTCGGCAATGTGTCTCGGCTTTGAGGTCCGAAGGTCGAGGAGCACCGTAGATGCCTAACGCCCAGAACTTTTCGTCTGTCGGGACGCGACCATGTACATCGTATCCACTGCGCCGTGATGGAGGGGCGGCATGGCGGTCCGTAACAGCGACGGCCATTTGTACGGGGATCGCAGCGTTCGCTTTGGCGACATCCCCGGAGTGCAGACATTGGTTCGTCATTCCGGCGTTCGCCTGCGGCCTCCTTTGCTGCATTGACGGTTTGAAGCTCTTTTCGGACAACGGTCGCAATCTCTTTCAACCGGCGGCCCTCGTGGGGGCATTCGGAACCTACTTTTTCTTTGTGGGACCGCTCTTGCACGTTGGGCGCGACTATTGGTTTACGACCACTGATTATTGGGCACCGAAACAATCCCCAGAAGACTGGCGCACCTGGCTTGGATTGATGGCTATCCTTAACCTTGTCGGTCTCTGTGTCTACAAACTCCTCTACGAGAAGTTCACTAGGCTATTTGTCAAGAAACGCTCCCGGCAGTTCTATGCGCTCGATGCCAAGGCGGTAAAATCCTACGGCCTCGTTTGTTCGATAATTATTCTGTTTCTCCAAATTTACGTCTACTATCACTTCGGCGGCGTAGGTTCGTTTGTCCAGTCTGTTAGCGATAGCTCGCTGCGGACTGGCTCCGACTTCGACGGTCTGGGCTGGCTTCTTGCGATTGCCGAGAGCTTTCCAATTCTGTTCGTGATTATGAGCACAGTCCTGTACAAGCGGGGCTTTGAGAAAATGAGCGTTCTGCACTGGGGGATCTACATCGCCGGGACAACTGTGCTCGTGCTGCTCTGCGGCGGACTTCGCGGGAGTCGGGGAAACACAGTCTTTACGATTGTATATATTATCGGCATCATTCACTTTGCAGTCCGGCCACTGTCGGGAAGATGGATTATGTCCTTCGCAGTAGTATCATTGTTTTTCATGTACATCTATGGTTTTTACAAGGCGAGCCCAGGCCTGTTCTCCGATCCAGCGCAGATTGTCGATACTCTTCTGTCACCCGAATCTCGGGCGAATCTCGAGCAGACAACGCATCGAAATTTTGATGGAGTGCTGATGGGCGATCTGGAGCGATCGGACATGCAAGCGTATTTGTTGTACCGGATGATGGAGGACGGCGGTAGCATACAATACGCTTACGGCAGGACCTATGTTGAAGGACTCGTAGACTTTATCCCATTTTACATCTTACGGTTTCGCGCACCGGGCAAGTTGTTGTACGGAACTAATGCCGTCTTTGGTGAAGGAACGTATTTGTCACGGGTGTCTGTGTACACAAAAATCTATGGACTCGCGGGCGAGGCCATGCTCAATTTCGGTCCCTACAGCTCCCCTTTTGCCTTCGTCTTGCTAGCAGCCGCTGTAGGATACGCCGGTGCGGTAAATTATCGGTTGGGACCTTCAGATTCCCGGCGGTTCCTGGTGCCGATCTTATCGATTACCTGCATTTCGGTACTGGCCAGCGACTTTGACAATGTGATATTCGTTCTTCTGCAACACGCTCTAATTCCCGCTGTTTTTGTTATGAGCTGTTCCCGGCGTGTATCACAACGAAACATTTACGGCTACTCCAACAATGGGTCCACTCGGATGGAGTTGCGGGGAGAGGGCGGCGTTCGGATTGGAGCGCAGGGGGTTGGTGGCTGAAGCCATTAGATTCCGCTTGGGCTGTGTTTCAAGTGCCTGGATTACCACCGTTCTACGCTCGGTACACTCAAACGCTTTTCAAATCTTTCTGGTCGAACCACGAACTTACCTACTTCAGTCATGAAGCCGTTATTAATCGTGTGCATATGTCGATGAGGGCGTTCTCAGCGGCGCTATTATTAGGCGTGGCGTGGTTTGCGGGTGAGTGCACCCTAGCGTCGCGGGGGGATGGAACCTACTGGTGGCACGATTCGAGTGAATACTGTCGCGTGATAGTCAATGCAACGCAGGGTATTGAGGCTCGTCCGCGAGAGTGGTTTGCGCAGGACAGGCTTGTTACCGATTTCAGAATTACGAACGCAGACGTCCTCGGCCTTGCGGAGGCTCAAAAGCAGTATGCGGCGACGCGCCGGCTCCTCGACTCGTATGGCCTTGTTGTCGGGACCTACATTTCAGGCACAACTGTAATGCCGGAGAAGGAGCAGACACACTGGCCGCTACCACTTGTTCCCATCGAGCGCATGCCGGCCTCGGCACGGTACGGCCAAACCGTGCCCAGTGAACCACATAGTAAGGTGATAGACGTTAGCGATCCGATGACGCGACACGCCCTTCAGAAGGAAATCCGGCGAATGTGGAAACAGGTCCCTGCCGCGGTCCGGTTCGTTGACAACGCCGCGGCTCACCACAGCACCGGGGCAGGTCAGGATTGGTCCGCTTACTGTGCGAACATCAAAGAGATCCGCACGATGGGTGCGGCGTTGGGGTCCAGACAGATTTTCAACATCGCATTACACGTTGGATTCATGTCGGATCAAGAAACGCGCGAACTGATCGACGCCGTGGCTGATCACGGTATCGCGCTTGAGATGCCGTGGCACCAAAATATTCGACAGAATGCAGGGCAAACCGAAAAGGCGAGGATTCGCTACAGAGAACTGCTTGACAGTGGCATGGGGATCATCATGATGCCCATTGACGGGGATCCGCAGGGGCTTGTGGAATGGGTTCGGACGTGGCGGAAGCCGACAGACCACCTTTACATTACCGGCGCATTTTACAAGGCGCCAGATATGCAATTCTTTGGACCGGGCCAGTGAGCCGGGACGTCTAAAGCTGGTCTCCTCAGGTTGGTGTTGTTGAACCTGAGATGATATCAACTGATCCAATGGAAGTCACAATCGCACTAGAAGCACGATATGCGGTTGCCCCCGATGGCTCAGTGTGGTCTCAGGCCGGGATGGCACGCGGGTTCTGGGAGCGCTACCTGGAAGTCTTTGACACGGTTCGAATTGTAGCTCGAGGTACGCCCGTTGAGCGAGTTCCGGAGGATTGGCTGGTGGTGAACGGCAAGAATATTCTATTTCATCGCGTTCCAGATTTTCACGGCCCGTGGCAATGCCTCAAACGATATCCCGCGATCAGGGCGGCCGTTCGGGCTGCAACTCCCGCGCATGGAGCTGTCATCCTCCGTGTCGGATCCCAGATCGCGAATATCCTGGAACCCCAACTCCATGAGAGAAAGTACCCCTATGCACTGGAGGTGATCGGCGACCCTTCTGAGGTCTTTGCCCCCGGAGTTGTGGATCATCCGCTCAGGCCATTCTTTCGTTGGCATTTCTCCCGCCACTTGCGCCGGCAGTGCCTTCGCGCCAGCGGAGTGGCCTATGTTACGAAACGAACATTACAGGAAAGGTACCCCGCCCAGTTCGTCAGCGTGAGCATCTCCGACGTGGACCTGCCGGAAGAGGCTCTCCTGGGCCGTGCCTTCTCGACACACTATTCGAGCATCGAATTAGAGTCGGCACACATGGCAGAATGCATTCGCAATCCGAAAATGCACGGGCCTTATCGACTTGTAACAGTGGGTTCGCTGGCACAGCGTTACAAAGGTACGGATGTGTTGATCGAAGCGATGGCGCGTTGTGTGCGGGCAGGATTGGATCTAACGGCTGCCATTGTCGGCGAGGGAAAATATCGACCGGATCTCATAGCACATTCAGAGCGTCTCGGTATGGCCTCCCGCATTCAGTTTCTAGGCCAAGTCACGGCTGGGGAACCGGTACGGCGCGTCCTGGATACGGCGGATCTGTTCGTCCTGCCTTCCCGTACGGAAGGCTTGCCGCGGGCACTGATCGAGGCGATGGCGCGCGGGATTCCTTGCATTGGATCGGCGGTGGGAGGCATCCCCGAGTTGCTGGATGCGAGCGAACTGGTGCCTGCGGGCGATCCTGAGAAGCTGGCCGCGAAGATTCAAGAGGTACTGAAGGACCCTGTGAGGATGGAGACAATGGCCCGCCGAAATCTGACTGGAGCGAAGGAATTTGGTGAGTCGGTTCTCGCGGAACGCCGCCGGCGCTTCTACCAGCATGTTCGCGATTCTACGCAGAGCTGGGAAGCGCTGCAAAAGGCATAGAAATGCGAGTACTTCACGTCGTAAAAACTTCTGACGGCGCGGACTGGGCCGCAGCGCAAGCCGCCGAACTCGTGAAACTCGGTGTCGAAGTCCACGTTGCACTCCCGCGTGACGAAGGCCGAACTGTCCAGCAATGGTCGGATTATGGCGCCGTCATACATATTGGTCCCACCGACCTACCTATTCGTAGCCCCTGGTTGCTCCCTGCGACGTTGCGCAGGCTCCGTGATCTCGTTTCCAGAGTTTGTCCAGACCTGATTCACAGTCATTTCTTCGGTTCTACGGTTCTTCTCCGTCTGGCTCTCGGCGCCAGTCACAGAACACCACGCCTTTTTCAGGTTCCCGGACCATTGCACATGGAGCACCGGTTCTGGCGAATGCTCGAACTGTCGACCGCGGGATCTTGCGACTCGTGGATCGCATCGAGTCGTTGCATCCTGGCACACTATCGGGCGGCAGGCGTGTCAGAAGAACGGTTATACCTCAGTTATTATGGCATCCCAGCCGGCGCATGCCCAGGCGTGAGGACGGGTTTCCTACGCAAACGATACGGCATTGCCGACCACATAAAGATCGTAGGTAACGCGAACTTCATGTATCCACCTAAATGGTATTTAGGACAGCGGGTGGGCCTAAAAGCCCACGAGGATGTAATCGACGCGCTCGGTCTGGTTCTTAAACAGCGAGCGGATGTTATGGGCGTTCTCATCGGGGGTAGTTCGATAGCTTCGGATGGCTACGAACGCCGCCTTCGCCAACGTGCGCAGGCAGAGGGAGGCGACCGCATTTTGATGACCGGCTACTTGCCGGTCGAAGAGATCCGTCAGATGTGGCCCGATTTCGATGTAGCCGTGCACATTCCTATTTCGGAAAACTGTGGGGGAGTAGGCGAGCCGATGCTCGCGGGAGTTTCCACTATCGCTGGCAGCGTGGGAGGCCTGCCGGAAGCAGTGATTGATGGCGTGACCGGAAGTCTTGTCCCTGTGAGGCGGCCTCAGGAACTGGCCCGCGCTATCCTTCGAGTGCTTGACTCCCCTGATCACTACAGCGCACTTGCAAGAAACGGACAGGCCCTCATGCGGCGAATGGTTTCGACGGAGCGCATCGGACAAGAAATACTCGCTATCTACGCCAGTGCCCTGGGAAATCGTGTGGCGCCGCTTCACCATTTTGATCCGGCAGAGGCCCTCGATCCAGCCTTCGGGTGCATTGGATGCGCGACAAGTTCCTCCAATGGCCAATAACCAGCGGCATAAGAGTAACGCAAAACGCATCTGCGATTTCGTGACCGCTGCGATCAGCTTGGTGACAATACTCCCGCTTCTGGCCGCAATCGCAGTAGCCATTCGGTTGAAGATGGGTCGTCCGGTGTTGTTTCGCCAGGTCCGGCCTGGATACCTTCGACAGCCGTTCACTATTTATAAATTTCGAACCATGCGCGAGGGAACGGACTCGCACGGCCTTCCGCTGCCCGACGGAGATCGATTGCATCCGCTCGGTACTTTCCTGCGCCAGACAAGCCTGGACGAGTTGCCCGAATTCTGGAATGTGCTTCGGGGAGATATGAGCTTGGTAGGCCCGAGGCCTCTTCTTATGAGGTACCTACCCTTCTACACCGAAGAGGAGCGTGTTCGGTTTATGGTCCGCCCTGGAATCACCGGCTGGGCGCAAGTGAACGGTAGGAACGAGGCAACCTGGGATGCCCGCCTCCGAAATGACGCCTGGTATGTTCGGAATCGAAGCTTTCTGCTGGACTTCACGATTCTTTGGATAACGGCCCGCAAAGTCCTAAAGCGCGACCAGGTTATCGTTGATGCGCGTTCCGCCATGCTGAATCTGGACGAGGAGCGCGCTCGTCTGAAAGTGGGTCGGGTATAGTAAATGGAAGGCATTCAAATACGGTTCGCCGAACCCGCGGATGCCGCGCAAATTGCGAACCTGTTTTTCGGCGGTTTTCATCCAGACTTTGCGCAATTGCTAATGTACGGATGCAGGGGCGCGTCCGAGTACGTCCAGATGCAGCTTGCCTCTGGCATTCCTAATGCTGAATCGGCATACTTTGTCGCACAGGCGCGGGACGGCATCATCGGCGCCGCAGAACTGCGAAGGCATCCGAAGAGACTGCTGCTAAATTACATCGCCGTACATCCAAATCATCGCGGGGAACGAGTCGGAGCGATCCTCCTTTCAGCAGCCGTCGAGATGTCGGGCGTGAGCTCCGGGCAGATCGGATTGGATGTGCTTCACGACAACGATCGCGTCCTGCACTGGTATAGCCGTCTTGGCTTCGCGAGCAAGACATCGACCGAATTCCTTGAGCTCGCCCCGCCCAGCGGTGCAGCCGAAGAGCCCGCGTATGTCTCCGATCTTCAGCAAGCCGACTTGTGCCAGGATCGGTTCGGTTTCTCGAAGTTCAATCTCATCACCAGGATGGGAACCTTCTCGGTCGGGCGAATCGGGGACACATGGTTTCGCTTGACTGACCTGGCAGCCATCGCCAATTCCGAAATCTTCGTGGCGCTAAACCTGCTCGATCCTGGACGGCGCATTTTCGCCGTTGTCGCCGCTTCCTCAGCGCCGCCTGCACAAGTGGTTCGACTCCTGGCGAAAACGTACAGGATGGAAGCGGAAATTCCTCATCTGATGTCCTCATTGTCCCGTGATTACCAAAAGCGCCGAGAACTCGTCTAACTACGCGCGGCGGATCGTCCCTTTTCAAGCTGCGCGGAAGGCGTTCGGTGCGATTCTAAATGCTCTCGAGATCTCTCGCGGCAAGGTCCTCCTGCCAGCCTATATCGGCTGGTCGCCGAGGGAAGGCTCCGGGGTATTCGATCCCATCGCGTCCCTGAATCTCGACTACGGGTTTTATGCCCTCGACGAGCGGCTCCGCATCGATATCGAGCGGCTGCGAACCGAGCTTCAGAGTGGACGTATTCGTGTCCTCGTCATTATTCACTACTTCGGCTACGTGGACCCGGCCTATGCGGAAGCCGTCAAAATCGCAAAAGAGCACGACGTATATGTCTTGGAGGACGAGGCTCATGCCATGTTGAGCGACATTGTTGGCGGAATCTGCGGGCGCCTCGGGGACGCGTGCATTTACTCGTTCCACAAAATACTGCCAGTCGAGTCCGGAGGTGCTGCAATCATCAACGATCCCGAATCGCCGCTGGCCCAATCACTGGTTGCCGACCCGGATTGTGAGCTGCCGTTGTCTCACTTTGATCTGAGATGTGTCGCAGATAGGCGCAGGGCCAACAGTCTGACGTTGGACAGGCTGGTCCGTGAGTTGGCACCCGAGATCGCGCCGCTTTTTGGAGTCCCGGGTTGCTGCGAGTTTCCGCAAAGTTATCCCGTCATCATCCCGAATGAGTCGCGGGACCGCCTATATCACGAAATGAATGCCGCGGGATTTGGTGTTGTCTCGCTATACCATACGCTGATCCCGCAGATATCGTCCGAGTTCTTTCCAGCGGCGGCCAAAGTCTCACGGCACATCTTAAACTTGCCCGTTCACCAGGACGCATCGGAAAATGAGCTCGGATCGATGGTGCGCGAGTTGGCCAGTCGCGTGAGGGGCGGGTAGGTTGGGATTCCAGATTTGGGACGCTGCCGACCCCCACGACCAAAAGGAGTGGTTAGATTTTTGGGCGCTTTGGCCTGGGCGGGAGATCTTTGGGCACCCGGACTATTGTAGGCTCTATGCGGGACCGCACGTCCGGGCGCTTTGTGTTGCTGCTTCAAATGGTGGAAGCTACGTCCTATATCCTTTCCTGCTACGCGCACTTGGCGATGAGCCGTATTGCGATACTTCGCTGCGCGACTGCATGGATATTGCTACGCCTTACGGCTACGGCGGACCGTTTCGATGGGGGACCGCGTGGAACCCCGACACACTTCGTACATTTTGGCTGGAATTCGATGCTTGGGCGGCCAAATCTCGCGTTGTTTCCGAACTCGTGCGACTCTCTTTGTTTCCGGAGACCTTGCTCGAGTACACCGGCGATCGCCGTGTGCTCTCGGACAATGTCGTGTGCACTCTAAAGAGCCAAGACGAGCTGTGGCGCGAGTTTGAATATAAGGTCAGGAAAAACGTGAATAAGGCTCGAGCCAGCGGCGTAACAGTGCAGATTGATGAAACCGGTGATCGCCTGGATGACTTTCTTGCCATCTATACCAGGACGATGAACCGTCGGAATGCCGGAGAAACCTATTACTTCCCCCGTGAATACTTCGAACGCATCAATGCGGATCTGCAAGGACAATTCGCCTACTTTCATGCCCTGGTCGGAGGGGCCGTCGTTTCGACCGAACTCGTGCTTGTCTCCGCTAATCGAATTTACTCCTTCCTCGGGGGGACCGATGCCGCCTGGTTTCACGTCCGGCCGAATGATCTACTCAAAGTCGAAATCATGAATTGGGCGCGAAGCGCCGGAAAAAAGGAGTTCGTCCTAGGTGGCGGTTATTCTTGTGGCGACGGTATTTACCGGTACAAGCTGGCGTTTGCTCCCCATGGTAGTGTTCCATTCTCGATTGGCTTTCGCATTTTGAACGTCAATGCGTACGAGCGGATGATCCACGCCCGTCGCACGTTCGCAGCTATCCAAGGCGCGCAGTGGCAACCGAATCCGGAATACTTCCCGGCCTACCGCGGCTGAACCCCTTCGGACTAGAACACTTGAAGAATCCTCCAATGAAGCGCATCTTACTTTCTGTTCCCCATATGGGTGGCGACGAGGAAACCTACGTCCGCCAGTCCTTCGCCACTAATTGGCTCTCGACGGTAGGTCCGAACATTGCCGAATTTGAAAAAACGTTTGCGGAGCGCGTGGGACTCCCGGCCGTTGCCCTGGCCAGTGGAACGGCGGGCCTGCATATGGCGCTCAGGTTGGCGGGGGTCGGGCGGGGAGATGAAGTCTTTTGTTCCACCTTGACCTTCGTTGCCGCCGCCAATGCCATCGCCTACCAAAGCGGTGTGCCGGTATTTGTGGATAGCGATCGGACGACCTGGAACTTGGATCCCGATGTCCTGTCGGCCGCCCTGCGAAAGCGAGCGGCGGTGAATCGCCTCCCCAGGGCGCTGGTGGTGGTCCACCTCTATGGCCAAAGCGCCCATATGGACCCAATCCTCAATGCCTGCGCCGAATACGGCGTCGCTGTGATCGAAGATGCAGCCGAAGCGGTCGGCACGCTTTATAAGGGTAAGCCGGTCGGGACACTCGGTGACGTCGGGGTCTACTCTTTCAACGGAAACAAGATTATCACCACCACTGGCGGGGGAATGCTGGTCTCGCGCAACTCTTCGTGGATCAGGAAAGCGAGGCACTGGTCCCAGCAGGCCCGGGACGCCGCTCTCTGGTATGAACACTCCGAGCTCGGTTACAACTACCGCATGAGCAACGTGCTGGCCGGGATCGGAAGGGGGCAACTTGAAGTCCTGGACCTGCGTGTCCAGCAGCGCCGGGCCGTCGCGTTCCGCTACCGTGATGCCTTCGCCGACCTCCCCGGCATCTCGCTCATGCCGCAGGCGCCTTACGGCCTGCATACAAATTGGCTGAGTTGCTTGCTCATCGACGAGCAGAAGTTCGGTTGCTCGCGCGACGACCTAATCGGCGCGCTAGATGCCGCGAATGTCGAGTCCCGCCCTGTCTGGAAGCCCATGCACCGTCAACCCCTATATGAACGGTGCGAGCGCTACGGCGGCGAGGTGGCCGAGGACTTGTTCCGCCGGGGGATCTGTCTGCCAAGCTCGAGCAGCCTCACGGAGAAGGACCAGTTGCGCGTCGTCAACTTGGTACGCAGGACGGCGGGCATGGATCAGTTGGACGAATTTCAAATAGAGTGCGTTGTAGTAGCCGGGAATTGATGTTGGTATGGCAGAGGAGTAAATGATGCGCAGGACACGGAGATTTATTGAGAGGCTCACTAGATTACACCGAGCGGTAATGTGGGCGGCTCAGATCGGAATTTTTGCGCTATCGGGCGTGCTGGCTTTTCTGCTGCGCTTCGATCTTAGAATGCCGCACGCGTCTCTGGGGCACCTCGCTTACGCGCTTCCCATCTGGATAGTGATCAAAATAGTTGTGTTCCACGTCGCGAATCTGGATCGGAGTTGGTGGCGCTATGTCTCAATATCCGATCTGCTCCGGATGGCCCTTGGAAACCTCATCGGATCCGCTCTGAGTTGGATAGTAATCACCTGGATGGCACCAGCGGGCTTCCCTCGGTCGATTTACCTGCTTGATCTAATGATCTGCTTCCTGGCTACAGCAGGAGTGCGGGTGATGGCGCGGATGATTACTGAAGCCACGTTAGCAGGTAGGAACTCTACTTCCGAGAAACGGACTCTCGTCTACGGCGCGGGCGACGCGGGTGTCGATCTGCTCAGGGGAATTCAGAAGGATCCGAAGCTGCTATACCGAGTGCAGGGATTTTTGGATGACCGGCCTGACAAGAAGGGTGTCCTCATATTGGGCAAGCCGGTACTCGGCGCAGGTGAGCAAATAGAACCGCTGGTAAAGAAGCACAAGATCGACATCATTCTGATCGCCATCCCTTCGGCTACGGGTGCGGAGATGACCCGGATCCTCCAACGTTGCCACGCGGCACGTGTGGAGTGCAAGACCGTGCCGGGTTTGGGCGAAGTGATGGAGGAGCGCGAGCTGGTGGGACAAATCCGCGAAGTGGCAGTAGAGGATCTGCTCGGCAGCAACGCCGTACGCCTGGAGGAAAACCAGATCCGTGGCACGCTCGCGGGAAAAGTTGTAATGGTCACCGGCGCTGCAGGATCTATCGGGTCCGAACTCTGCCGGCAGATTGCACGCTTCCAACCCGCCGGGATCGTGGGATTCGAAATCGCGGAATCCCCCCTGTTCGAAATCGACCGCGAAATGCGCCAAGCCTTCCCCCAGATACCCTTTTACCCTGAGATCGGGAGCATTCAGAATCGCGCACGCCTCGACGGGGTCCTGAGCCAGTATTCGCCGTCGGCTGTCTATCACGCCGCCGCCTACAAGCACGTCCCTATGATGGAGGCGCATGTCTTTGAAGCGATCGAGAACAATGTCTTCGGAACATTCAACGTCGCCATGGCAGCGGCCGACCACGGAGTCGAAGACTTCGTCATGATCTCCTCAGATAAAGCAGTACGGCCGACCAACGTTATGGGCGCCACTAAACGCCTCGCCGAACTTCTGCTGCTTGCCTTGCAAAACGGGCGGACTAAGTATGTGGCTGTACGCTTCGGCAATGTCTTGGGTTCGAATGGTAGCGTCATCCCCATCTTCAAAAAGCAAATCGCGCTGGGCGGACCGGTAACAGTCACGCACCCGGACATGAGGCGCTTCTTCATGACCATTCCCGAAGCCTGCCAGCTTGTGCTGCAAGCCGCGGCCATCGGACTAGGTGGCCAAATCTGCGTCCTGGATATGGGCGAGGCAGTGAAAATTGTTGATCTGGCAAGGAACCTGATTCTCCTCTCAGGGCTGAGACCGGACGAGGATATCAAGATTGAGTTTACCGGCATGCGCCCCGGTGAGAAACTCTATGAAGAGCTGAGCACGGTTCTTGAGGACACGGTGCCCACCGCCCATGAGAAGATCCGCATTTTCCTAGGCAACTCCATGCCGGAAGGCGATATGCTGGCTTGGCTGGATTGCTTGGGAGAAATCTGCGAGTCGCGAGACGTCGCCCGCCTGGTGGTGACACTGAAAGAGATCGTGCCAGATTATAGCCCCAGCGCGCATCTGCTAAGGCGAATGGTGGGTTCCAACGTGTCATCTGATCTCAGCAAGCGCCTCCCCGATTCGATTGGGTTCCAGCGATGGACGAGTCGCTTGGCTTCGTGACGACGACCGCTCCTCGATAGAATACCGGTAAGCCGCGTCTTGAGGAAAGACACAAATGGCTGCGCAATATCGCGCTCGGCTGTCTTGATATACCGGCGGATTTCTGGAAGAAGATGAACGCCCTGTTCGGGGCGCGTGGGGACGCCTGCGGATACGCGAGAGGCGATCGCGCAGCTGCTGCCGGCCCCTAAGCTGCCCTATCGGGTCGTCCGGCGCATGGCCGGCGTCGGAAGCCTAGGACACCCCCGCTATGTGGCTGTCTTCGACTGGCGAGGTGGACAGATCGCCCTGCCGGGCCTCTTCCAGACCTATCTCAACCGAAGGCAGTTTCGTCAGATGCCCGACCGCGCGATCCGCAATTTGATCCGCGGAAACGCCGAGTTTGATGTCGGTGCCTCCCAGCCGATGAACCTCCACGCCGGTCATGTAACACGACACTGCCCGCCCAGATCGCCGGAGCCTACCAGAAGAGGACGACTCCAGTTTGAAGTGAGGTTCGACAGAACTAAAATGTCCTTCTTCACCTTCTCGAAGGGCTCCAAAACTTTTCCGTCGCGCGGCCGAATTACCCTCCGCCGATGGCATGTGGGAATGGGTCCGGGAGAAACGTGTCTTCGTCTCTAGCGTGATGTCGAAACTAGCTGCCTCGCGGCCGATAATCCTGGCGCAAGCGGTTCGTGGGCGATCGCGCGAAATCCTCTTAAGCGTCCGATCAAATGCTGTTCGAACGCAACCGTTCGTGGAGAGTGCCCTAAGCAAAATGAGTTTGGGTGCCGATAGCGAAGTAAGCCTTC
>Ga0209006_10002344_pt1 | contig 17303 bp, 17 predicted proteins | sample JacPin_JW_Ref_O2_FD_188567 | JGI IMG/M metagenome (GOLD analysis project Ga0209006, IMG submission 188567) | Forest soil microbial communities from Algoma, Ontario, Canada - Jack Pine, Ontario site 1_JW_Ref_O2 (SPAdes) (version 2) | ecosystem: Environmental > Terrestrial > Soil > Boreal... | reverse complement strand
GCCACGTCCGTCGCTCCCGTCGAAGCGGCAGTCGCGCCGGTGGCTTCGCGCGGAGAAAATGGCAAGTCCAAGTCACAATCCCGGCCTGAAATTGTGAAGCGGCCCAGCGTGGTGCCGTTCAGCCTGGAGGAAGAAATCCGTCGTCGTGCGTTCGAGCTCTACGAGCAGCGCGGGGCCTCGTTCGGAAGCGAGACGGACGACTGGCTGGTGGCGGAACGCGAAATTCTGGATCGTTACCAGGAGCGCCGGGCGTAGCGAGCATTTTCCGGGTTGATTTTCGTTTGGCGGACGAACGGTTGGTTCTGCCTTGAGGAAGTTTCTTGCGCCCGCCATCTTGCATTTCCTGCAGCACTGCCGCTTCTGCTGGCTCTAGCCGCTCGCACTCGCGCATTAGGTTTCCGGCCGCAATGGAGGAACCGGTCGAGCTTCGCTCGGACCGGGACAGCCGAGGCGGCCGTCTCTACGTTCAGCGTCTCGACGATTTTCTGCGCCGGCTCGCAACAATCCGCCCGCGATGTGGGACAATACTCCCGGCGTTCATTTCTTAGCCTTCCGTCGTCTTTGCCCGGGCTGAAACTTCTGCGTTTGCCCGACGGCAGGTTTTTTGAAAAGATACTGAGGATTCCCCCTCATGGCGCAAATTGGTAGTTTCGCTCTGCTCCTCGCTTTGGCGCTGGCGGCTTATTCGTTCCTTGTCGGAATGATTGCGCTGTTCTTTCAAAGTGGTCATGAGAGCGAAGGGATGGACCGGGTGGGCGAAACCGCCCGCCGGGCTGGAGTCGCCTGCTTCGCCGCCGTACTGCTGGCCGCCGTTGTTCTGGTCACCGCGGCGTTCCAGAACGACTTCACCATCGCCTACATCTTCCACCACAGCAACCGTGACCTTTCCGCTCCTTATAAGTTTGCCACGCTCTGGTCGGGGCAGGAGGGTTCGCTGCTGTTCTGGTCGCTGCTGCTGGCGGCCTATGGATTTGTTCTGCGGCTTCGTTATAAAACTGATCCGCGCCTGTTCGCCTACGCTTCGGTGGTGCTGGCTGCGGTGCAGGTCTTTTTTCTTCTGCTTCTGAATCTAGCCGCGAATCCGTTCGGCATTCTCGAAGGGCCGCTCCGTGCCGATGGCAGCGGCCTGAATCCGCTGCTGCAATATCCCGAAATGGTGATCCATCCGCCCATGCTGTATCTGGGCTACGTGGGATTCACGGTACCGTTTGCTTTCGCGCTCGGCGCGCTGATCATGAAGTATCCCGGCGAAAAGTGGATTCACATCACCCGCCGCTGGACCATGGTCACCTGGATTTTCCTGACCTGCGGAGTTTTTCTCGGCGCGCACTGGGCGTATTCCGTGCTGGGCTGGGGCGGCTACTGGGGATGGGACCCTGTGGAGAACGCTTCGCTTATGCCGTGGCTGGTCGGCACCGCCTTTCTGCACTCGGTGATGATGCAGGAAAAACGCGGCATGCTGAAGGTCTGGAACATGTGGCTGGTGTTCGCCGCCTTCTGGCTGGCAATTCTCGGGACATTCCTCACGCGCAGCGGAATCATCAGCTCGGTGCACGCCTTCGCGCAATCATCCATTGGCGACTGGTTCGCGTGGTTCCTCGGCATCACGTTTGTCGTGTTCCTGTTTTTCTTCATCAAGAACCGGTCGCACCTGAAGAGCGAGCACAAGCTGGAGTCGCTGATCTCGCGCGAGTCGAGCTTTCTGTTCAACAATCTGCTGCTCCTGCTGGCTTGCTTCACCGTGCTATGGGGGACATGGTTTCCGAAAATTTCGGAATGGGTGCAGGGGAATAAAGTCACGGTGGGCGCGCCTTTCTATAACAAGGTGAACATTCCGGTGGCGCTGCTGCTGCTGCTGCTGACCGCGGTCGGCCCGCTGCTGGCGTGGCGTAAGACGTCCCTCGAAAGCCTGAAGCGCAATTTCTTTTGGCCGACTCTCGGCGCGCTTGCCGTTGCGATTTTCCTGATCATCACGCCGCAAAGCTGGGGATCGATTTTCGGCATGCGGCCGTGGCGCGACGTTACGTATCTCTATTCGCTGATGACGATTTTTCTTTCCGCACTGGTCATCTTCACCGTCGCGTCCGAATTCTATCGCGGCGGCCGGGTCATCTCCGGCCACACCGGACAGGGCATGTTTGCCTCGATCGTGCAGCTTGGCCATCGCAACACTCGCCGCTACGGCGGTTACATTGTTCACTTCGGCGTGGTGCTTGCCATGATTGGCTTCGCCGGCTCGGCCTTCAACCAGGAGAAAGAAGCCGACAAGGGATTGAACTACGGCGACCAGATGACGATCGGCAACTACACGCTGATCTGCCGGTCTTACACCGATGAGGAGTTTCCGAACTACGCCAGCGAGTGGGCCGTGCTCGATGTCTACAAGAACGGAAATAAAATCGACACGCTCACGCCCGAGCGCCGCTTCTACAAAGCCAGCCAGCAGGCCTCAACCTTGCCTTTTATTCGGTCCACATTTAAAGAAGATCTCTATGTGATCTTCGAAGGTCAAAACGAAAAAGGCTGGCCCATCATCAAGGCGCACCTGAATCCCATGGTCATCTGGATCTGGATCGGCGCCTGGGTCATGGTCCTCGGAACCGGCATGGCCCTGATTCCGAATGCTCCTGCTCCCGCACGTGTTCCGGTGGCCAAGCGCGTAGCCGAACCCGTTCATGCAGTGACGGGAGACTGAGATGACATTCGGGGATGGCAAGCTGCGTGTGGGGACAGCCGCTCTCGGCTGTCCGCCGGGCGCAGCCCGGTGGTTCTTTGCTGTGTGCGGAGCTGCCCTGCCGGTTGTGTGTGGCGCCGCCGGCATTGGGCGGCGAAAAGTGTCCGCACCACACAAGCTGAAACCACGCAGCCTAAAAATGGTCCAGGCTCTCCTGCTCTGCCTCGCAGTCTTCATATTCTCGGGCGCTGGCGACCCGGCCACGCGCTTCACCGAACTTGGCCATCAGCTGATGTGCATCTGCGGCTGCAACCAGATTCTTCTGGAATGCAACCATGTGGGCTGCCCCGACTCTGACGGCATGCGCAACGAATTAGCGGCGCAGGTCACGCGCGGCGACAGCGATAGCCTGGTGCAGCAAGCCTTCGTACAGAAATACGGTCCTACGGTGCTGGCCGCGCCCACGACCACCGGCTTCAATCGCACCGCGTGGGTCGTTCCTTTCGCAGCGCTCTTCTTCGGATTCGGCCTAGTAGTGCTGGTGGTTCGCGGATGGCGAAACAACCCTTCGCCTACCCCCGCCGGCAGCGGGCCGAGCAACGGATATTCTTCCGGACTAGCGGGTTCCGGCCCGACCGGCGGCCCCGGAATCAGTCGCACCGAACTCGAACAATTCCGCGATCAGGCCGACAAGGAGACTGAACTGTGATGGTCCTTTTCTACGTCGTGGCAACCGTTTCCGCTCTGGTTTATGTTTTCTATCTTCCGGAAAAGATTTTTCTCGGTCCGGAGAAAACCCGCGCCTCATTCCTGCGCGAGCGCAAGGATGCCGTCTACGAAAACCTGCGCGACCTGAATTTCGAATACAAAGCCGGCAAGGTCCCGGACGCCGACTATTACTCGCTCAAGTCCTCGCTGCAAGACGAAGCCGCCACACTGCTCGCCGAAATCGCGCGCCTGGAATCGAAACCCGCATACGCTCCCCGGAGGACAAAAGGTTGAGAGCAATTTACGCAGTAAAAGATCCCTTCATAAAGGACCTTGTCATCCTGAGAGAAGCGTTTCTTGCGCAGCAAAACAACCCATGTGGGGACAGCCATCCTCGGCTGTCCGGCGGCCCAGGCGCATCCGGCCGCAGCCTTCGTGACAATAACCGCAAAGCGACCCTCCTTATTGGTTTAACCCTCACGCTTCTCCTCACCTCTCTCGCCGCCGCTCAAACTCTTACCGGCACCGTGAAGAACTCCACCACCGGCAAGCCCGCCGCCGGCGACGATGTAATTTTGCTCAGCCTCAGGCAGGGCATGGAAGAATCTGCGCGCACCAAGACGGACGCCAAGGGCAACTTCACCCTCAAGCTCGACGACGCGCAATCTCCGCACCTGGTCCGCGCCGTTCACGAGGGCGTCACCTACCATCGCATGGCGCCTCCCGGAACTACTTCGGTTGAGGTCGAAGTCTACGACGCCGGGAAGAAAATCGATGGCATCAGCGTGGTCGCCGACATCATGCGCATCCAGGCAGCGCAAGGTCAGATCGAGATCGTCCGTGAATTTGGCGTGCAGAACGCCTCGAAGCCGCCGCGCACTCAAATGGACGAGCGCAACCTCGAGTTCTACATACCGGACGGGGCGCAGATCATTCCAGATTCCGCAACCGCCACTACAGAAAATGGCAACCCGCTTAAATCCGCTCCCGTGCCCGAAGGTGAGAAAAACCGCTATTCGTTTATCTTCCCGCTACGCCCGGGGCTCACGCGGTTCGAAGTGGCTTACCAGATGCCCTACACCGGAAGCGCTAATCTGGATCCCAAATCGCAGTATCCCCTGGACCACTTCGTAGTCATGATGCCAAAGGCGATGGAGTTCACCGCCGCGGCAACGGCGGCCGGCTACAAATTGATCAACTACCCGAATGAGCCCGAGGCGAGCGTGCAAGTCGCATCCAACTTCAGGCCCGGCCAGAACCTTGCTTTCAAGGTTTCCGGCGAAGGCACGTTGACCGACCCACAAGAGGCCGGTGGCGGCGCGCAAGGGGAAACCGCCTCGGCGCCGCCGAGCGGCAACCGCCCCGGTGGCGGACTCGGCCCGCCCATCGATGCTCCCGACCCTCTGCAGAAATACCGCTGGCCGATCCTCGGCGGCCTAGGAGCCCTGCTGGTTTTCGGCGCCGTTTTCGTAGCTGCGCGGCAACAGTCCGCCGGTCGCGCAGGACGTGGGAGGCCCACAACAATCGAAGATTCCGAGTCCGACTACGAATTTCCCGCAGTGCCAGCTTCTCGTCTTTCGCCATCGGCGCCGACCCGGCGGAGCTCGACTTCCATGCTGCTCGAGGGCCTGAAAGAGGAACTCTTCCAGCTCGAAGTCGAACACAAACAAGGTCAAATTTCACAGCAGGAGTACGAGAAAACCAAAGCCGCGTTAGATCAAACCCTGCAGCACGCGCTGAAGCGCGAAGCGCAAAAAGCGTGATCCTGCCCGCCCGGAAACCAGTGCTTGTGGGGGACGGCCGCCTCGTCCGCCGAGGCCGATCGGACCTCGGCTGCGGGTCCGGTTGCTAGCGAATAACTCCTTTGTAATCAATATTTTGCCAGAAAGCAGCGTCGCCACTGGGTGGCTGCGGCCGAAGGTGGCCAGCCGAGGCCCGCGTCCGAACTACAAGCTCCGCATCTAACAAGCGTAGGATCGAATCAACTATGGGAAATGCATTCAAGACTGCATTCTTGCTGACCGCGCTCACGCTGGTGTTGATGTTTGTTGGCCGCTTCTTCGGCGGGCAGAACGGGATGTTCCTCGCCCTCATCTTCGCGGCGGTGATGAATTTCGTCTCATACTTTTACTCCGATAAGATCGCGCTGGCCATGTACCGAGCCCAGCCCGTCACGCGCGAAGAATTGCCACGCGCTTACGCGGCAGTGGAGCGGCTGACCCAGAAAATCGGCATTCCGATGCCGAAGATTTATGTGATTCCCACCGAGTCGCCCAACGCTTTCGCCACCGGACGCAACCCTCAACACGCTTCGGTCGCCGTGACGCATGGAATTTTGGGTTTACTGAACGACGAAGAGCTCGAAGGTGTGCTGGCCCACGAACTTGGTCACGTCAACAATCGCGACATTCTGATCAGCTCGGTGGCGGCCACGCTTGCGGGCGCAATCACCATGCTGGCCAGCATGGGCAAGTGGGCCATGATCTTTGGCGGCTACGGTCGTAGTGAACGTGACGATCGCGGAGGTGGCGGCCTGGCCGGACTGCTTATGCTGTTCGTGGCTCCCATCGCCGCCAGCCTGATTCAGCTCGCCGTGTCGCGCTCCCGCGAATATCAGGCCGATGCCACCGGCGCGCACTTCACCGGCAATCCCTATGCCCTGGCCAGCGCTCTGCAAAAGCTTGATACCTATTCGCGCCGTGTGCCGATGCAGGCCTCGGCATCCACGGCGCACTTATTCATCATCGCACCGCTGCTGGGGATTAGCTTCGGCGGCCTTTTTTCGACGCACCCGCCAGTCGCCAAGCGCATTGAGCGGCTCACGGGACGGCCGGCGGAGTTCACGCAGTGAGGAGCTATTCAGCTCTCAGCTAAGGCCAATGCAAGCTTTGCCGACTTGGGCGTTCAGCTTAATGATTGCAGCTATTGCTCGACCTATGAGAGACATAAGAGATTTGTCATCCGCACGGAGATTTGTCATGCCCCGCGAAACGAGGCATTGGGTTTTAGCTGATGGCTGAGAGCTGACAGCTAGTCCTGTGACGTAGGTAACTCCTTCGCGCCCCCCTCGAATAGTAGAATCGAAACAATGTCGCCCGAAACCGCTATAGCAATTTCGCATAAAGCTACCGAGCTCGAAAAAGCCATTCGCCGCGTGATTCGCGGCAAAGACGACGTCGTCCGTCTGGCACTGGTCAGCATCTTCGCGCGCGGACACCTGCTGATTGAAGGCGTCCCGGGAGTCGGCAAAACCACGCTGGGACAGGCGCTAGCCCGCGCCCTCGATTGCACCTTTCAGCGCGTGCAATTCACCAGCGATATGCTGCCGTCGGATGTGATCGGGATTTCTGTCTACTCGGCAAGCGACCAGCGGTTCGAGTTCAAGCGCGGCCCGATTTTCACCAACGTGCTGCTGGCCGACGAAATCAACCGGACCACGCCCAAGACGCAATCTTCGCTGCTCGAAGCCATGAACGAAGGACAGGTCACGGTCGACGCCCACTCTTATGAACTGCCGCAACCGTTTCTCGTGATTGCGACCCAGAATCCCGTGGAACACCACGGCACATATCCGCTGCCCGAATCGCAGATGGACCGCTTCCTGATCCGCGCGCGCATGGGCTATCCCGAGGCCGCGGCCGAACGCGAAATTCTGCGCTCTGAAGCCGGGGTGTCGCGGCTGGAAGATTTGCGGCCCGTGCTCACCGGCGCCGAAGTGCTCGAGATGCAGCAGGCCGTAAAGCACGTTCGCGTGGATGAATCCCTGGTGACCTACGCTCTCGAAATCGTGCGCCGCACTCGCGAATCGGAATTTCTTTCGCTGGGCGTGTCCCCCCGCGGCTCGCAAGCCCTCTACCGCGCCGCGCAAGCCATGGCCTTCCTCGACGGCCGCGCTTACTGCACTCCCGAAGATTTCAAGCCCCTCGCCGTCCCCGTATTCGCGCACCGCGTGGTGGTCAGTGGCCTCTACGCCTCCACGTTGAAAAAATCGGAGCAGGCCGATCAAGTGCTGCGCGAGATCGTGGAGAACGTGGCCGTGCCGGTCTAAAAGCAGTTGCCAGTTGCCGGTTTCGCTTTCCTCGCAACGGCTATAATTTCCGTCATGTCATTCCTGCGTTTTCTCATGTTTCTGTCTCTCGTCTGTTGGATCGGCGGGCTGATCTTCTTTGCCTTCGTGCTCGCGCCGACCGCGTTTCAGGTTTTGCCGAGTACCCATCTTGCGGGCAATGTGGTCGGGCGCGCGCTCAGCAAGTTGCATTGGATCGCCATCGTTTCGGGCGTTGTCTTCCTGGTGAGTTCCCTGCTCTACAGCCGCCTCACCGAGGGAACCGCGCACGTTTTCGCCGGCCGCCACGTGCTGTTGTGTCTGATGCTGGCGCTCACGCTCCTCTCCCAGTTTTGGATTATTCCTCGCATGGATACAGTTCGCGCACAGGTCGCCGACTTCGCTTCTGTGCCGGTGGACAATCCTGCGCGGGTGCAGTTTGACGCGCTGCATGTGTGGTCCACGCGCGTGGAGGGCACGGTGTTGGTGCTGGGGCTGGTGCTGGTGTATTTGACCGCAAGCAGCTTCTAGCTACTAGCAGCTAAGAACCTCCGGTCATCGCTCCTCCTGAAATCGACCCCCGCATCACGTTGGGCATTTGCCGCCCAATCATTTATCCTGAAAGGTTGTCCGACCGTCGATGAGGCACGCAGTGCGCGTTCACCCCGATCTCGCTTTGCGTCGCATTAGCTAAAAGCTAGGAGCTCGAAGCTAGAAGCTTCCTTATGAAAACCGGCATTATTGGCCTGCCTCAGGTAGGCAAGACATCGCTGTTTCAGATTCTTACCAAGGCGCACCTTTCCGAACAGGCACGCGCCAACCCGCGCGAGGCGCACATCGGCGTCGCGAAAGTTCCGGACGACCGGCTCGACCGGCTGGCCGCGCTCTACAGCCCGAAGAAGCTGACGCATGCGTCGGTGGAATACGTGGACGTAGGCGCGATCGGGCAGGATGCACTAAAGGATACGGCCTACTCCGCGCATTTGCGCCAGGTCGACGCATTGGCGCACGTGGTGCGCGTGTTTGACGATCCTTCGATTCCGCATGTGGGCACGATTGATCCGCTGCGCGACATCAAGAACGTGGAATTCGACTTGATGGTCAGCGATCTGGGGCAGATTGAAAAGCGGCTGGAGCGTCTGGAAAAAGATCTCAAGAAGATGAAGACGCCGGATCTCGAGAAAGAGTTCGAGCTGATCAAGCGCGCCAACGCGCACTTGGGTAACGAAAAACCGCTGCGCGAAATGGAGATGACGCCTGAAGACAAGAAACGGCTGCGCGGCTTCATGTTCCTCAGCGAGAAACCGATTCTCTACGTCCTTAATATTGGCGAGTCCACGGAACTCGGCAAAGAACTCGAAGAAGCGGTCGGCAAACATAATCTGACGGAAATTGCCGCGCGTCCGAACGCCGGAGCCACTGCCATATGCGGCAAAGTGGAAGCCGAACTTTCTGAAATGAGCGATGCTGACGCTGCCGAGTTTTTGTCGAGCTACGGCCTCGGGGAAAGCGGGCTGACGCGCCTGATCCGCACCACCTATAAACTGCTCGGCCTGATTTCTTTTTTCACTGCCGGGGAAGACGAATGCCGTGCCTGGACGATTCCCGCGCACACTCGTGCGCAGGAAGGGGCGGGCGCGATCCACTCCGATCTGGAGAAGCATTTCATCCGCGCCGAAACCATCCGCTGGGATCAGCTGCTGGAAGCGGGTTCAGAAGCGAATGCCCGCGCCAAGGGAACACTGCGACTCGAGGGCAAGGACTACATCGTGCAGGACGGCGATGTGATGCACATCCGGCACTCAGGGTAAGGACTAAATCCACCGCGGAGATACGGAGTCCCGGGGAAAAACAATTTCTTGGTTTTCTCTGTGACTCCGTGCCTCCGTGGTGGATACGTGTGCGAGCCTGCTATCATCCTCGCGACTCCGTCCATGAACCCGATCCTGATCAGTATTCTTCTCGGCCTGACGGCTGCTGCTGCCAATGTGTTTGGCGGAGCGATTATTGTGCAGCGGCATTGGGAGCGGCGCTATCTGCGCTATTTTGTGGCGCTGGGCGCCGGATTCATGCTGGCCACGGCGCTGGTCGAGATGGTTCCCGAAAGTCTGGAATTGCGCGGAAAATCCGCAGCGGCTTTGGTGCTGCTGGGATATTTGATGATTCACTTCTTCGAACACACAGTCACTCCGCATTTTCATTTCGGCGAAGAAACCCACCATGATGAATTCATCCACTCGCACAAGGGATACTCGGTGCTGCTGGGGCTGATCATCCACACTTTCTTCGACGGTATTGCGATCGCGTCAGGTTTTCTGGTTTCGAACTGGCTGGGGTGGCTGATTTTCCTGGCGATATTTCTGCACAAGATTCCCGAGGGGTTCACGGTGAGTTCGGTGATGCTGGCCAGCGGACGCAGCCGGGGCACGGCCTGGGGCGCCTCCGTGGTGCTGGGCGGGTCTACGCTGGCTGGCGTTCTGACCATGGCGCTGTTCCGCCATCACGTGGGCGCGGGACTGCCGCTAGCGGCGGGAGTCACGATTTACGTGGCCGCGTCTGACTTGATTCCGGAAGTGAACAAGGAACCGGCCGTGAGGATGGCGCTGCTCGTCTTCGTTGGCGCGGGAGTCTTCTTACTGCTGGATCATTTGTTTCGCATGCACTGATGCAGGTTGATTTTGGCGCTGGTGCAAGACAGCGCCTATATTCGGGTCAAGGCGATTCGAACGAGACTTGTAACATGCCCTGAGGCATTGAGGTGCAATTCCGTTGACTCTCGCAACCAGGAAAAGGCCGCGACCCTGCGCCGCAGCCTTACCCATTCAGCCTGGATGAATTAGCGACTAATCCGGTTATTTTATGTGGATCGTGTTGCTGTTTGCGTCCAAGGTTCCATGCACTGTGACCTTCTTGCCGTCGAACTTCTGCACTTCATCCTGGTGGTCAATGTCATAAGTGTTACCGCTCGCGGCATCCTGAAACATATACTTGGTGCCCGACTTTACGATGCTGCCGGTAAAGGTCTGGACTCCTGTTTTCTGCGAGGGCTGAGCTTGAGTGTCGGGATTTTCCTGTGCAGACTGGTCTGGGGGCGCTTGCTGCGTGGGTTGTTGTGACTGTGGCTCCGGCTGTTGTGTCTGTGGGGTTTGCGCATTGAGCGAAATGGCCGCGCTCAACAGCAGAGCCAAAGCACCGAGGTACGACAAGTACAGAACTTGCTTTTTCATGCAATCCTCCGAAAGATTTTTAGGACGCCGTTTCTCGTCGAGTCCCATGGCAGCAAACGACTTGCCAAAGGTCTCGATTCTGGCGCCTATTTTCTTCGCAGTAGACGCGACTTGTATTTGCACGGTCTTAGGCTATTTCGGCTATTTCGGAACCAGGCGATCGATTCGAGCTAAGGAAATTTACAGCAAGGAATACAGTGGACACTGTACCAAGCGAGCTAACTCGTTTCCGCGGGCTGCAGTGGTCGAGCAGATTTTGCTCGCCATCGGTAGCTTTGTTGCCGTCAAATTCGTGGGCCCGTCGGCCCAGGTCCGCAGAGGTAGAAAAGCAATCCAAATTTTAGTAAATCAAAATGCCCGCTCTTCGACTTGGGCATCTTGAGTCTGGAATTGGTGTTTTCGGTAATCTTAACTGGATGCTGATCGATCAGATCTGCGCCCTGCCGCCGTCGACGAATAGCTCAATCCCCGTGACGAAGCTGGAGTCATCCGACGCAAGAAATAACGCTACTTTGGCTACTTCATCAGGCTCGCCCATGCGTCCCATCGGGATGGTAGACACGATGCGCGCGATCACGTCCGCAGATTGCCGACTCACCAGTGGCGTATTGATCGGACCTGGACTAACAACGTTCGAGCGGATACGGCGGTCCTTCAGATCTGTCGTCCAGGTTCGGACGAAAGAGCGAATCGCAGCCTTACTCGCGGCATAGACACCGAACGCGGCAGTGCCCTTAACACTCGCGACGGAGCCATTGAGAATAATAGAGCCACCATCCTTGAGTAGCGGTAAGGCTTTTTGCACGGTGAACAGCGTTCCACGCACGTTAACATTGAATAGTTTGTCGAAATGCTCTTCGGTGACGGCCCCGAAAGGAACAAACTCGCCAACGCCGGCATTGGCGAAAACAATATCGATTTGCCCCTTCTCCTTGGCAACCGTCTCGTAAAGACGATCAAGGTCAGCCAGTTTGGCAACGTCTCCCTGCACCCCAGAAACGTTGCTGCCGATTGCTTTTACCGCCTCGTCGAGTTCCTTCTGGCGGCGACCTGTAATGAAGATGTACGCACCCTCTTTGGCGAATAGCTTTGCCGTAGCCAACCCGATCCCTTCGGTACCGCCGGTTATGACGGCGGTCTTGCCTTCGAGCTTTTTGGTCATGTTCTTTGTTCTTTCTCCGCTGTCGCACCCAGTTGTAGCGAGTTGCTCGAGTCGGCTCAGAATTAGTCCGCGATCATTCCACCATCGACCGCCAGGGATGCGCCGATGATGTAGGAAGCCTTGTCAGAGCCAATGAACATGATGGCATTTGCAATTTCTTCGGGAGTGCCGATGCGCTTGTTAGGAATTTGTGAGTCGAGGAAATTTGCTTTGTTTTCCTTCGTTTGCGCAAAGTGATTGAACATTCTCGTTTCCACCGGACCGGGGCCAACGATATTGACACGAACGCCCGTCCCGGCGAGTTCGAGCGCCGCGGACTTCGTGATGCCCTCCACTGCATGCTTGCTGCCTACATAGACCGAGGCGGTCGGGCCACCAACCTTGCCATACGCAGACGAGATGTTCACGATGCTCCCTTTTCCTTGCCGAAGCATCGCTCGAATCTCATACTTCATGCTCAGAAGTACACCGAGCACATTGGTGTCGAAGATCGCTTGATAGTTCTCGGTGGATAGGTCGGCGGCGGCGCCGGGTTCGCCCACGGTGCCAGCGTTATTCACGGCAATGTCGAGGCGACCGAAATGAGCAATGGTCCTGTCGACGAGGTTTTTGACTTCGCCTTCATGGCGTACATCGGTGCGCACAAATTCCGCTTCGGCACCGAGGTTGCGCAATTCAGTGGCTAGCTTTTGACCTTCATCCTCGTGTCGACCCGAAACAACGACCCGTGCTCCTTCTTGCGCAAAGGCCAAGGCCGTGGCACGCCCGATGCCTGTCAGTGCGCCCGTGATTAGAACAACTGGTGAACTCATGTCGACTACCTCCTTCGGATCCGGCCCCATGCAGGCCAGGCATGGCGGAATGCCTGCCCAGCGTTTCCGGGGCTAGCTCAGATCATCTACTTAGATTTCCTCGTCAAGCATTGGTAGCGCGCCTGGAGCATACTTTATTCAGACTGACACCGATGCCCTACAAGCATGGATTAGAGATTGGAATTACGACTCGACTATTTCGTCGCGGCTGTCGAGGCCGTGAGCTTGACGGTGGCGGCACCGCGAAAACTGCCGACGCCACAGCCCTCGTTCCGCCGGTCCGCGCACGCTCTGGTCCCAATGGTCACCGACCATCGCGGAGAACACGGCATGGCGAAAGCAAAGACCAAAACTAAGCTCCAGCCCAGCATCGATCGCGTGGTTGGCCTGGGCGGTCAGATCGGGTTCTCGAAAACGAGGTCGGCGCTCAATTCCTTACGCATGGCATTCGCCGCATCGACTGGCACTGGCGAGACGCTAGGTAAAACTTGGCTTCGGTGGCGCGCACACAGATTCGAACCACCGGCTGATGTACACCTCGGCATGAGCTTCGCCGCAATAATGCCGGGAACCGGCCGCGCTTGCGCTTTCAGAATTCCAACGGTACACGGTAAGAGCAGAGTCTCCACATCGAATCACGAACCAGTGGGTGGGATTCGTAGTCACGATTCCACAGACCTCACACCTGAATTCCTGCAGCGTTGTCATGGCTAAGTTCCTTAAATATCAGAGGTTAGTCACGCTCCTGCGAGCGTATAGCGTTGGATGAGTCTGGCGCCCACCTTGGTCGCCAAATTTTTAAAGATGAGGCACAACCATGCTCGCGCATCTCTGGGTCGCGTTCCTGATATGCGAGCATGGCGATCGGACAAGCTCACGAGCTGGAGACGGCGGGAAGGGATTGTCGATTGCGTCGGCACCTTATTCGCCAAATTACCAGGAAGACGACATTTTATCGAAGCCTTCTGCATCTTTGTTACATCAGATCAAGCAAATCCACGAACTGGGTCTTCGCCGTTTCGTCCGGCGGTCGTTGAAATGGTTCGTGGTCAACGGTCATAACAGAAGTCTATGGGTCCCTTGTCGGCAACGATCTCACGAGTGAAAGCAATTCTATGAAGCGCCTTGGCATGTGGCCAATGCGATTGGCGCATGTAGCGATGGCGACTTTGCCTTTCGGGAGATTTAACAAATGAGCACTTCTTCGATGGTACTGGACCGCTCACTCAATTCTCAGGCGTCCCCGGTCGCAACACCGGAATTGCGACGCGAGCGCGACCGACTGAAGCTACTTCTGGACATGACGGCCACTTTGGTCTCGACCCTAGACTGTCGCGATCTCCTTCGGACGGTTTCGGCGAGCATCCGTCAAGTCATGCATTACGACATCGTTGGCGTGTGGCTGCCAGATGTCGAGCGCGTCCATTTGCGCCAACTGGCTATGGACTTCCCGGAGAGCAAGGGATTCGCGAAGGAGGATGCGGTGCACCCGATCGAAGGATCTGTGATCGGCGCGGTCTTCAAAGCCGGCAAATCTGTCGTATTGGATCTGCGTAGCGAACAAGTGGCTCCCCATGTGTCGACTGAAATTCGCGCCGAGGCTCTCGAGGCGGCTTGCGCTTTGCCCCTGATCAGTCGAGGTCAGACGCTGGGTGTGCTCACACTCGGCAGCCGGATCGAAAACTCAATTCGCGCAGAAGACGTTGATTTTCTTCTGCGCGCCGCGGGGCAATTGGCGATCGCCATCGAAAATCGCTTAGCCTATCGCGAGGTAGCAGAATTGAAAGACAAGCTCGCTCAGGAAAAGCTCTACTTGGAGGATGAAATCCGTGGCGAACTTGATTTCGAAGGAATCGTAGGGCAAAGTTCGGCGCTGCGCCATGTTTTGAATCTGGTGGAGACCGTGGCTCCCAGCGATTCGACAGTTCTGCTTCTGGGTGAGACCGGCACAGGCAAAGAATTGATTGCGCGCGCCATCCACGAACGCAGCCGGCGCAAGGATCGGACTTTCGTAAGGCTCAACTGTGCTGCGATTCCCACCGGACTGCTGGAGAGCGAGCTATTTGGACATGAGCGAGGCGCTTTCACAGGCGCGATTGCGCAGAAGATCGGACGACTGGAACTGGCTGATCAAGGCACTCTCTTCCTGGATGAGGTAGGAGACATTCCCATCGATATCCAGCCCAAGCTGCTTCGCGCTTTGCAGGAACGTGAGTTTGAGAGGCTGGGCAACAACCGAACCAAACAAGTCGACCTGCGACTGGTGGCGGCGACCAATCGCGATCTGGAGAAAATGATGGAGGACCGCGAATTCCGCAGCGACTTGTACTACCGCCTAAACGTGTTTCCGATCCGCATCCCGCCTTTGCGCGAACGTCCGGAGGATATTCCCCTGCTGGTCCGATACTTCACTCAAAAGTACGGCCGCCGCATGCAGAAGCAGATCGAATCCATTCCTGCCAAAGCCATCAACACTCTCTCTACCTGGCATTGGCCGGGAAATATTCGTGAGCTGGAAAATTTCATCGAGCGTTCGGTGATCCTCACGCGGGGGACGGCATTGCAAGTTCCAATTGCAGAACTCGGCCAGAATGGAAGACATACCCCGGTGCCGGGCACTCGCGATGCGAACGAACGCGACGAGATCGTCCGCATCCTGAAAGTCACGCACGGGAGAGTGGCGGGCCCTGACGGTGCCGCAGCACGCCTGGATCTCAAGCGCACGACGTTGATCTCGCGCATGAAAAGGCTCGGGATTGACCCGCAGAGAGTGTTGTGAGCGTTCTTCGAGCGCGCTTGAGCGCACCTTCTGCATATGCTCCGATGGACTCTTGCTTATGCTCTGAACTCCCGCCTGCTGTCTTAATTCAGTGATTTTTTGAATCGGTAGACGAAGTGTGACGCTCAACCCACACTTTCGCCGTCGGGAATCCCGACAGCCAAACGGCTTCGCAACTCTGGGAGGGAAATTTCCTCTTAAGGACTCGTCTGTCTCCACTCTCGACACTTGTCGATTGGTCTCGTCAGTCTTCGACACCTGTGTCCGCGGCTTGACTCGCGCCATTTAGATTCAACAGATTGCCGTGGACAACATCCATGTGGCTTTGGCAAACGTCGTGCAATCTCCACATTCGCTACAAGAAGTTCGCTACCAGTGCACATGTTCAGGATAACCATCGCCGATATGCCGTCCCAGCGCACGCTGCTCGTCGAAGGAACCCTCATCGGACCGTGGATTGCCGAGCTTGGGTCAACCTGGAGGAATGCAATTCAGGACATCGGCGGGCGCAAACTGATCATCGACCTCACCAACGTGACCGTCATTAGCCATGAGGGAGAAGGCGCGATCTTTGACCTGATGAAGCAGGGGGCAAACTTTTCTTGCAGCGGAGTTCTCATGAGGCACGTGCTGAGGGAGCTTGCGCGCAAGAAACCGCAGGGATCGCCGTGGAGGTGAAGATGTTGGAGGCAAAGCACAGCACGAGCGCTGCGCCGTACGCGAGCGGCGACGATTTCCGCAGAGTATTCCACGAGGAGACCGTCGGCCTGCTCCGACTGGCGTTCCTCCTGACCGCGGATCGCGAGAAGGCGCAGCACTGCTTCGTTTCCGGGCTTGAGGATTCCCTGCATGGGAGCCCGGTTTTCAAGGACTGGTCACACTCATGGGCGCGGCGGACGATTATTCAAAATGCCATACGGGTCATCAACCCGCGCCCGATGGAGGAACACGTCCATCCGAGCCTCGACGGTGGTCGCAGGACGCTGGCAGTGGAGCCGGCAGAGACTGCCGCAGTGCTTCAACTCGAACCGTTCGAGCGCTTTGTCTATGTCATGGCGGTTCTTGAACGCTATTCCGAACTGGATTGTTCTCTGCTTTTAGGCTGCGCCCGGCGAGACGTGAGTGCGGCGCGAGTTCGCGCGTTATGGCAAATCGAAATGCAATCGACTTTCACCGTAAGCGCGAGGTAAGTGGCGAGACGCGGAACCGTGCCTCGACCGGAGGGTTGTGTTGATGGCAACGACCACAACAGTAGTGCGGATTCTCGTCCTTGCTCTGTTCTTTGTTTCCGTCGCGGATTTCAGCCTGGAGAGCGCGCAGTTCGATCTTGTGGTTATGACCGCAGCGCTCGCGATCTTCTTTTCAGGCGGACTGCGGAGCCCTTGAATTTGGGGCGGTTTGCGGTGCGCTTCGGCCCCAGCCCTTCCCCGGTTCGTAGGGTAACCAAGGCGCATCGCGCGCCCCGCCAAACACTTTGGCTTTCAGGATGGCTCGGAAAGTCAGTGGCAGTGTGGAATGAAACGTCAGACGTCTGGCGGTGAATATGAGAATTCTTCCTTTGCACGAAAATCGCGATTTAACTAGAGACTCATGGGCCCGCGAAAGCGACCCCATCAGTAATCCCAAGTCGTGCCCCCCACCGGAATCCGAACTACTCGATCGTCTCGCTCCCAATTGGCAGGTGCGTCTCCACGACGGTGCCGTCATCGACCATATCCTTGAGATGATCAATAAGCCCCGCAAAGCCCCCAGAAGTCACGCGGCACGACCGAGCTCGTCGATCACGTGAAGAGGGGGGCGTGAGCGCATTGACATTGGTACGAGTCATTGAGCGTTCTTTTAAAGCACTTGCGACCGAACTGATCGGAAAACTCGGAACATCCCCGCGCTGTGAAC
>Ga0209006_10002343_pt1 | contig 17305 bp, 10 predicted proteins | sample JacPin_JW_Ref_O2_FD_188567 | JGI IMG/M metagenome (GOLD analysis project Ga0209006, IMG submission 188567) | Forest soil microbial communities from Algoma, Ontario, Canada - Jack Pine, Ontario site 1_JW_Ref_O2 (SPAdes) (version 2) | ecosystem: Environmental > Terrestrial > Soil > Boreal... | reverse complement strand
AGTACGGGCTCTTCTTTACCCAAGGAAGTAGTGGAGTCGAGAACGACGCCACCGGACAGAGCAGCGTGAATGGAACCGCCAACACTTTGTCCGGCATTGCAGACAGTTGCCCGTAGCGGCCAACGCCCGATCAGAAGACACGCCGGAGGCGTGTTTCCCGCCGCCCGGCCTTCCTCTCCGAAATCTGCATGTTGTCGGCACTATTCTGGGGCGCGCCTATCGAACAGCAGCCCTCAGAAGATCGGCCACGGCTTAAGGTATACTTTTTGCATCATAGAGTTCTCCCGCGCCGGAAGTCGTTCCGTAAAAGGGGGCCGAAGATGTTTAGCAGAATTTCCGGGGCCGCGCATGCAGCGCTGGTTGTGCTTCTCAGCTCCAGCGCACTGCTCAGTCAGCAAACACCCGCCACGCCCAATTGTTCGGCAGGCTGCGAATTTCCGGTGATCATGCGGCAAAGTGTTGCGGCCGGCAAAACCGTGGTCGGAACCAAAGTGGAGGCCAAGCTGATTGTCGCCACGCTGCTCAACGGCACAGTGATTCCTCGCGATGCCGTCCTCTCCGGTGAAGTCACGGAGTCCGCCACAAAGTCGGGAACCAATCCTTCCCGGCTCGCGATTCGCATGGATTCCGCTCAGTGGAAATCCGGTTCGACCCCGTTGAAAGTATATTTGACGGCCTGGTTTTATCCCGAAGCCGCCGGTATGGCTGCGCAAGATCTCTCCTATCAGCCTGCGGACGCCGCAAACAGCAAGAGAAATTGGAACGGCATGGGCACCTATCCCGACCCAAACAATCCGATCTCCCAACAGAAATTTCCCGGCCCCGAGTCGAATGATAAAGACACGAGCGCGGCTTCCGCTCCCGCGTCGAATATTTCGAAGCATCGCGTTCTGATGAAGAATGTGGAATCCGCAAGCAGCACGAACGGAGAAATTGTCCTCACGTCTTCGCGTTCCAACCTCAAGCTCGACAAATTGACCGCCTATGTATTCGCGGGAGAAGATCTCCTACCCAAGAAGTGAGCGGCGTCCGACCGCATTAGTCTTCCTCGTTTCGTGCGCGTTCTTCGACGGATTCTAGCCTCTAATCATGTGTATCCGAGGCGCAGAATCGCCCGCGAAAGGCACTCCGCGCGTGATAAAATCGTTCACGTTAACGTACACGAATATCATCCTCCCGCTCTGAGATTAGGACCTGGTTTTTCTGTGCACGAAACATAGATGTCGTGCCTGAGGCGGCCCAAAGCCAACTTTTTCAGCTGGGGTTTCACGTCCAACCTGACTTGATCAAATTTGCTCATGGAGAAAACATTATGACAAATGTCGACGACTACCGACCTCGCGTGGAACACAAATTCTCCTTCGGGCTTTGGACGGTCGGCAACCGTGGGCGCGACGCTTTCGGCGACGCGGTCCGGCCCACCATTTCGCCGGACGACATTGTGTCGATGCTCGCGGAAGTAGGAGCGTGGGGCGTCAACTTGCACGACAACGATCTGGTCCCCATCGATGCCACTCCCAGCGAACGCGATGCCATTGTTCGCTCCTTCAAGAAAGCATGCGAGTCGAACGGGATTGTCGTTCCCATGGCCACTGTTTCCCTCTTCTTCCATCCCGTATTCCGCGACGGAGCGTTCACGTCTAACGATCCTGAAGTGCGCGCCTATGCGTTGCAAAAAACGATGCGTGCCATGGATCTCGGAGCGGAACTGGGTGCGAAAATCTTTGTTTTATGGGGAGGCCGTGAAGGCGTGGAAACCGACGCGTGCCGCCGCGCCGATGATGCGATCAAACGCCTGCGCGAAGCCATCAACTATCTTTGCGAATACAACATAGATCAGGGCTATAGCATGAAGTTCGCGCTAGAAGCCAAACCTAACGAGCCCCGAGCTGATATTTATATGGCCACGACCGGCCAATATCTGGGATTCATTCCTACTCTCGACCACCCGGAAATGGTAGGCGTGAATCCAGAACTTGCCCACGAGCACATGGCCGGGCTGAACTTTATGCACGCGGTGGCGCAGGCCTGGGAAGCGGGCAAACTCTTTCACATCGATCTCAACGATCAACAGCTAAGCCGCTTCGACCAGGACTTGCGTTTCGGCTCGTCGAATATCAAGGCAGCATTTTGGCTGGTTAAATTTCTCGAAGATGTCGGCTATGCCGGCCCGCGCCACTTCGATGCTCACGCCTACCGAACCGAGGACTACGAAGGCGTCAAGGATTTCGCGCGCGGTTGCATGCGAACTTATTTGATCATGAAAGAGAAAGCTCGCCGCTGGAATGCCGATAAAGAAATTCAGGGAATTCTTCGCGAGCTTTCGGGCGGCGGAGAAAGCAGCAGCTTCAACACGGGAAAATATTCCAAAGACGGGGCAGCCAAGTTGCTGGGGCACACTTTCGATAAGGACGCGATCATGAAGAAACGATTGCCCTACGAGCGGCTCGATCAGCTGACCATCGATCTTCTACTGGGAGTGCGATAGCCGATCCTTTCATTTCATGTTCACTGTTGCGGCGGCGGAGCAACCGGCATTTTGGACGCGAGGGATTCGGCCTTCTCGTGTAGTTCCCGAACCTTGGCGAATTCCTTCTTGGATTGCTCTTCATTACCCATCGCCTGGTATACGCGCCCGAGCCGGTAATGCGCATCCGGATGATCGGGCTCCAACTGCACGGCCCGGTTCAGCGCCGCGATGGCGTCGTTATACTGCTTCTGCTGCGTAAACACCGCACCCAAATCGACATAGGCGAGCCGAATATCTTTTTTTATCCCGACGGCTCTTCTCAGAAGAACGACAGCTTGCTCGGGATTCGATCCCTGCATCTCGATGTCGCCCAGGTAAGTCAGCGCCATCGGGTCGTTGGGATCGGCGGCCAATTGAGATTCAAACTCACGCTTCGCTTCATCGTATTTCTGTGATTTCCAGTAAAGATAGCCCAGACCAAAGTGCACGTTCGGTTCTTGTGGAGAGATTTTCTCCGCAGTCTCGAACTCTTCAATCGCTTCCGGTGTTCGTCCTAGTCCATCCAGCGCCTCGCCACTCAACATGTGGGCGGATGCGGAACCGGGATTCTGCTGCAATATTTGTTTGAATTCATCCAGAGCGCAGGAATATTCCTTCGCCAGCAAACAACTCTGCGCCAGTACCTGATGCAATTCCGCATTACCGGGATCGGCCTTCGCCGCAACATCCAAGTACTTGACGGCTTCGGCAAAACGCTTTGCCCCGTAGTAGCTCAAGCCGAGCAGCGTGGACGCCTGAGGACCTTGCGGATCGGCTGCCAAGGCGGATCGCAGCGGGGTGATTGCAGCCTGAAAATTTCCCTGCTTGAACTCGGCCAGACCCAGGTTCAGTTGCATTCCCGGCAGCTTGGGATTGAGCGCGAGAGCTTTCTTGTAAGCAGAAGCCGCTTCCTGATACTTCTGTTCTTTCGAAAGAATTACACCCAGGCTGGCAAAAGCGCCAGCGTCGCGAGGATGGTTGCGAATGACCGAGCGCCAGGCCTGCGCGGCCTCCGGCAACTTTCCCTGCTGTTCAAGCGCGATGGCTTCAGCCGGAGTTTGCTCCGCCCAGATCACGGAACAAGAGATCAGCAAGAATATTGCCGACGCGAACCACCCAACTCCACGCTCTCCCATCTTTCCTATCATAGAGTGGGCCGGGAAACCGGTGTGATTCACGACCCACAAAAATATGCCCCGCGCACGAATTGTGGGCGGGGCATGGGTAAAAGTTTCTTAACGAGAGCTAGAAGATCACCTTCAACCCGAGCTGGAATTCTCTCGGATCGAAGGCTGCCGAAACCACACCGAAGCTGCTGCTGCCTGCATTAAGACCGATGCCGCCGTTGTTGGCGTCGCCCTTGAACTGGGTGTGGTTCCAGGTGTTGAAGCTCTCGGCGCGGAACTCAATGCGGCTACCGCGCTCCGCACTGAGGACGAAGTTCTTAAGCAGCGCCAGGTTCCAGTCATCACGACCAGGACCACGCACTCCATCGAAGCCCAGGTTGCCATAGCAATCTGGACCGGTGGCGCAAACGGGAGCCGAAAAGGCAGCCGGATTGAACCACTCGGCGGCGGTTTTGGGATAAGAGATACTTCCATTCACGTTGGGCCGGTCGCCGGAATTCGGAATGACGCTACTGGCGTTGGTACCGCTCACTCCAAGATTGATTGGAGCGCCCGATTCCAACGTAACGATCCCTGACAAAGCCCATCCGCCTGCTACACCCTTCAAAAGCCGGTTCGGACTGTTCTTCAACAGCGGGATCTGGTAAACGAAGTTGACGAAAGCTACGTTCCTGCGGTCGAACTGCGATGGACCTTGATCGTACTTCCATCCGACGTAAGGATTGGTAACGTTGTTGAGATCGCCGCCGCTGCCATTGCTGGTGGTCGCGTCCACCGCCTTCGACACCGTATAGCCGAATTGCAGTTGCAGGTCGGTGCGCACATTCGCGTGCAAATCGACTTGCAGCGAATTGTAGTGCGCCTGGCCCTCGTCTTCCGACAACCGAATAGCGCCATAGCCCAGATAGTTGTATTCCTGGTTGATGCCGGCGCCGCCCGAACTCTCAAGAGCGGGAAGATTCGCGATTCCCGGGAGATTGACTTCCCGGTAATCATTCTCATTCCGTCCCTGGCTACCCACGTAAGAGATACCCAATACCGACCTGGCTCCCAGAGACTCCTGAACGCCAATGCTGTACTGGTAGCTGGTTGGCGGCGTGTAACTCGTGGATATACCAGTGATGCCAACCGGAAGAATGGGCAAAGCAGCCGCACTGATCGTGGCACCGCTGGCCACCTGAAGCCCAGGGTTGGAAAGAGAAACGTTGTGAAGAGTGGGGCTGGCATCGAACGGGGTGTTCGTCGCCCCGTTGTACATGTCGTTGCCCTGAATGCGATCGTACATAATGCCGAAGCCGCCGCGCACAACGGTCTTACCTTGGCCCGTAAGGTCATAGGCAAACCCGACCCGCGGGCCGATAGCGGGCCAGTACGTATTGACCAGTCCTTTGGGGATTCCGTTCTTGCCGCCGATTCCGATGCCGTTCTCGTAGAACTGCAATCCGGCCAGAATCGGATTCGGACTCGTGCCCAAGCCGGGACTGGCCGCGCTGCAACCCGGATCAGTCGGACCGCTGCAAATGTTGCCAGCCGTGTCGAATGTCGCGGCGTTGGCCGGGTTATACAAATTGGGATAGAAATTGGACGACTGTTGATTAGCTTCGTAGGTATGTGGCGCGATATCCCAGCGCACGCCAAGGTTCAGTGTCAACCGGCGGTTTACATGCCAGTTGTCCTGGAAGTAGGCAGCGAGGGAAATGTTGTTCCAATGGCCGCTGGACTTGACGGCGTCCTCTTCATACTGCTGGGCATCGCCGAGCAGGAAGTCGGCAAAGTCATTACCGGTGAAGTTGCCGTTAAAGTTGAATTGACCTTCGGTGTCGGCGAAGTAATCCTGAACCTTCTTATAGAGCGCCCAACTGAATCCCATCTTTAACTGGTGCGCGCCTCGAGTCCACGAGACATCATCGCGAAGCTGGTAATCATCTGCTTTGTTGATCCACGGCGTCCAGTTCGAGGTGTAGTTCGTTCCGGTAGTGCCGTTCAGGTTGATCGCCGGAATGCGGCTATCCACGTTGGGTCCGGTGAACAAACGGTTAAACGTAAAAGCTGACGGAGCAGTAAATACACCCTGGGGAATGATGTTAATGCGGTTGCCGTTGTAGTTGAAAGAAGCTTCGTTGAGTAGCGTCGGGCTCACCACATAAGTAGTGTGGATAACCGCGCTGTAAGAAGGATTCCCGAATACGTCGCTGACCGTGGGAACGTTGTCGCCGCTCCACTGCGTGGTGCCGTAGGTCTGTGAAACCTGCTCGGAAACCCAGTGCCCGAACACAGAGAACTTGTCGGTGAACTGGTGATCGACGCGGGCGATTTCTTCCCTCACCGTGGTCGGTGAATTCGCTCCGCCATGGAACTGTGGAACTCCGGCAGCGGTCAGCGAATTATTTGCCGGGAAAATGCCTGCAGTCAACAATGCCTGCGCGTTGGGATCGAGCATGCAGGACGGAATTGTGTTGCCAGGAAACGGACTGCCCTGGACGATGCCTGCCGGGGCGGCTCCGCCCGGACAATTCCTAAACAGGACCGACGCCGCCTCTGCGGTCGTACTCGGGACGTTGATTGCGGTGGCACCGAGGTCGCCACCGTACTCAGTCGTCGACGGAACAACCTGGTTGGTAGAACCTCCATTCACCAAGCTGCGCCATTCCATGTTGTAGAAGAAAAATGTTGGGTGATTCTTCCACAACGGCACCTGGCCGCCGAGATTGAAACCGTAAGTATTGAATCGCAACTCCTGCACCTTCTCCGGAGCAGGGTTGAAGTAGTTGCGCGCATCAAGCGCGTCGTTGCGGTCGAACTCCCACGCGGAAGCATGGAACTGTTTGGTTCCCGACTTGATCACCGTGGTGATGGTCGCCGCTCCAGCCAGCCCATATTCGGCGCTGTAGTTCGAGGTCAGGTTGGTGAACTCGCCGATGGCGTCCAGGGACGGCATCACGCTGCCGCTGCTGCCGCCGCGGTCCAGGTTTTCGCCGCCATCGAGCAGTTGCAGGTTGTGGCCGGCACGCTGGCCGTTAATGCTGACGTTGCTGTCGCCACTGACTGCCGTGGGGGTGATGAAGTCCCCTTGAATGCTGGATGCGCCAGGGGTCAGCGAAAACAGCGAGTATACGCTCCGCCCGTTAACGCCCAATTCAGATACCTGTTCGCCGCTGATTACCGTGCTGACCTCGTTCGACTCCGATTGCACCTGTACGGCGTTGGCTTCAACCGTCACGTTCTCCTGCGTGGAGCCGACCTTCAGTACGAAGTCGACGCGCGTGCGGTCGTTCACGTTCAAAACGATCCCGGCTTTCGCTTCCGCACCGAAGCCAGTGGCTTTAGCGCTGAGATTGTAGTGGCCGACGGGCAGACCCGGAACGACGAATTGGCCCGTCTCGTTGGTCACGCTGCTGCGCGCTTCATTCGTGTCAGTGTTGGTGATCGTGATGGCAGCGTTGGGAACAACCGAGCCCGAGGGATCAGTGACGGTGCCGACAATGGTTGCCTCTTGGGCGATGGCGAAGATCGGCAGACCGATCAGCATCACGCTGAGTACCAGGAGATGGCGATATTGTTTCAGTGCGCGAATGATTCTTTCAGCGCAAGCAGACGACAAGTAACTCATTGGCAAACCTCCGGCAGTTGGATAAGCTCCCAGCGCATTCATACAAAAACCATTTTGTTGAGGGCGTGAACGTACACGTGGGATGTTCTTTGAGCCCGTCAAGCTTTTATCCTCCCCGGATGAACGTTGTCAAGAAGATTCTGGAAAGCGCACCAGATGACGCACCTGGAGCCGCCGGCGTAGGTTCCAAACCGCCAGGAACAGCGGGGCGGTGTCGGGCGGTTGCGGCCACCCGATGCCCAAGCAGCAGCTAGACTTACCCGCTTTTGGCGCGTCTTTGCAGAAGGTGACCGTCGAAAACCGAATCGTCGAACTTGGCATCAGCCCGCCTAATTTCCCGAAAGAGGTGGAGATTGGAGGACATTACCACTCCGGGACTCAAATGAATAACAGGGGGCAGCGGCGCCTTACTGGTGAGGTTATCGGCCATAAGCCGGACTGCGGTTTGCCCTTGCCGGTGGGGTTTCTGGTAGATGGAAGCCGTGATGATGCCCTTTTGAAAATAAGGCGACATTTCTGCGAACAGATCGGTGGTAATGAGCTTAGTTTTCCCGGCCAGCCCTCGCGCCCCGAGAGCGCGGCATACCGGAAGACAGTTGACGGTGTTCACGTAAATTCCGGCCAGCTCCGGAAAACGGCCAAGCAGGTCAAACGTTTTTTCAAAACTCTCCTCTTCGTCTTCCCTTCCTTCGACCACCTCGGCAATTTTCCCGCCGGGACAGTGTCGCGGGAATGCGTCCGAAAATCCATCCGTTTTTCGCCGATGATCTTCGGTGTTCAGCATACCCGCAACCACCGCAACCTTGGCGCCACGTGGCACAAACTTCCCCATCAGCTCACCGGCGAGGCAGCCGTTGAGCCAAGGCTCCACGCAAACCACAGAAGAGCGCCGACTCTCCGGCGCATCGGTGGACACGCAAACCACTCGGACACCATTTGCTTCCGCGCTGTCGATGAGCGGCCGGAGACCTTCCGGATTTCCGGCGGTGAGGATGACACCGTTTACTCCGCTGCCTACCAGGTCTTCAAAGGCTTCGGTATCGTCCTCGCCGAGCGCCCTCACCGGACGATAAACCATTTGAACTCCCAGTTGCGCCACGCGGCGAGCCTCGTCCAGGATGCCGCTCCAGAGCTGATCATAAAAAAAATGGATTTCTCGAGGTATGCACACTCCAATGCGTCCGCTGGATCGGGAAGCCGAGAGTGCGCGCGCCGCCAGATTCGGCGTGTAGGAGATTTGCTGCGCGATCTGCAGAATACGCTGTCGCGTCAACTCGTTGATACCGGCGCGCCCATGTAACGCGCGATCAACCGTGCCGATGGATACCTCGGCCATCTCCGCAATCAACTGGATACCGCGTCTATTTTTCTTCATCCTTAAGCCCGACCTTGGTCCCACCCCACGCACTTAGACTCGTTTCCAAATGACAACGTTTACATTACACTCGGTATCGCATTCGTAGTTGCACATCTTACGCTCTATCGCCAAACCGGCACATTTTCAGTTTTGATCGGAGTCAAGATTCTCGCCAATCGAGGCTTTCACGTATTCCCTTTCACAGTGTGTCGTCCGCCTGCGGTGGCGAATTCAGTCTCTCGACTTCTGAAACGCCTCCGCATAAAGTGGTGCCTATGAACCGCCGCGAATTCACCAAGCTATCGACGTTGGTCCTGGCATGGAAGCATCTTCCTTCTTTCGCCCAATCTGCAACATCGCAAAAAACCGTGGGCTATGCCGCAATCGGCCTGGGAACGATCTCAGATATTTTCATGCGCGCATGCGCCAATTCCTCAACAGCGAAGATCACTGCCCTGGTCACCGGACACCCCGATACGAAGGGCGTGAAGTATGCCGCCATGTATGGCATTCCGAAAACTTCCATCTATACCTACGAGACTTTTGATCGTATTCGCGACAATAAAGATGTCGATGCCGTCTACGTTGGTTTACCCAACAGTATGCATTGCGAATATACCGTTCGCGGCGCGCAGGCGGGCAAGCACGTCTTATGCGAAAAGCCGATGGCCATTTCCAGCGCCGAATGCCGCCAGATGATCGAGGCCTGCCGCCAGGCCAAGGTTAAACTGATGATCGCCTATCGCGTACACTACGATCCCCTTTGGAAACAAACTATTGAAACCATCAAGTCCGGCGGCATTGGCGAGCTCGAGTCGTTCCAGGGCGGCTTCTATGCGCAACAACCTCCGGGCGCGTGGCGCCTCACCAAAAGGTTTGGCGGTGGGGGAGCGCTCATGGACCTGGGCATCTATCCGCTGAACGCCATCCGCCACATCACCGGCGAAGAGCCCACGAATTTCACCGCCATCCTTACCACACGTGATCACAGCGGCCGGTTTGCCGAGGTCGAACAATCAATAGAATGGACAATGAAATTCCCTTCCGGCATCCTCGCTTCCTGCGGCTGCTCCTATGGTCAACGGGGTCCGAGCTTTCTCCACATCAATGGCGAAAAGGGCTACTTCGAGGTGGACCCGGCTTATAACTATGACAGCGTCCACATTCGCGGCGAAGTCAACCACGGACCAATCGACCAGCTAAGCCCGCTGAAGCTTCCCTATCAGTTCACCATCGAGGCGGAACATTTCTCCGACTGCATCCGAAACAACAAAGAACCGGAATCGCCCGGCGAAGAGGGTTTAAAAGACATGCTAGCCATCGAGGCCATCTACAAGGCAGCGGGCGCGCCTATTGCCTGATGTGTGCTTTCGTCACTGAAGCTCACGCGCAGACTAAGTGCATCGACGAGCCGCAAGTTGAAGACGTAGTCTTTGCCGCGCGAATCAATGGGATGGATTCTGGGACTCCCCTTGACTTTGAGCCTGGCCCTGCATGGTCGCCAATACTTTGCGCACCAGGTCAGAACGAGCACCCTGAGGCTCCTCCTGCAAGAAGATCTGCAACTCGACGATCGCGTCCGGGATGCGGTTCTCCTTCTCGAAGGCGCTCGCCGCCGTGTAGTGGACGATGGCAAACTGCTGGTGGGGAAGTTGGTGCGCTATGCGAGCGTCCGCGATTGCCGCGTCGTAGTGGCCTTGCGTGAACTCCACTTGCGCGAGAAGACTGATGGCCTCGACCCTGGTGGGATCCGCCGTTGCCGCCTTGTTCAGCAGGGTGACGGCAGAAGTCAGGTGATTGGCCTTCATCTCCATATGCGCAAGATTCACCAGCGCCGGAACGAAATGATCGTTGACGCTTATGGCACTCACCAGCGCTTCACGCTGCTTCTCTTTCTGCCCGAGCACGCCATAGCACACCGCCAAATCGTTATATGCGGAAGCATACTGCGGATAAATCGCTGTTGCCTTTTCCAAATGCTGAACACCCTTGTCCCAATTCCGCTCGGCCATTTCCTGGCTGCCGCGTTCAAATTCCTTGGCTGCCTTACTAGGAACATTCAGCTCAGCGGCCGCAATCGAGGACGCCGACGAACCAACCCCGCCTCCGTCTTCGGATTTCTCCGCGGGATGAATCGTCACCATCACGTCCTGGAAAACTTTCCCGTTCACCACGGTGAAAGTGTCACTCTCGGCAGGCTTTATATTGTCTCCCGTAACCGCTACCGTGTATTCCCCAGGAGCCAACTGAACGAACTCCGCTGTGCCTGAGCTGTTTGTGAACTCCATCGCCACCCGATTGTTGTCTATACCCTCCCTCAATTGGACGCGCAAGTTCGGAGGCGCTGGGTTGCCGTTCGAGTAGACCACCTCCACCCGAACCGTACCTACGTTGTTTCTTGATTCGTTTGTGGTTGGGAATTGTGCCCAGAGCGGCGCAACCGCCAGCAAGAAAAAAACCGAGAGCGATCGGGACATCACGTACCTCCCCAAGAATTGCCCAGGGCAGGAATAGACCAACGTTGAACCGTATCTTACACCTGAGGTACAAATCCGAATTGCTAGTCTGTGTCGGATGCAGATCGGAGTCCCGTTGAATTGGCGAGGTCGTCATAATCTCCCGTCAGCCATCCAATGTTCAACGTGTCAGCTGTAAGCTGTTTAGTACGGGAAGAGGAAGTATTATTTTCAGTTCGATAACGAGAGGTGGATTGGATGCAAACTCAGGAACTCACGCTGTCGGGCAGGTCACTCATCGGAGATGGGACGGAAAAGAGAGCGGGCGACGGGCAAAGCTCTCGCCTTCACGCCGTAAACCCGGCCACGGGCGCGGTATTGGAGCCTGCGTTCTATTCCGCCACGAATGCCGAGATTGACCGGGCCGCGGAGTTAGCCGAAGCCGCGTTTCCCGCTCTTGCCGCTCTCAGCGGACGCGAACGCGCCGCGCTTTTGCGCCGCATCGCTGACGATCTCGCCGCCGAGGGCGCGATCATCATCGAACGCGCTCATCTGGAAAGCGGCCTGCCCCTTCCGCGTCTGCAAGGCGAACTCGGCCGCACCACCGGTCAAATCAAGCTCTTCGCCGAAGTTCTCGAAGAAGGCTCCTGGGTGAACGCGCGCATCGATGAAGCGGATCGCGAGCGCAAACCTCCCCGGCCGGATCTCCGTTCCATGCTGCGCCCTCTCGGGCCCGTCGCGGTATTCGGCACCAGCAATTTTCCGCTCGCCTTCTCCGTCGCCGGCGGGGACACTGCTTCCGCACTCGCGGCTGGCAATCCCGTGATCGTCAAAGCTCACCCTGCGCATCCCGGAACCAGCGAACTCGTCGGAAAAATTATGCAGAAAGAAGTGCGGGACAGCGGCCTGCCCGCCGGAGTATTCGCGCTTTTGTTCGACACCGGAATCGATGTCGGCGTGTCGCTCGTGAAGCATCCGGCAATCAAGGCGGTCGCCTTTACCGGCTCCGCCAGTGGAGGACAAGCGTTGATGAAGTTTGCCGCCAGCCGCCCCGAACCGATTCCCTGCTACGCCGAAATGGGCAGCACCAACCCGCTGTTCATCCTGCCGGGCGCAATGCGCGACCGCAGCACGCGCCTCGCGCACGGCCTCCAGGCGTCCTTCACACTGGGCTCCGGCCAGTTCTGCACCAAGCCCGGTCTTGTGTTTGTGCCCAAAGACGAAAGCCAGGAATTCATCCAGACATTGCAAAGCGGAGTCGCCGAACTCGGTCAGCACGGAATGCTGACTCACGGCATCGCGGCCAAGTACAACCAAGCCATTCAGCAAAGACTTACCGAAGGCAAAGCGCAATTGATCGCGGGAAAAGCGGAGACGGTCGAGCAAGCCTGCGCCGCAGGCGGCGCCGCGGTTTTCAGCATCGCTCTCGCAGATTTCCTTGCGCACCGCGAGTTCGGCGAAGAAGTTTTCGGTCCAACAACGCTGTTGGTGCACTACGGTGCGGAAACCGACTTAGTAACCGCAGCGCGCCATTTGCACGGACACCTCACCGCTACCATCCACGGCACAGATAAAGATCTCGCAGGCGCCGGGGAATTAGTCCGCATCCTCGAAACCAAAGTCGGACGCATTCTCTTCAACGGATTTCCCACCGGAGTGGAAATCAGCCATGCCATGGTACACGGCGGCCCGTTCCCCGCCACTTCGGACAGCCGCACCACGTCAGTAGGGTCGCAAGCCATCCTGCGTTTCGCGCGGCCTGTCTGTTATCAGGATTTCACCGACGCCGCGCTCCCGCCGGAGTTGCGGCGCTCGAACCCGCTGGGCATCATGCGCATGATGAACGGCACGCTGACGCGCGGGTAGAGATATCACTTCTCTCGAAAAATCTACGCGACAAAATTCTCCAGCGTTCCGATCCCATCGATCTCGATGCGAATCGTATCGCCGTGCGCCAGGGTAAAGTCATCACCCGGCACAATCCCGGTCCCGGTCAACAAAAACGCACCCTGCGGAAAGCTGTTGTCGCGAAAAAGAGACTTCGCCAACTCCTTGGGTTCTCGCTTGAGTTCTGCAAGCGTGGTGCTTCCTGCAAAAGCAGTTTTACCTTCCCGCATGATCTCTATCTTGATCGCAGTCGCTTTAATCAGAGGGTCTGTCGCCAGCAAAATACACGGCCCAAGCGCGCAACTGCCGTCGTAAACCTTGGCCTGCGGCAGATAAAGCGGATTCTCTCCCTCAATGTCCCGCGAACTCATGTCGTTGCCAATCGTGTAACCGATAATTGTGCCCGCCGGATTAATCAGCAGAGTCAACTCCGGCTCCGGCACCGACCACTTCGCGTCTGAACGGATGCGCACCGCGCTCCCAGTCCCGACCACCCGCCGGCCCGTCGCCTTAAAAAACAGTTCCGGCCGCTCGGCTGCATACACTCGATCATAAAAGCTGCCGCCGCCTGCATCCTTGCTCTCTTCCATCCGCGCACTACGGCTGCGATAGTAGGTCACCCCCGCCGCCCACACTTCCTGACTGCCCACAGGTGCAAGAACACTGGAAGAATCGAAGTGCGCGTTCGCTCGATCAGTAATCGCCGCGCGAACCCGCCTATGCAAGCTCGTATCGCAGACAAGTTCATCCCAATCGGCAGAAGAGAAACCTGCGGACACAAGATAAAACCTGGCGCTCTCTTCTACGAACACGCCCTTCGATGTGCGGTACAACTTCACAATATTCAGCTTCTCGCCTTTACCGGTGGCAAAGAAAATTGGACGAAGGAAATCTCAATCGCTCTTGCCCGCGCCCAGCCCAAGTTGCGCGACAATCGCGTCCACATCATAAACGCATCCGCCCCACGCCCCTCCGCTCGCCTGCACCAACGCTGCCCAAAGCCGCGTATCGTCCGGCAGCGCAGGATGCGGCGCAAGATCTTCTCTCGCCGCCCGCTCCGCAATCCGACGCGCACCTTCCTCCGCCGAGAATCTCTCTTCGCGTTCGCCCACCAAATTCACAGAACCCACCAATGCGTTCCGGTCGATGACAATCTCAATCACATCACCTTCGCGCACCCTCCCAATCGGACCACCCGCCAGGGCTTCCGGCGAAATATGTCCCACGCAAGCACCCGTCGAAACTCCGCTAAAACGCGCATCGGTCAGCACCGCCACGTGCTTGCAAAACGGCAGACTCTTCAGCGCTGACGTGATCTGATAAATTTCCAGCATCCCCGCTCCCGCCGGCCCGCCGCAAATGAGCACAATCACGTCTCCATGCGAAACTCCGCCGCGCTTGATCGCCTCAATTGCTGCCGCCTCGCTGACAAAAACTCGTGCCGGCCCCACGTGCCGATAAGTATTGTTTTCATCAATCAGCGACGCATCGATCGCCGTGCTCTTGATCACGCTTCCTTCCGGCGCAAGATTTCCCACCGGAAAACAAATCGTCGGAGTCAACCCTCGTTCCCGCGCCGTATCCGGTGAAAGAATCACGTCGTCGGCATCCACTGAATCTAATTCCCGCAATTTTTCTTTCAATACCCGCCGCCGCTCACTCTGTTCCCACCAGTTGAGATTCTCCTCCAGCGTCTCACCCGTAACCGTACGCACGCCACAATCGAGCAATCCTGCCCGCCGCAAATGCAGCATCACCTCCGGCACCGCCCCAGCCAGAAACACCTGCACCGTAGCAAAATTATTCGGCCCGTTGGGAAGCGCATCCACCAGCCTCGGCACCGCCCGATTCACCGCCGCCCAATCTTCCGCCGAAGGCCGGCGCAAACCCGCCGCATGCGCCACTGCGGGAACGTGTAACAACAAATTTGTCGATCCCCCAAACGCCGCATGCACCACCATCGCGTTGCGAATCGCCGCATCCGTCAGCACATCAGCCGTGCCCATCCCAAGCTGCGCCATTCGCAACATCGCGCGTGCCGATCTCGCCGCCGCATCCAGCCAAATCCCCTGCCCCGAAGGCGCCAGCGCAGCATGCGTCAATGACAACCCCAACGCTTCGGCCACAACTTGAGACGTCGCCGCCGTCCCCAGAAACTGGCACCCACCGCCCGGAGTAGCGCAGGCTCGACAACCAACGCCCGCCGCATATTCCAGCGAAATCTGCTGCTGCGCAAAGCGCGCTCCGATGGTCTGCACCTTGCCCGCATCCTCGCCGCTCTCCGGAAGCAGCGTCACTCCGCCCGGCACCAAAATACTTGGCAGCTTCCCCGATGACGCCAGCGCCATCATCGTCGCGGGCAGCCCCTTGTCGCACGTCGCCACGCCGATTACGCCTTTACGCGTTGGCAGCGAGCGCATCAGCCTCCGCAACACTATCGCCGCATCATTGCGATAAGGCAGCGAATCCAGCATCCCCTCTGTCCCCTGCGTACGCCCGTCGCACGGATCCGTACACGCCCCGGCAAACGGGATCGCACGATGCTCCCGCAACACCCGCGCCGCCTCGGCCACCAGCAGCCCCACCTCCCAATGGCCCGTATGAAATCCTAGCGCGATCGGCGTCCCATCCGCCGCCCGCATCCCACCATGCGTGCTCAGGATAAGAAATTCAGGATCCCGGACCCGCGCCGCTTCCCACCCCATCCCCGCATTCTGCGAGAGTCCAAAGAGATTCCCCGAGGGCTGCGTCAGCAGCATTTCCGCGGTAATCGGCAGCGATCCTTCCGGGCCGCGGGCATGCGTTTTCGTCTCGCCGAAAACAAATGTTTTACTTTCGAATACCTGCGCCGCGCTGATCGTGTTTGGTGACGAATTCATTTAGACCACTGTTTTCGGCCCTGGAAGCCACTTTTGGCGGGCTCCAGAAAGCATTCTTGTTCGTGATTCGTAACGAGAAACGCTTTGCTGCGAATCTCGCGCGTTTCTGTTGGACAATCTTAACAACATGAGGGGGGGAGATTGGGTCCGAATGACTGCCCTAACTGCGGCGGTGCGGGATATATCGCGAAACCTGTGGACTTAAACGGCAAGTCTGAAGGTGTCGCATTTATCCGCGCGAAGTGCCCTGCTTGTGCAGGCACTGGCCGGAACCTTACCAACCCGCCTTCCACTGCTGGCTGACCGCACGGCCTGCGGTGCTTGCGAAACGTCCGAGCCCGGTTCGTCACCCTTCCCGCCCTGAAGTGACGCCGGGCTCGACGTTCGTTCGCCTTTTGTAATTTTCAGGGACTCTTTTCAGGCGATTCCCGCCGCTCGCGCCCGGACCGGACGGCGCGGCGCCGCTTCAGTCTCGATTCGGTTGCGGCCCGCAGACTTCGCGCGGTACAGAGCTTTGTCCGCCGCCTGGATGACCGCTTCCGGCGCGGCATCTGCCTCGGCTCCGGTGGCCACGCCAATGCTAACCGTCACCGAAATCTGTTTGGCGGACTGCACATTCGCGAGGCGACGGATCACATGACCGGTCTTTGCCCGCCCTTTCAGGTTGCGCCGGTCCGGTCCCCGCGGGGTGTGCCGGCGATCCGGACCGGATCGCATGAGGAAGGATGAGGCCTCGATCCGGCTGCGCAACCGTTCCAAATGATCGATAACATCTCCAGTGGTGCGTCCGCGAAACACAATCGCAAATTCTTCTCCGCCACACCGAAACGCCTGCCCACCGCCCGTTATCGCCACCAACCTGGACGCTATCAGTTGCAGAACTTGATCCCCGGTATCGTGACCGTAAGTATCGTTGCAGCGCTTGAAATGGTCGATATCGACCATGGCGATGCTGTACGGAACTTGCAGATTGGCGATGAAGTCGTTGAACGCGCGACGCGAAGGAAGCGACGTGAGTTCATCGTGATAGGCAAGCAGGTAAGAAGTTTCGACGATGGAAAGCGACAAAGAAAATGCCGCAACCGCAAAATATGTGGTCGCGATGCGCCCCACTCCTCCAAAATGAAGCGCCACGAAAAATGCCGCCATCGACCACAGCAGACCGCTATCCAGCGGCTTACGCAGCCAGAAGAACCGAATCAATAGCAACACCGTTGCCACTGCAAAAGCCATCCACGCATAGTCCGGCAAAGGAAGCGAACTCGCGGCGTATTGATAATGACTCGCATGAGCGGCCGTCGCCTGATTGTCTCGACAAAAAACCGCGACGCTGATTGACTGCACCAACAGAACCGTGGCCATGGGCGTTATCTGCGCGACCGCGAGCCCGGATTCCGACATCAGCGAAATCAAAATGAAATTCAGCGGCAGCAGAAGGCTGATAGCGTCGAAGGCCGCGCGCCCCGGCCCCGCCACGGGA
>Ga0209006_10002342_pt1 | contig 17306 bp, 13 predicted proteins | sample JacPin_JW_Ref_O2_FD_188567 | JGI IMG/M metagenome (GOLD analysis project Ga0209006, IMG submission 188567) | Forest soil microbial communities from Algoma, Ontario, Canada - Jack Pine, Ontario site 1_JW_Ref_O2 (SPAdes) (version 2) | ecosystem: Environmental > Terrestrial > Soil > Boreal... | reverse complement strand
CTGCCAGGTGGCGTCGTCGCCATGCCGCGGGCGGCACAGCTCGATCACGGCCTCGATATGCGGGTGCTCCTTGAGCGCCGCGGGATCGATCCGCCACATGCGGGTGAAGGCCGGGTTGAACAGGCGGATGCGGCCGTCGCTGCCGAACACCGCGAGCGCCTCGGCGAGGTTGTCGAGCGTCTCGCCCTGCACGCTTTTCAGCGCGTCGAAGCGGCGCTCGAGGTCGAGCCGCTCGGTCACGTCGTTGAACAGATAGGTGACGCCGCCTTCCTCCTGCGGCATCGCGATCACGCGCAGGGTGCGGCCGTCCGGCAGGTGCCAGACATGCGCCTGCGCCTCGCTCGCCTTGTAGGCGCCGTGCAGCTCCGCCTTCCACTGGCGGAAGTCGCGCGGCTCCGGCAGCTTGCCGTCGTCGCGCAGCCGGTCGAGCACTTCCGAATCGCTCGGCCGCTGGTCGAGGAAGACGGCGTCGAGCTCCCACAGCGTGAGATAGGCGGCGTTGTAGAAGGCGAGCTTGTGGTCGACGCCGAAAGTGGCGACGCCGGCCGCGAGCTGGTCGAGCGTGCGGCGGTGCGCCTCGGCGAGGCGCTTGAGCTCGCGCCGCAGCGTCTCGACCTCGGTGGCGTCGAGACCGAGGCCGGCGCGGCCGTGCGGGGTCGGCACTTCGATCACGTCGAGGCTGCGCCGCTGACCCGCGATGATGGCCGGCAGGCGCAGTCTGGCGCCGCCGGCGGCCCCGGCGCGGTCGAGCTCCAGGCGTCCGGCGCGGTCGATCAGCTCGATGCCCCGGGTGGCCGCGCTCGTGCCATCCGCCGCCTCGACGGCGCGCGCATAGGCGGCATTGACGAACGCGAGCCTCCCGGCCGCATCGCGCACCCAGACCGGCGACGGCAGTGCCTCGATCAGGGCGCGCAGCGCATCGGCCTCGCTCTTGAGCGCCTCGTGCGCGGCCGTGACCGCGGTGAGCTTGCGCTCGACCCCGCTCACATCGCGCAGCTTCATCACGGCGCGGCCCGCGATGGCGCGGCCGTCCGCCTCGACCTGGCGGCCCGCAAGGGTCGTGAGCGACCGGCTGAAGGCTTCGCCCTCGGCGCGCAGCCGCTCGACCGCGCGCGTCATGGCGCGCGCGTCGTCGATATTGAGCCAGGTGGCGAACGCGAGCACGCGATTGCGATCGCCGTTCCCGGTGACCGGCGACGTCTCCCCGAGGATCTGCGGCTCGTCGCCCGCCGCCGGCCAGGACACGAGCACGTGCGGCTCGGAGAGCAGGAGCCCGGTGAGCTGGTCGACCTGGGTCTGGAGCGCGGCGGCGTTCTCTCGCGCCGTCGCCTCGTTGGCGGCGGCGCGTGCGCGCGTGCGCACCAGCAGGATGGCGGTGAACACCGCGAAGGAGACGACGCCGAGGATCAGCGCGAGCGCCGCGATCTCATCCCGATCGAGCGGCGCGAGCGCGGAAAGATGCGCGGAGTTGAACGGCCACGGCCAGCCGCTCGCATCTTGCGCGAGGGCGGAGCTCGGCAGCAGGGATAGCGCGCCGCCGGCCGGTATCCGGAATCGATTTTGTCGCAGTCGAGCTTTGAGGCTCCCGCCCGTCGCCCGGATCGTATCCGGCATTCCGCAGCCCCTGATGCGTCCGGCGGCTGCGCGCCGCCAGACCGCGAATCCGCAACTGTTCGGCCGAGGTCGAGGACCGAAGCACGCGTCACGGAACCGAAACGGATTGAAAGCGCGCACCCGCGGGCCGCCATCCCATGCAACCTCCAGCCCGCGAATCGCTCCAATCTACCCGCACCGTGACTCGGCCAAAAGAGTCCAGACCGTGAACGGTGCAGAACGGTAAGCTTTGCCGCCGCAGCCCGTCGCGCCGCTACGGCTCGAGGTCGAGCAGCGACCGGATCTCCGGCGTGCAGGCCGCCCACAGGCGCGCGCGCGTCGCGGTGTCGACCTCCCCACGCCAGGCGGCGTCGTTTCCCGTCTCGAAGTGGACTCGCACTTCTTCGAGGGACTGGCAGGCGAGGTAGGGACGCATCGCGGCGTGACGGTCGGACAACACGGTGCTGATCTCGCGCAGCACGGCCGCGGGGTTTGCGCAGACCTCGCGAAAGGTCAGCCAATGGACGCGGAATGAGAGATCCGGCCGCTTCGCGCAATCGATCCAGTTCTGCAGCCAGGGAATGAAATGGGCCGTGCATTCGTGCTCGATGCGCTCGCTCGGGGATTGGTCGAGCCGGCCCTCGTCACGGGCGAGGTAATGCACTTGCGAGCGCGCGGCGGCACGCGGATCGCGGGCAAGGACGAACAGGTCGAGCGGGCCGCGATCGCGCAGGACGCCGAGGTTGAACGCGTTCGCGGCAAAATGGTCCTGGGTGATCGCGCCGCCTTCGAGGAACATGTCGAGCCAGGACGGCACGAGGAAGTAGCCGGGAAACTGGCCGGCGCTGAGATGCATCACGGGACAGTCGAGCGCCCGTCCGAGCGTGTGCGTGAGCGTGGCGCTGGCGGAGCGTGGCATGCAGGCGATCAGGATCGGCGGAATGCCGCGCTTGACGGCGGCGGTCTGGCGAACGCGCAGCACACGAGCGACGTTGAGGTGATCGGAAAACAGCTCGTCGTCCTCGCCGGTCGGCATGCTGCAGGACAGGCGCAGATGCGTCGCCATTCTCTCCGGCTCCTGGGCGTGCGCGTACAGGAGGCCGAGGTGAAAATGGAGCGCTTCGGCGAAATAGGGTTCGTTGTTGTCGGGCGAACCACGGATCCCGATGCGCTCCATCAGGAAATCGTTGGCGGCGCGGTTTCCGCGGGCGCGTTGAATCTCGATCGCGTCGGCGGCGATCGAGCGCGCCGCAGTCTTCGTCTGCCGCTGCATGAATTGATAAAGGGTCAGCCGCAGCATGCCCTGCGGCGGCCGCGGCGGCTCGTCCGCATCGGAGGACAACCGCTTTCCGTCGCTGAAGCGGCGGGCCGGCCAGGCATTCGCGAAGACATTCACGTCGCTCGGCGGCGTGAAATGCGAGTGCCACAGGCGGATATTGCCGACCGCGTATTCGCCGAGACTGCGATAGTTGTAGAGCGGCGAGAGCGCATACGGAACGAAGCCGAGCTGCTCCATCGCAAGCGTCAGGAAGGGCTGGTCGCGCCGAAAATCGAGCTTGGCGCCGACCTCCTTGCAGAGGTCCCGCCAGCGCTCGAGCACGCGCCGGACCGCAGGCGTAAGATGGAAGAAAATGACGCCCGAATTGTACATGATCTGATCGACGGGCCGCACGCCGAGGCGGATCATGATCTCGCCGAACCCGAAGAACTCGGCGAGGTTGTAGTTCGGGGCTGGCGCCATTGCGATGCCATGGCGTTGCGCCTTGTCGAAGCCGAGGCTCACATCGCCGACAATACGGGTATCGGTGTCGAGAAAGAGGAACGTTTCATATCCTGCCGGCAGCACATCGATCAGGCGCGATTTCTCCAGATTGTTACGATGCACGAGCCCGATCCGGATGATCGACGTGAATTCGGTCATATCCTTCGCGGCGGCAGCGCCTTCGGCGTCGGTGACGAGAAATCGGTCGGCTTCGATTGCCGCTGTGCTGCGGGCGCTCACGGCCGCTTCTTCGATAAAGCGCGTGCCCCAGCAGAACCAGATGATCGCCTTTTTCATCATGGGATCCGCGTCGCGAGGCGTGGACGGCGCGGCGCCGCCATGCGCGACGGCGCGGCAAGGATTTGGAAGTCCGCATCGTCCGTGCGCCGCGGGAACGGTCGCGACGATGGGTCGAAGGCGAACATGCTACAGTCATAACAAAAATTGCCATGCCGCACAGGCCTTTCGAGGATTGACCGTGAGGCTGTTTAGCGACACCGCAAGGGTATGAAGGTATCCGGCGATGAGGTTTGGCGTATTCGGGCTCGGAAGGCGGCCATCCGGCGCGCGCGATCAAGGCGAAGACACATCCGGTCGGGGGCTCGAAGCCTGCATCGCACGCGCAAGCTTGGCGTCGTCGGTCGCGATGGCGAGCACGTCGTAGAAGGCACCGCTTTCGCGCAAGGACGTGATCTCGATGAGCTCGAAGCGGTCGTGCGCGGAATTGCGCTCGCCGACATTGCGAAAGAAGCGATAGTCGTGACGCCGCATCAATACCTCGACATCGTCCGGCGTGGCACCTTGGCGCGAAAGCTGCTCGGCCGACATCTCGACATGGAGAACCGGCCGGTCGCGGGCGATGGTCCGCTCGGCCGACCGCAGCACGCACAGCTCCATTCCTTCGACGTCGATCTTGATGACGCCCACGCGGGCCGGGTCTATCGCGTGCAGATCGTCGATGCGGATCGTCGCGAGACTCTCGCCGGCGGGGTCGGGCGTGAAATAGGTCGCACTGGTGTGGCCGGGAAAGCGCATGGCTCGAAATCGGCCGGTGCCTGTGCCGGCGCCGGCGAGACCGAACAGCGGGGTCACGCGGCCGAGAAGGCCGTGTTGGCCGAGATTGTGCCGCAGCAAGGCGAAATTGCTTTCGTCCGCCTCGATCGCGATGACGCGCCCGGTTTCGCCGCAGGCCTGCGCCAGCGGAATCGCAAACGTGCCGATATGCGCGCCGACATCGTAGACCAGGTCGCCGGGGTCGACGAAAGTCCGCAACAGCGCGAGCTCGTTGCGCGTATGCGCCCCGAACTCCGCGATCTGCCTGGTCGCAAAGTCGCCTTCGAAGACGGTCATCGGCCCGAAGATGCTGTCGACGACGGTCGTTCTGCGGACAGCGGGATCGGCGTGGTTCATGCGGCACCGAAGGTGCGGCTTGCGGAACGCGGTGACGATGCGGCAATCATCGTGCGGCAATTTCGAAGTGCGTGCAATAGAGGCGAGCGGGGCGGGCAATGAGGATCAGCGTATTCGGGCTCGGCCACGTCGGCGCCGTGTGTGCAGCCTGCCTTGCTGACAAGGGCCATGCGGTCGTGGGCGTCGACAAATCCGGCGCCAAGCTCGAACTCGTCCGGTCCGGGCGTTCGCCCGTCGTCGAGCCGGAGCTCGACGATCTGGTGCGGCGGACGGTCGCCGCGAACCGATTGGCCGCGACCGGGTCGGCGACCGAGGCCGTTGCCAAATCGGATCTATCGCTCATCTGCGTCGGGACGCCGACCGGCCCGACCGGCGAGCTACGGCTCGACGCGATCGAATCGGTAATTGAGGAGATTGCGCGCGGGATCGCTGCCAAAGGCAGGCCGCACACCGTCGTGGTGCGCTCGACCGTGGTGCCGGGGACGACGCGCGGACTCGTGGCGGCGCGTCTTTCCGCCGTGGCGGGCGGCGCAAAGGTGGGCGTCGCCTTCAATCCGGAGTTTCTGCGCGAAGGATCGGCCGTCGGCGATTTCAGGAATCCGGCGAAGACGGTGGTCGGAGCGCTCGATGAGGGGACCGCAAGCGAGGTGATGTCGCTCTATGGCGATCTTCCGGGCGCGAAAATCACGACCGAGTTGGAGGTCGCTGAGCTCGCCAAATATGCGGACAATACATGGCATGCGCTCAAGGTCGCGTTCGCGAACGAGATCGGCGCGGTCGCCCAAAGCCTCGGCCTCGGCAGTCACGCCGTGATGGCGATCCTCCTTGCTGACACGCGGCTCAACATCTCGGCGGCCTATCTGCGTCCCGGCTTCGCGTTCGGCGGCTCGTGCCTGCCGAAGGACCTGCGCGCGCTTGCGCGGCTCGCGTCCACGCAAGGCCTGTCGCTGCCGGTGATCGACCATGTCCTCGACAGCAATCGGCTCGCGCTCGAACGGGGCGCGGCCTGGATCGCCAGCCGCTCGGGAAGGCGCGTCGCGTTGCTCGGCATCAGCTTCAAGGCGGGTACCGACGATGTGCGGGAGAGTCCGTTTGTTGCGCTCGTCGCGCGCCTGATCCGCAATGGCATCGACGTGCGCATTTTCGATGCGAACCTGCGGCCCGCCGAGCTGATCGGCGCCAATCGGGAGTTTCTGCTGGAGGCAATTCCGAATATTGCGGAATTGATGGCGCCGTCGGCCATGGACGCGATTCGCTGGGCCGATACCGTCGTCGTCACGGTCGCGGATGCGACTTATACGACGGCGGTCGCGCAGTGGCGGACAAATCAGACGATTCTCGATATCTCCGGACGGGCCTGGGAAGCGCCATCAGGCGCGCCGGTGCGGGACATCCTCTGCTGGCCGTGAGCGGCGGTCATTCCTCGTCCGCCGCGACTGACGGCGCGCGCGCCGGCGCGGCGATCCATCGCGAAACCCGGGCGACAAGGTCGCTTGCGCGGCGACGAAGCCCGGGGCGATTTACCGGACCGCCCGGTCGCCATGAGGCAGACTCGCGCCGCGCGATCTCGCATTCCAGCCAATCGAGGAACGGATCGCATGTTCTCGTCCGCTTCCACGCGGGCGCGTGGGCCTGCGCGAGAGACGCGAGGGCTGGGAAGTCGGCAGCGGCACGCATGACGGCTGCCGCGATGGCGGTGGGATCGTCGCCTGCGTAAATCACGCCCGCCGCCTTGCCGGCCGCCACCTGATCGCCCATCCAGGTCCCCGACGGAACGACCGATGGGCGGCCGATGACGCAGCTCTCGACGAAGGGACCGGATGCACGCGTGCGATAGGGAATTCGCTCATAGGGCAGCAGCAGGAGGTCGATGCGCGCCAGCAGTGAATGATAGGTGGCAAGGTCGAGCGGTCCGTGTATCACCGTCACGTCCGGCTGTCCCTCGATCAAGCAAAGCTGCTCCAATGCCGCGGGCGGCAGATCCTCGTTGGCGATCTGGACGGCAAAATCGACACGTCCGAGCTTGCGCACCTCGGCGATGATCGCCGGAATGCGATCCGATCCCTTCTCTCGCCGCGCGCCGCCGAGCAGGCCGACGACGGGCGGCTCGTCGGCCTGCCGCTGACGCGGCGCGACGTAGTCGCCGGCCGGCTTCATGTGCGGGACCAGATGGACGTCGATTCCCAGGAGCCGGCCGAGCTCCGGCCGCAGCTCGTCCACCACCGAGCCGACCATCAGCCGGTGCGCGGCGTCGCGGCCGAGCCGCGCAAGCGTTGCCGCCGTGACACGAAACTCGCCGCGCTGCCGATCGCACTCTTGCGGCCCGAACCGGTTCCACCGGTCGTTGTGGTAGATCACGAGCGTCCACGGCCGGCGGCTTGCGGGGATCTCGGCGAGCCAGGTGGCAACCGCATGGGTGTCGCACTGAAAGGCGGTTGTCAGCAGCACGCGGTCATCCGGCCGCACGATCGGATCGAGATGGCGATGCAGCATCGCGACGAGGTCGGCCGAGCGCGCGTCGAAAGAGGCGTTGCCGTCGAAGAATACCGGGCAGTTCAGCACCGCATGCGCATCCGGGAACTCCGCCAGCACCTCGGCGGACGCACTCTCCTTGACGAACAGCATGTAGCCCAGGCCGCGTGCCGCGACGGCGGCCCTTATCCCGCTCGCCTCGGCGTTGCGGTGACCAATCATGCCGCCGAGGCGATGATGGAAGCCGATGATGCGCGCGCTCACGAGGATGTTTGCCGTCGAAATCTGGAACGGGAGTCGTCACTGCACCCAGGCCGCGACTTCATATCACGGATGCGCCGCGAATTGATATGCGGCCGGCTTCCGCGCGCCACGGCGGCGGCGCCCTGGCATGCCGCGCGAAATGCATTAGACTTGCGGACGTCTTGCACCGGAGAGGTTCCCCATGCATCCGCAGGCTCTGGGCTATGTCGGCATCCGCGCCAAGGACACCGAGGACTGGTCGGGCTACGGCCGCGACCTGCTCGGGCTCCAGCTCGTCGACAAGAGCCGCTCGGGCCTCGCGTTTCGCATGGACGACCGCAAGCAGCGCATCGTGATCGACGCCGACGGCGGCGAAGGCATCAAGTTCTTCGGCTGGGAAGTCGCGGACGCCGCGGCGCTCGACGCCTTGGCGGGCGATCTCGAGCGCAAGGGCATCGCCGTCGCGCGCGGCTCGCGCGCGCTCGCCGACGAGCGGCGCGTCGCCGACCTCATCGTGCTCAACGATCCGGTCGGCAACCGGGTGGAGATCTTCCATGGCGCCGAGGTTGCGGCCGATGCTTTCCGGCCCGGCCGCAACATTTCCGGCTTCCGTACCGGCGCGCTCGGGCTCGGCCACGTGGTGCTGCATGTCGAGCGCTTCGAGGACGTGATGGCGTTCTATCGCGACACGCTCGGCTTCAAGGTCAGCGATTATTTCCTGCGCCCCTATCCGGTCTATTTCTTCCACGTCAATCCGCGCCACCACAGCCTCGCCTTCGCGGCGACCGGCAAGAACGCCGTGCACCACATGATGCTGGAGCTCTACAGCCTCGACGACGTCGGCCAGGGCTACGACCTCGCGAGCGCCGAGGATGGGCGGCTCGCGGTGACGCTCGGGCGTCACTGCGGCGACTGGGTCACCTCGTTCTACACCTGGACGCCTTCCGCCTTCATGGTCGAGTACGGCTGGGGCGCGCGCAGCATCGACGTGGCGGGCTGGCAGCCGAGCGAGCGCAAGGAGGGACCGAGCCTGTGGGGACACGATCGCGCCTGGCTCGCGCCCGAGCTGCGCGAGGAGGCGCGCGAGATGCGGCTCGCCAATGCGCGCGACGGCCTGCGCCGGCCCGTTCAGGTGATCGATGGCAACCACGACGTGATGACCGGGGTGTGCCCCTGGTTCGACAGCGTCAAGAGCCGGCAGAAGACGGCATAGCGCGCGCGGCAAACATGGCGATCGCGACGACGAGACGCACGGCGCTCGCGCTGCTTTCGGCGACGGCGTTGGCCCTGGGCGCGAGCGGGGCGGTGTGCGCGCAGGACTATCCCAATCGGCTGATCAAGCTCGTGGTCGGTTATCCGCCGGGCGGGCCGATCGACACCACGGCGCGCATCATCGTGCCGCGCCTGTCCGCGCTGCTCGGTGCGACCATCATCGTCGAGAACCGTCCGGGCGCGACCGGCGCGCTCGCCGCCAAGGCGCTCGCCGCCGCCGAGCCGGACGGCTACACGATCATGCTCGGCAATGCGAGCTCGCTCGCCGTGATGCCGGCGATCGTGCGCTATCGCGACTACGACACGCTCAAGAGCTTTGCAGCGGTGGCCAAGCTCACCGAAGGCTACGAGGTGCTGGTGGTCGCGCCGAACGGGCCGAAGACCGTGGCGGAGCTGATCGCGGCGGCGCGCGCCAATCCCGGCAAGCTCAATTTCGGCTCGGCCGGCTTCGGCAACCTGACGCATCTTTCCGGCGAGCTGCTCAAGCTGCGCACCGGCATCGACATCGTGCATATTCCCTACAAGGGCGCGCCCGAGGCGCAGACCGCGCTGCTCGCCGGCCAGGTGCAGATGATGTTCGGCGAGGTCGCCGGGCTCTTGCCGCTGGTGCGCGCCGGCAGGCTGCGCGCCCTCGGCGTTGCGAGCGAGACGCGCAATGCGCTCGCCCCCGAGCTGCCGACCCTGATCGAAGGCGGGCTGCCCGATTTTGTCGCGCTCACGTTCACCGGCATCGTCGCGCCGGCCGGCACGCCGCCCGCGATCGTCGCCAGGCTCAATGGTGCGATCAATCAGGCGCTCGCCGACAAGACGGTGCGCACCGCGCTCGAGCGGCTCGGCGCCGAAATCCGTCCCGGCAGCCCACAGGACTTTGCGGCGTTTCTCGCCAGGGAAAAGGACCAGTGGGACACGGTCGTGCGCCAGGCCAAGATCACGATGAACTGAGGCGCATGTTCCGGCGAAAGCCCGCCCCGGACTTGATCCGGGGTGGCCACCGGTTCGCCGACGTAGGCGAGCGAAGCGACGCCGTTCTTCGAACGGCTATGAACATGCGCCAAAATGATCCGGGCTCACGTATTCGCGGCGCGTCGGCGGTCGACCGGCCGCACCATGTCCTCGATCGTGATGCGGCCGAGCGCCTCCGACAGCGCCTTTTCGGCATGGGCGACCGCCGGCAGCACGATATCGACGACGAGGGGCGAATTCGACTGTACCGATGGGCCCTCGTCGATCAATTCGGCGGCACGCAGGATCTGCTCGGCGGTGATCTCGCGCGGCTCGGCGGCAAGCTCGTAGCCGCCGCCGGGACCGCGGATCCCCTTGAGAATCCCGTCGCGCACCAGTGCCTGCAGCACCGGCTCGAGGTGGCGTGGCGGCAGCCCGTGACGGACGGCCAGTGTCTTCGCCGAGACCGGGCGCTCCCGGTCGTTCAGCGCAATATCCACCACCGCCGCAATCGCGAGGATGCCTTTGCGAGGCAGGAAGGGCATTCCGGCAGTCCGCGATGAAAAAAGTCCCCGATGCAACAACGGTAATATCGTACACGCCCGCTCTGGTCCAGGGTTACTTATTACCGGCGCGCATTCCGGCCCCGGTCGACCCGAAACCGCCATCGCCACGCGGGGTTAGCTCAAGCTCGCGGACCTCGTGGAGGTGCGCATGTACAACCGAGGCGATTACTAATTGGGCAATCCGTGTGCCGCGCGATACGGAAAACGAATCGTTGCCGAGATTCACCAGGATGACCTGCAATTCGCCGCGGTAATCCGCGTCGATCGTCCCCGGGCTGTTGAGCACGGTGATTCCGTGCCGTGCCGCGAGCCCTGAGCGCGGCCGCACTTGCGCCTCCGTGCCGGGCGGCAGCGCGATCGCGATGCCGGTCGGGATCAAGGCGCGCTCGCCCGGCGCCAGCACCACCGGCGCGTCGGCGGGCACGGCCGCGATCAGGTCGAGGCCCGCGGCCTGCGCGCTCTGATAGGCGGGCAACGGCAAATCGGCGCCATGCGGCAGGCGGAGAATCTGAACATCAATTCCGCTCATCGCCCGCCCTTGTCGGCGCCAGCGCTGAGCTTGCCGCCGAGCGCGGCCACAATGCGCGTAACCAGCATGCGGGCGACCTCGTCCTTGCTTTGCGTCGGCCAGTCCTCGACGCCGTCGGCGGTGACGAGATGGATGCGGTTGAAATCGCCGCCCATGGCGCCGCCCTCGGCCGACACGTCGTTCGCCAGGATCCAGTCGCAGCCCTTGCGCTTGAGCTTGGCCTTGGCATGCTCGACCACGCGCTCGGTTTCGGCCGCAAAGCCGATGACGAGCGGGGGACGTTTCGCCTTGAGATGCGCGACGGTGGAAAGAATGTCGGGGTTCTCGGTGAGCGCCAGCTTCGGCGTGCCGCCGCCGTTTTTCTTGAGCTTCTGTCCGCTCGCCTGCGCGACGCGCCAATCCGCGACCGCGGCGGCGAAGATCGCGATATCGGCGGGCAGCGCGCGCTCGACGGCCGCGAGCATGTCGCGCGCGCTCTCCGCATGCACGACGGTGACGCCGGGCGGATCGGGGAGATTGACCGGCCCCGACACCAGCGTCACGGCGGCGCCGGCATCGGCCGCGGCGCGCGCGATCGCGTGCCCCTGCTTGCCGGACGAGCGGTTGGCGATGTAGCGCACCGGATCGATCGGCTCGTGCGTCGGGCCCGAGGTGATCAGCACGCGCTTGCCGGCGAGCGGTGTGGACGCCGGCGCGAGCAGGCGTTCGGCCGCGGCCGCGATGTCGAGCGGTTCGGCCATGCGGCCGATGCCGGCCTCGCCGCGCTCGGCCATCTCGCCCGCATTGGGGCCGACCGTTGCGATGCCGTCGGCGGCGAGCTGCGCGAGATTGCGCCGGGTCGCTCGATGCGCCCACATCTGCGGGTTCATGGCGGGCGCGAGCAACACCGGCTTGTCGGTCGCGAGCAGGACCGCGGTCGCCAGGTCGTCGGCGTGGCCGCCAGCCAGCTTCGCCATGAGATCGGCAGTCGCCGGCGCCACGACGATGAGATCGCAGTCGCGGGCGAGGCGGATGTGGCCGACGTCGAATTCGCTCCTCGGATCGAACAGGTCCGTGTAAGCCGGCTCGCCCGCGAGCGCCCCGGCGGCGAGCGGGGTGACGAAATGCTGGGCCGCCGCCGTGAGCACGCAGCGGACCGCGTAGTGACGCTCGCGCAGGCGCCGGATCAGGTCGAGCGATTTGTAGGCCGCGATGCCGCCGCCGATGATGAGGACGATGCGCCGGGTTTGGCTGGCCGCCACGGCGTGCGGCACGGCCGGCATGCGCGGCTCGTCCGGCGGATTGATCAAGTCCAACGCCTGGTTCAAGCCCCCCTGGCCCGTCTCCTCGGCGGCCTGCCGCAGGATGAAACGGACCTCGTCCTCCATCGAGCGCCGATGGCGCGCTGCGCGCACCCGCAGCAGCGTTTTGAGCTTTTCGTCCAGTTGACGGACCGTGAGACTGGCCATGGCGACACTATAGCAAATGATTGCATTGCAATCAATGCAATCATTCATCCTCAGTCAGTCAAATGAAATGCCACAGCAGCAGCGCGAGCATCGCCGCGATCACCCACAGCGCCGCCGCGGTGGCGCGGCTGCGCCGGGCCTCGGCGAGCCCGATCGCCGCCACGGTCTGCGGCGCCAGCATGATGCCGTCGCGGGTCGCGGCGTCGAGCTGGTCGGCGATGCGGCCGGCGCGGCCGAGCAGGCCCGGCACTTGGCCGATGAAGCGCCCGATCTCGCCGGCCCCCTGCGCCGCGTCCTCGATGCGGCCCGCCGGCCCCAGATTGCGCTCCATCCATTCGCGCACCACCGGCTCCGCCGCGGTCCAGATGTCGAGCTTCGGGTCGAGCGAGCGTCCGACGCCCTCGACCACCACCATGGTCTTCTGCAGCAGCAGCAGCTCCGGCCGGGTGCGCATGTCGAACAGGCCGGTCACCTCGAACAGCAGCGTCAAGAGCTTCGCCATCGAGATGTCCTGGGCCGAGCGGTTGTGGATCGGCTCGCCGATCGCGCGGATCGCCTGGGCGAAGCTCTCGACCGAATGCTGCGGCGGCACGTAGCCGGCCTCGAAGTGGACCTCGGCGGTGCGCCGATAGTCGCGGGTGATGAAGCCGTGCAGGATCTCGGCGAGGAAGCGGCGCTCCTTCGGGCTCAGCCGCCCCATGATGCCGAAGTCGACCGCGACCAGCTTGCCGTCGGGATCGACGAACAGGTTGCCGGGATGCATGTCGGCGTGGAAGAAGCCGTCGCGCATGGCGTGGCGCAGGAAGGTCTGGATCACGGCGCGGCCGAGCCGGGGCAGGTCGAATCCCTTGGCGGCGAGCGTCGCGTGATCGTTGAGCGGCGTGCCATCGATCCATTCGAGCGTGAGCACGTCGCGCGCGGTCAGATCCCAGTCGACCGATGGCACGCGGAAATCCGGGTCGTCCTTGGTGTTCTCCGCCATCTCGGACAGCGCGGCCGCCTCGAGCCGCAGGTCCATCTCGATCGTCACCGAGCGGGCGAGCGTCGCCACCACCTCGATCACCCGCAACCGGCGCGCCTCGGACGACCAGTCCTCGGCCATGCGCGCCACCGCGAAGAACGCCGCAAGATCGCTCTTGAGGCGCTGCTCGACGCCCGGCCGCAGCACCTTCACGGCGACCACGCGGCCGTCGGCGCGCGTCGCGCGATGCACCTGCGCGATCGACGCGGCGGCGACCGCCGGGCCGAAGACCGGAAACACGTCGCCGAGCTTGCGGTCGAGCGCCGCCGCGACCGCGGCCTCGGCCTGCGCCTGCGGGAACGGCGCCATGCGGTCCTGCAGGCTTTCGAGGTCGCGCGCGAGCGCGACGCCGACCACGTCCGGGCGCGTCGCCAGGAACTGGCCGAGCTTGACGTAGGTGGGGCCGAGCTTGGTCAGCGCGGCGGAGAGGCGGTTCGCCTTGTCGCCGCTCGTCGGCCGCTCGATCAGGCGGGCGCAGCGCAACGCGGTGCGCGCCGTCCACGGCAGCGGCGCCGGATCGATCAGCCCGAGCACGCCCTCGCGGGCGAAGACGACGCCGACGTGGCCGAGCCGCACGAGATGAACGAGGTTGCCGATCACAAGCGCCAGCCCGAATGCAGCGCCACGATGCCGCCGGTGAGCGGCTGCGCGCCGGCGCGGCGAAAGCCCGCGGCCGCGATCATCGCCGCAAAGGCCTGCGGCTTGGGAAAGCGGCGGATCGATTCGACCAGGTAGCGATAGGCCTCGGCATCGCCCGCGACCGAGCGGCCGAGCGCCGGGATGACGTTGAACGAGTAGAGGTCATAGAGCGCGTCGAGCCCCGGCACGTCGACGGTGGAGAATTCGAGGCAAAGGAAGCGGCCGCCCGTGCGCAGCACCCGGTAGGCCTCGGCGAGCGCCGACTCGATGCGCGGCACGTTGCGGATGCCGAACGCGATCGCATAGGCATCGAAGCTCCTGTCCGGAAACGGCAGCGCCTCGGCGTTGCCCTCGACGAACGCCACCGCCTGGTCGAGCCCGCGCTCGATCGCCCGCTCGCGGCCGACCGCGAGCATCGCGGAATTGATGTCGCACACGGTCGCGCGTGTCGCGGCGCCGCCCGCCGCAACCGTGCGGAACGCGATGTCGCCGGTGCCCCCGGCGACGTCGATCAGCCGAAACGGCTTGTCGCCGCGCGGCGGGTTGATGGCGGTGACCAGCGCGTCCTTCCAGGCGCGGTGCAGGCCGCCCGACATCAGGTCGTTCATCAGGTCGTAGCGCCGCGCGACCGAGCGGAAGACGTCGTCGACCATGCCCTGCTTGGCGTCGAGGTCGACGGTGCGGTAGCCGAAATGGGTGTCGCGGCGGGTCTCGGTCATGGATCCTTCCACACGACGATGCGCCTGCGCCCCCTCTCCCCGATGGGGAGAGGGGGCGGGGTGAGGGGCTCTCGGAGCCAGAACTGAAACTCCGAGCGCCCCTCACCCGGCTCGCTTCGCTCGCCACCCTCTCCCCTTCGGGGAGAGGGAAGAAAGGCGCGACCATAGCGCGCGTGGCAGCGCGGCGCTAGAAAGCAAGCCCGTCATCATGGTTAAGCCGGATGCCCGAGCTGCCCGAAGTCGAGACCGTCCGCCGCGGCCTCGCGCCCGTCATGGAAGGCGCGCGCTTCACCAAGGTCGAGGCGCGCCGTCCCGATCTGCGCCGGCCGCTGCCGAAGGATTTCGTCAAGCGGCTCGAAGGCCGCACCGTCACGGGGCTGGGCCGGCGCGCCAAATACCTGCTCGCCGATCTTTCCTCCGGCGACGTGCTGCTGATGCATCTCGGCATGTCGGGCTCGTTTCGGGTGGCGGAGGAGAATGAAGCGAACGGCGCCAAGGGGACGAAGGCGCCCGGCCGTTTCCATCATCCGCGCTCCGACGATCGCGCCCACGACCACATCGTCTTCCACATGTCGTCGGGCGCGCGCATCGCCTTCAACGATCCGCGCCGCTTCGGCCTGATGCTGCTGGTGCCGCGCAGCGAGCTTGCCGATCACCCGCTGATGAAGGCGATCGGCCCCGAGCCGCTCGGCAACGCGTTCGACGCCGCAATGCTCGCCGCCGCCTGCCGCGGCAAGAAGACGAGCCTCAAGGCGGCATTGTCCGACCAGAAGGTCGTGGCCGGGCTCGGCAACATCTATGTGTGCGAGGCGCTGTTCGGCGCGCATCTGTCGCCCAAGCGCCGGGCCTCGACCATCGCGGATCGCAAGGGCGCGCCCAACGCGCGCGCCGAGCGGCTGGTCGACGCCATCAAGGCGGTGCTCAACAGCGCGATCAAGGCCGGCGGCTCCTCGCTGCGCGATCATCGCCGGACCGATGGCGAGCTCGGCTATTTCCAGCATCACTTCCGCGTCTACGACCGCGAGGGCCAACCTTGCCTGGCGCCGGGGTGCAAGGGGACGGTGAAGCGCATCGTGCAGGGCGGTCGCTCGACGTTCTTCTGTCCGGAATGCCAGAAGTGAAAAGGCTCGTGCGGGCGCCGGCGGGCATCCGAGCTGCAGCGCTGCTCGTCGCCGCACTCGTCGCGCCCCGCGTCGCCACCGCCGACGGCGTCCTGGCCATCGGCGTCACCTCGCCGATCGTCCAGGGCGGCGTCACCTACGGCTATGTGCGCAACTTCTCGCCGCCCGCGGCCGCGCAGGCGGCAGCGCTCGACACCTGCCGCCGCCTGGCCAACGTGCGCGAGGCCGCCGAGAACTGCCGCGTCGTCGGCCTGTTCACCGACCAGTGCTTCGCCATCGCGTTCGCGCCGGCAGCCGCGACCGGGCTCGGCTGGGCGATCGACGCCGACAAGCGCGAGGCCGAGCGCAAAGCGATGAACGACTGCGCGGCCGCGGCCGGCGACCACCGCGACCAGTGCCGCGTCGTCCAGTCGCGCTGCGACGGCAGCACCTTCGCGGCGCGCTGCGGCGGCCATGCCGGCGCCGCGCCCGCCGAGCGCATCGTCGGCTGCACGGCACTGATCCAGTCGGGCGACGAGAGCGCGAGCGATCTCGTCAGCGACTTCGTCAATCGCGGCAATGCGCATCTCGACCGCGAGGAGCTCGACCTGGCCATCAGCGACTACGACGAGGTGCTCAAGCACGATCCGACTTATGCGATCGGCTGGTATGACCGCGGCACTGCCTATCGCTTGAAGAAGGACTACGACAAGGCGATCGCCGACTACGGCCGCGCCATTGCGCTCGATCCGCGCTACGAGGATGCCTTCGTCAATCGCGGCGTCGCGCACGCCGCCAAAGGCGATACCGACCCTGCGATTTCGGACTACACCACCGCGCTCATGCTCGATGGCTCGGACGTCGCCGCCTACCGCGCCCGCGGCGACGCCTACGCGGACAAGGGCGACCTGACGCTCGCGCTGCAGGACTACGACGAGGCGCTGCGGCGCGCGCCAGGTGACGCCGACACCTTGCGCAGCCGCGGCTACGCGCAATTCTATGCGGGCGACTTCGCCTCGGCTGCGAGCGATCTCGCGCGCGTCGTCGCGGCGCAGCCGGACGACGTCTACGCCATGCTGTGGGCATATCTGGCGGCGGCGCGGACCGATGCGGCGGCGGCGAAAAAGAGCCTCGTGGCTTCCGCGGCGAGCTCCGATCCGGCGTGGCCGCATCCCGTGCTCGAGCTCCTTGCCGGCGCCTCGACGGTCGAAGCGACGATGGCGGCGGCACAAAGCCCGTCGCAACGCTGCGAGGCGCAGTTCTACGCCGGCGAGTGGAAGCTCCTGCAGGGCGATCGCAGTGGCGCCACGGCCGCGCTGCAGGCGGCCGTGGCGAGCTGTCCGAAGAGCTTCATCGAGTATAAAGGTGCTCAGGCGGAGGTGAAGCGCTGAGCTTCGTCACGCCGCTCACGGATAGCATGCCGGCTGCGGGCCGGTGCCGGCGAGCGAACACTCGATCGCCTGCGTGCCGGCCTGATGCGGGGTGTCGACCACAAAGGTCTTGCCGTTCGAGCACAGCACCACCCATTCGTGGTCGTTGCGCGGCATGTCGGCCTTGCCGCGGCATTCCGTGCCGACGAGCGCGCCGAGC